>Ga0105348_1001977_pt1 | contig 12897 bp, 7 predicted proteins | sample EN8Hudsemesocosm_2_FD_83504 | JGI IMG/M metagenome (GOLD analysis project Ga0105348, IMG submission 83504) | Methane-oxidizing microbial communities from mesocosms in the Hudson Canyon - EN8C Hudson Canyon | ecosystem: Environmental > Aquatic > Marine > Cold seeps | place: Hudson Canyon... | reverse complement strand
CGAAGCTCCAAATAATAATTAGCATTGAAATAAGGGCTGATTCACTGATGTAGTCACCTCTTACTTCAATTTTCTCAATAGACAGTTTATAGCTACCTTCTTGAACTTTTATGCTTGGAGAGATAACTATTGAATAGATATTAGAAAAGTCTGTTCCGCCATGAGTTTGGGCTAAGTCATTTGCATTACTCCACCCCTGTGGCACTGAAAAACTGTGGAGATCTAACCAAACAGGATTAGTTACGTAAGCTTCTAGATATTCTAAAACGTTGTGTTTAAGACTTTTTACATTATTCGCCACTGAGTAGTCGGGACTGAAGTTATGTAATTCTATTCGAGTACCCGGTTGGGTAGAGTGGTTGTGTTTTATCCATAAACCTATTTTGTTATAACTTGATAAGTCCATTCCTGTAAAAGGAGCTTGTTGGTTTAAGTCCTGAATATTGATTGATAATTTACAGTAGGGTTGTTCTAGGTGAGAATTGTTAATTTGACAAGAGAATTCTAACCCTTGGTTTGTCGGTATGAATTGCGCAATAGACTCTCCGTGAGCAACTCTGTCATCTATAACACTGATGTTGGCCGAGTTTAAGTTGATGGCTTTGCTTTTTTGAATCTTGGCAATATATAACAACGAGATAATGACTGTTAGAAAAATAACAACGCCAGTAACATATTTTCCTTTTTTGATAGTATCCTTGACCTTTTGCATAGTAAACCATCCATAAACGAGGTGTATGCACCTCAATGCTTAAATGACAAACAAACGTAGTGAGACTTTTCTGAATTTTTAAATCGCTATTATTAAAAATAATACAGCATGGGTAATTAAACAAATTTTAGTTTTTCAGCAACATAGTTAGCTATGGCTAAACTTGAGGTTAACCCTGGTGAATCAATACCGAATAAATTTATCAAGCCTTTGATTTTATGTGTCTCAGCGGTTTGAATAACAAAATCACGAAAACCGTCTGCTTTACCTTGAAGTTTCGGCCGGATGCCAGAATATGCCGGCTGTAATTTATCCACATCAATATCTGGAAAATATTGAGACACTTGTTCAATAAATTTTTCTTTGAGGTTTACAGGGAAATTATAATCGAGTTTATCTATATATTGCGTATCTGGACCAAACTTTAGTTGGCCAGCCATATCAAGTGATGCATGTATACCCAAGCCATTATCCCGAGGGATAGGATAGATTAGTTGCTTGAAGGGGCTTCTGCCTTGATAGGAAAAGTAGTGACCTCTGCACCAATGTAGTTTTTCAATGTATGATTTATCTAAACCTTGTATAGTTTTGGCTACAAATTCGCTATGTAGGCCCGCACAATTAATTAAGTATTTACTTTGTAGGGTGAGTTGTTCGCCCTGACTATCTAATGTTACTTTAAAACCTGTTTGACAAGGGTGTGCATTGAGCATTTTTGTTTGTGCAACAAACAAGGCATTATTTTCTTGCGCTTGGGCTAATAAGCTTTGCATATAAACATGGCTATCGATGATACCTGTTGAGGGAGATGCTAGGGCGGCACTAGCACGTAAATTTGGCTCAAGTTGTTTTAAAGTGCTGTTATCGAGCCAAATTAAATCATTTACACCGTTGGCTTTAGCAGCCATGAGTGTTTTTTCTAGAACTTTTTCTTCTGAAGGGCCGTGAGCTACAACGAGTTTACCTATACGATTAACGGGAATGTGCCGTTCGTGGCAATATTGATAGAGTAATTCTTTACCTTGCACACAGAATTTTGCTTTTAGGCTTGCTTGAGGGTAGTAAATACCTGCATGGATAACTTCACTGTTTCGGCTACTGGTTTCTTCACCAAAACTTTTGTTTTTCTCGATAACGAGGACATCTTTAAATTGTTGGCTAAGTTTTGCTGCTACAGCTAAACCTATAACACCGGCACCTATGATGACTACATCGACATTATCCATGTTTTTTTTTCACTATAATTAGCACAGTTGAATGTGCTAATTATAGCTAAAAACAGATATTTACTGTAAAGCGTTGCAAAATAAACGCCCTAAATTTTCTTGAGTTTGAAAACCTACTCTAGACCTTCAATGACGCCACTTGCTAATAATTTAATGTCATTGGCAGCAGGTTTCTTAGGTAAACCAGGCATACGCATGATATTACCTGTTAGCACCACAAGAAATCCTGCACCGGCATTTATTTGAATCGCACTAACAGTTACTTCAAAATCTCTTGGTCGTCCATGTAAGGTTGGATCATCTGAAAGCGAGCTTGGTGCTTTAGCTATACAGATAGGGAGATGAGTTAACCCGAGTTGTTCAACATGCTTTAAATCTTTTTCAGCTTGTTTAGAGAAGGCGACATCTGTTGCGCCATACATTGCGCGACTAACTTTACGTACCTTATCTACTACCGAGATATCTAAATCATATAAAGGCGCGTAAGGTTTACTTTTCTCGACAGATTCCATTACTGCTTTCGCAAGTGCAATAGCACCTTTACCACCGTCAGCATGATGCGTTGTTTCCGCAAAAGATACACCGTGTTCAATACAACGTGCTTTGATTAAGGCGATTTCTGCATCGGTATCTGTTGCAAAGCGGTTTAAGGCAACTACAGGGTGCTTATTAAATAACTCGACACTTTCGATATGTTTATCAAGATTTTCTAAACCTTTAGCGACAGCACTTAAGTCTTCATCAATTAGATCTTTTTTATCTTTACCGCCATGCATTTTCAAGGCACGCACTGTTGTTACTAGTACCACAGCATCAGGGTCTAAATCAGCAATACGACATTTAATATCGAAGAATTTTTCTGCGCCTAAATCAAAACCAAAACCCGCCTCTGTGATCGCCCAATCGCTATGGTGCATTGCCATCCGTGTAGCAATGACACTATTACAACCGTGAGCAATGTTGGCGAAGGGGCCGCCGTGGACAAAAGCAGGGGTGCCTTCAAAACTTTGTACTAAGTTTGGTTGCAGGGCATCACGGAGTAATGCCATCATCGCGCCAGTAATGGCGAGATCTTTAGCATGAACAGGCTCACCCTCGTAGGTGTAGCCGATTAAGGTTTTATTTAATCGGTTAAGTAAATCATCAGCATTACTTGCTAAACAAAGCATAGCCATGACTTCTGAAGCAGCGGTGATATCAAAACCACCTTCACGAGGTATACCTTGCATTTTCCCACCAAGACCTAAAACGATTTTGCGTAAACTACGATCGTTCATGTCCATCACTCGGCGCCACACCACTTGTCTAGGATCGATATTCAGCGCATTACCTTGATAAATGTGATTATCTATTGCTGCAGAAAGTAAGTTATTAGCGCTGGTTATTGCATGAAAATCACCGGTAAAGTGCAAGTTGATTTTGTCACCTGGCATGATTTGGCTATAGCCGCCACCCGTTGCTCCACCTTTCATTCCTAAACAAGGACCTAAAGATGGCTCTCTCAAGGCTAAACAAACAGATTCATTTAACTGGGTGAATGCTTGTCCTAAACCAATTGTGGTGGTGGTTTTACCTTCTCCAGATGGTGTAGGCGTCGTTGCAGACACTAGAATTAAATGACCTTTTTTATCATTGGGTTTCTTTAACGCATTTAAATCGATTTTAGCTATATCTCTACCATATGGGTGGACATCATCACTATGTATTTCAAGTTGTTCGGTAATTGTGGTGATTGCTTTTGGGGTAAATTGCTGTGCAATTTCGACATCTGTTGCCATAACTAAATCCTATTTTGTTGTGAATGATGAAACAATTCCAATAGACTAACGTTTATTAACTGCCAATAATTTGATTTGCAACAAAAGGTATACAATATTTTAATTAATTGCTAGCTAAAGAGTGTAACTACACCTTTCCAGTTTGGTTGTAAGCGGCTAAACTTTCACTAAGTAAGCTTAAAATTACAATATTAAAATAATATATGGAAAAATTGAGAAAAACAGAATATTCAACAGTAAGCGTGAATAAGGTTTTCTATAGTCTAGACAATAACAGCGATGATGTTTGTGCTAGCAATAGCAGTAAAGATTTGCAACGTGTCGTCTGTACTGATGAGGTTATTGTTGAGCAACCATTACAAATAACTTTAGCTTGGTTAGAAAATAAGGTTGTAAAGCGCAAAGTGTTTTCAATTACTATGCGAACACCTGGTCAAGACAAGCTGTTAATACTGGGTTTACTATATAGTGAAGGAATAATATCAAGCGTTGAAGTCATTAAGACAATAGCGAGTGAAGCGAAAGATGCTGATAATTACCATCAGCAAAATGAATGGTTAATACAATTTAACCCTGATTTCATACCTGATTTAGCATCGCTAGAGCGTTTTCAAATGACTTATTCAAGCTGTGGCCTTTGCGGGAGTACCTCATTAAAAGCGTTAGAACTAAAAACTAAAATTAACTTGAGTATTGCGAATCATCAAGGGGCACTAGCAAGTAATGAATTGCTGTTACTGTCAGATAAGTTACGTGACAGCCAAGCTATGTTCGCTATAACCGGTGGGGTTCATGGTGTTGCACTGTTTGATTCCAGCTTGAACATAAAACATATTTACGAAGATATTGGGCGTCATAATGCGGTTGATAAAGTCATAGGTGCACTTTTACTGAGCGAGAGACTCGGTGATGAAGTGTTAATTGATAAGACTGAATTTCCGCTGTATTTACTATTAGTCAGTGGCCGAATAAGCTTTGAAATTGTTCAAAAAGCAATTATGGCGGGTATTAGTGTGTTAGCAGGGGTAGGGGCACCTTCTCAGCTGGCCATTCAAGCTGCTAAACGTTTTGATTTAACCATAATCGGCTTTATTAGTAAGAAAGGTTTCAATGTCTATCACGGTGATTGGCGCATAAATAACGATTCAAGTACTGATAATCATAAGCCTTAGACAGATTTTATAACAAATAATAATAAACAAAAATAAACGACAGAGAGAGCAACGATGTCAAAGAATTTATCTTCATTAGCCAAAAGAGCAGGCGTTGAACAAACGTTATTTCAACAACTGGTGTTAAATGAAAACAGTAAGTCGCCCCAGCAGCGAGAAAAACTCGCTAAAAAGTTTTTAGTCGGAGAGTCTGTCGTCAGTGGTACAGCAAGCTTTTATGATTTTATTGACGGTGAAAACGCGGATAAAAAAGCTTATGTTTGTAATGGTTCATCATGCTTATGTGCTGGCACGCAGGATAAAGTAAAGGCAGAACTGATCAAACAGTTTGGAGAAGAGCATATCGGGCATGCCACCTGTCTTGGTCGTTGTGCACAAAATAAAGCTTTTCAAATACAGGGCAATAACTTTTCTGCACAAGATATCGATAACCTTGCTCAAATCGCCAAGGAGCCGACCACTAAATCTAATGAACATTATCATGTAGCCTGTACGCTTGATGAAGCCATCTTAACGGCAGAAATTAATGATGTTGCAAAATATTATCAATTATTTTCACAGGTCACTGCCAAAAACAGTGTCGATGAATTACTTACCAAAGTGAGTGACTCTGGTCTTAGAGGTCGTGGTGGTGCGGGTTTTCCTACAGGTTTTAAATGGCGTTCATGTCTTGAAGCGAAGGGCGATGATAAATACGTAGTTTGTAATGCCGATGAAGGCGATGCTGGCGCTTATAGTGATAGGTATTTACTTGAAGAGCGACCTCATGCCGTGCTCTTTGGTATGTTAATGGCGGGATATTTATCTGGCGCGCAAACAGGCATTTTGTATATCAGGGATGAATACCCAGTCGCCATTGAAAATACTGAAAAGGCGATAAATGAATTTGTTGCGCTAAATATTGATTTCCTTGAAAATTGGCAGTTCACCTTTAAAATAATTCGCGGTGCTGGCGCTTACATTTGTGGCGAGGAAACCGCCTTACTTCGCTCTATTGAAGGCCAACGACCTGTTGTCTCGGTTAGACCGCCTTTTCCTACGCAGAGCGGGTTATTTGGCTGTCCTACCATAGTAAATAATGTTGAAACATTTGCTTCTACGCACTTTATTCTAGATACCACGCATGGTGGTACAGAAAAATGCGGAGCCAAGAAATATCTTGCTTTAGGTAATGGAAAGTCAACGGGTTCAAAATTAATTTCATTAGATTCTGCTTTTAATAAACCTGGAATTTATGAAGTATCAATGGGGACACCATTGACCGAAGTTATTAACCTTGCCGGAGGCTTTGCTAAAAATATTAAAGCGCTTCATATTGGCGGCCCTCTTGGCGGTATAGTGCCAATGTCAGCACTAGATAAATTAACCATAGATTTTGAGTCATTTAGTGAAAATGGTTTTTTACTTGGTCATGCAAGCGTTATTGGCATACCCAATGAATTTTCAATGATTGATTATATGGCACACTTATTTGAATTCACTGCGGCAGAGTCGTGTGGCAAGTGCTACCCCTGTCAAATAGGCTCGACTCGCGGTCAAGAAATGATAGAAAATGCCATTTCAGGTAAACAAACCATTGATGAAACCTTACTCACCGATTTACTAGAGACTATGCAATTAGGCTCATTATGTGCGCTAGGCGGCGGGGTACCTTTACCTATTCAAAATATCTTGCAGTATTTTAGTGAAGAGATATCACCTTTTTTAACCTCATCAACGACCAAAGGAGCCTAACCATGACCTCTACTATGTCAAATGAGAATAGCGCAGATCAGAAAATGGCTTTTTTAAATGGTGTTGCCTATCCGATAGCGAAGGGTGAATCCATTTTAACCTTTAGCCGCAGAGTACAAAGCCAAATCGATATTCCAACCTTATGTGACGATAGCCGATTAGAGCCGTATGGAAGTTGTCGTGTTTGCTCTGTTGATGTTGCCTTAGCAGCCGATGGACCACGACGTGTGATGGCGTCTTGTCACACACCTGTAGCAGAAGGAATGCATGTCTTTAGTCATTCTGAACGGGTTGAAAAATTAAGAAAGAATATCGTTGAATTGGTACTAAGTGATTTACCTGAGCAGCAATTGCCCGTGAGTGAAAGTGAGCAACTCAATGAATTTGAACAAGTAGTTCTAGCAACCGGTGTAACAGAAGTACGTTTTGCCAAAGGCAAGCAAAGCATTGATTCCTTACCAAGAGTTTTTGATAACAATACCGAGGAAACAGGCGTTGAAGATTATTGCGATCATTCTCATCCTTACATGCGAATGGATTTAGCAAAGTGCATCGACTGTAATCGCTGTGTGCGTGCTTGTGATGAAATTCAAGGCGAGCAAGTGTTAAGTGTTCATGGGCGAGGTTTTGATGCCCGAATTATTAAAGGTCAAGACGTTAGCTTTAATGAATCCGATTGTGTCTCTTGTGGAGCATGTGCTCAAACATGTCCGACAGGCGCGATATCTGATGTTTTTCGAGACAAACTTGTAGAGGTAAATAGTAAAGACGTTGATAAAGTGCGCACCGTTTGCTCATATTGTGGTGTTGGCTGTAACTTAGAAGTCTCAGTTAAAGACAATAAAATTTCGTCCATTGAGGCGCCTAAAGATGCCGAAGTAAACGCAGGGCATACTTGTTTAAAAGGCCGTTACGCTTGGCGCTTTTATAATCATCCTGACCGTTTAACAACGCCGCTAATTCGTCGTGATGGTGAATTGTCTCCAGCTTCATGGGATGAGGCATTTGATTACCTTGCGAACAAATTGCAAAGTATTAAAGCAGATCATGGTCCAGATGCTATTGCTGGAATTTCTTCTGCGCGATGTACTAATGAGGAAAACTACCTGTTACAAAAGATGATGCGTGCGGTTATTGGTACCAATAATATTGATTGTTGTGCTCGGGTTTGTCATTCACCAACGGCATACGGCATGCAAAAAAGCTTTGGGACTGGGGCAGCGACCAACTCAATAGAAGACTTAAAACAAACCGAGTTTATCTTGCTTATTGGTGCTAACCCAACAGAAGCTCATCCAGTAACCGGCGCTAAAATTAAACAAAAGGCGATGAAAGGAACACCACTGATTGTGCTTGATCCGGTTAAAACTGAGCTAGCAAAATATGCGCAATGGCATATTCAATTAAGGCCGGGTACTAACGTTGCTGTGCTTAATATGATGGCTTATTTCATTATTAGTGAGAATTTAGTGGATCAACATTTTGTTGAAACACGTACCGAGGAATATCAAGATTATGCTCAGAGCATTCTTGGCCTTGATATTGATGAACTTGCGGCTATTTCCGGCGTTGATAAAGCGCTCGTAAAATCAGCAGCAATGGCCTACGCCAAAGCCAATAAAGCGATGAGCTTCCATGGCCTAGGCGTTACAGAGCATTCACAGGGCTCTAGAGCTATTATGTGTATTGCAGATCTGGTCATGCTTACTGGAAATATTGGCAGTAAAGGTGTTGGCATGAACCCACTGCGCGGGCAGAATAATGTTCAAGGTGCAGCTGATATGGGCTGTCAACCTCATCAAGGGGCTGGCTACTACACCGTCGATGACAGTAAAAATATTGAATATTATCAAGAGCATTATGGCATTAAACAGGGATTAGTTGATAGTGTGACACCATGGCCTACTAAGGTTGGGTATAAGATCCCAGAAATGTTTAATGCGGCATTAGCCGGTGATTTAAAGGCACTGTGGATCATGGGGGAGGATGTTGTGCAAACCGATCCTAATCAACAGCATGTTGTTGCCAGCCTCAGTAATCTAGAGTTGTTAGTGGTGCAAGAGATCTTCTACTCTGAAACCGCCAAAATGGCTGATGTAGTGTTACCAGGAACCAGCTTTTTAGAGAAAAATGGTACCTTTACCAATGGTGAGCGTCGAGTTCAACGAGTAAAAGCTGCTGTAGCGCCAAAAGCAGGTTGTAAAACCGATGGCGATATTGTTGTTGAAATGATGAATGCTCTTGGTCATCCGCAAGCAGCTTATGCAGCTGATACCATGCTTGAAGAAATCGCTGATGTTGTACCATTTTTCGCCGGAATCACATGGCAAAACTTAGGTGATAATGGCCTGCAGTGGCCAGTAGCAAAAGGCGGCACTGATACACAAATATTACATCAGCAAAAATTTACCCGAGGTTTAGGGAAGTTCCACTTTTATCAGTTTGAAGAGAGCCGTGAAATTGTTGAACATGGTGAGGAATTCCCGTTCATATTAACCACAAGTCGTAACTTAGAGCATTACAATGCTGGCACCATGACCAGACGTACCGCTAATGAGTTGATTGTCTCTGAAGACGTATTATTAATTAACCCAAAAGATGCGCAAAATAAGGGGATAAAGCATCAATCACAAGTGAAGTTGTTTTCGGCGCGAGGTGAAATTGAACTTAAAGCACAAGTCAGTAATAAAGTCAGTGCTGGTGTTTTATTTACTACCTTTCACTTCCCTGAATTGATGATCAACAGAGTAACAGGTGATGTTACTGACACGCACACTAAATGCCCTGAGTATAAAGTCGTTTCAGTAGATATCTGTTCAGTTTAAGGTAAAAGTATTAATCAGGCATGCTAAATACAGTGATTTAGTATGCCTGATAATGTTAACTGAAATTTATTTTTTACCGAATAACTGCTCTGCACGGTTATACATTAACCAAGAAGTCACCACGTATTTATCGTCAGATAATGGTACATGTCCTTTATGTGTGTGGGTAAAGCCTGCAGGGAAAATAACTAAAGATCCTTTCTTAGGCTTCACTTTCATTTTTTGATAAAAGAATTCCGTTTCGCCGCCATCTTCAACGTCATTTAAATAATATAAAAATGCCAGCACTCTATGTAAGGGTTTATTGTTTGGCAACTGTGGGAATATTTCTGAATGCCAGTAATGATAACCACCCACGCCTTTCTCATAACGTTGCGCGGTAAAATTATCATAACAAAAAACATACTGGATCAATTGGTCAAGGTAGGGCTTACCAATCGTTTCAAAATTCTCATTATTAATAGAAGTCGGCTCTCCTGTCTTGGGGTGAGCGACTGTTGGATTTAAGGCAGAGATTAGCGCCATATAATGTTCGGTTAAATATGACTTTACATGAGGGTAGCTCGCATTAATTATCTCTAATTGTGTCGCTTGCCAGTCTTTTTCAACCATAGTGATATCATGGCTATCCTTCAAATGTGTCATGACTCCGTTGCCTACGCGACCTCTTTTTACTTTATCGCTGATTTGATGGTCTTGAATAATCTTATTACACAGATCATCAGAAAGTGCATTTTCAAATACACCAATAAATTGGCTCATATAAAACCCTTAATACGAATAATACGAAATAATCATCTTTGTGATTTTTACTCATGTTGTCACTTAGTAAATATTAATTCAATAACAATATTTTGTAAAAAATTTGTAACGAAGTTGTAACGATCATGGTTTTGCTGCTATGTTTAATGCGATTTGATGATTTCATCGAGTTTTAATTTGTATAAAAAAATAAATATAATTAAACAAAATAGGAAAGTTACATGTTAAATAACAACAAGTTAAAAGGTGCCAACAAACGGGCAGCTTTCATAACAACCGCAAGTGTTTTATCTCTGTCAATTTCAACGGCACTTTACGCAGCACAGCCAGCAGGAGTGTTAACAACAGATAACTTATTAACAGCTGTTGAGAGCTCACCGCTGCCAAAGCGATTTATTATTAAGTACAAGCAAGGTGCAAATAACCTAGCAACATTTAATGCAGATGTTGGTACTAGCAATATGGCAAGTACAACAGCATTCGAACGCTTGACTGCGGTTAAAAGTAAGTTGAAAAAACTAGGCGGCAAAGTAAAAGCTCAATACCCTAATATGCGAATGATCAGTGCTGAAATAACAGCTCAGGATGCCTTAAGTTTAGCGGTAGATGCCAACGTAGATTATGTTGAAGAAGATCTACCACGCCGATTTATGGCGCAAAGTGTTCCTTATGGTATTGGCATGGTACAAGCTGATCAAGTAGATGACACGGTAGCATCAGCAAACTCAGGTGGTAAAAAAATATGTGTCATTGATTCAGGTTTAAACTTACCTCATGAAGATATGGGCGCACAAAATGGCACCATCACGGGCACCAACGATAGTGGTACCGGTAATTGGTTTGACCATGGTGGTCCTCACGGTACCCATGTTGCTGGAACAATTGCAGCACTTAATAATGGTTTTGGCGTGCGCGGTGTTATTGGCTCAGATGCTAGCTTACATATTGTTAAAGTGTTTAATGAAGCAGGTTGGGGTTACTCCTCAAGTCTAGCCAGTGCTATTAATACTTGTGCAAGTAATGGTGCAGATGTCATTAATATGAGTTTAGGTGGTACAGGCTCAAGTACGAGTGAGAGCAATGCTATTCAGGCTGCTTATGATGCGGGTGTATTGTTAATTGCTGCCGCAGGTAATGATGGGGTGGCATCAAGCACAACAGATGTTGAAAGTTACCCAGCTTCTTATGACTCAGTTATGTCGGTAGCGGCAATTGATAGTAACAAAGCATTAGCAGACTTTTCACAAAAAAATAGTCAAGTTGAAATATCAGGTCCGGGTGTTGATGTTTATTCAACTTATCCAGATGGTTTAGGCTCTGTCGTTGAAGTTTCAGTCGCTGGTTCAGCATTTAGTGCAAATGCGATGGAAAACCAAGGCTCAGTGACAAGTAGTTTATATGACTTAGGTACTGGTGAAGCAATTGACTCGGGTGCATCAGGCAATGTTTGTTTGATAGCTCGTGGTAATATCTCTTTCCACGATAAAGTAAAAGCCTGTCAAGATAGCGGCGGCGTTGGTGCAATAATCTACAATAATGTTGCTGGCAGTTTTGGTGGTACCCTTGGAACCAGTAACCTTACTAATATCCCAAGTGTTACTGTTTCAGATACCGACGGCGCTGCGATACTAAGTAATCTTGGTATGAGCGCTAGCATAAACATAGGTGCAGGAAACTATGGCAAAATGAGTGGTACTTCAATGGCCTCTCCACATGTTGCTGGTGTTGCTGCATTAGTTTGGAGTCATCATCCAAGCTGTAGTAATGTGCAAATACGTAATGCCCTAAATGCGAGTGCGCAGGACCTTGGTGCAAGCGGTCGTGATGTTAAATTCGGTTATGGTTTAGCACAGACCAAAGATGCTATTGATTATATAAGCGCCAACGGTTGTGATGGCAATGGAAATGGCGGAGGCGGTGGTGGCGGCACTACTCCAGATGATACCGTACTTGAAAACGGTGTTGTTAAAACCAACCTCACGGCTACTCGTGGTAATGACTTAGTTTATACTATGAACGTACCAGCAGGTGCTACCGACATCAACTTTGCTACAACCGGTGGTAGTGGTGATGCAGATTTATACGTGAAGTTTGGCACGGCCCCTACAGATAGTAGTTATGACTGTCGACCATATAAATCGGGTAATGTTGAGTCATGTGCAAGTACACAAGCTGGTGGCACATATTATGTCAGAGTAAAAGCTTACAGTGATTTTTCTGGTGTGAATTTAACGGGTAGTTTCACCGAGCCTGGTAATGGCGGTGGCGGAACTGTTAACCCGATAGATAATACTGTCGATAATATTTCTGTTTCAAGAAGAGCTTGGCAACGTTACACACTTGATTTACCGGCTGGCTACAGCGACTTAACGGTTACACTTTCAGGTGGTAGTGGTGATGCTGACTTGTATGTAACTCAAGGTAAGCAATCTACAACATCAACTTATGATTGTCGTCCATATAAAAATGGTAACAATGAAAGTTGTAATTTTACCGCTCCAGCTAAAGGTGTTTGGTATGTCGATATTTACGGCTATTCATCAGCTTCAGGTGTGACGTTAAACTTGCAAGCTACACCAGAGTAATGGTTTAGTTTCCGATTTTTTAAACTAGATAAGGGCAACGAAAGTTGCCCTTTTTATTTGCCTTTAATATTATAGAATCGTATTACTTCTTTGATATGCCTTT
>Ga0105348_1001973_pt1 | contig 12927 bp, 12 predicted proteins | sample EN8Hudsemesocosm_2_FD_83504 | JGI IMG/M metagenome (GOLD analysis project Ga0105348, IMG submission 83504) | Methane-oxidizing microbial communities from mesocosms in the Hudson Canyon - EN8C Hudson Canyon | ecosystem: Environmental > Aquatic > Marine > Cold seeps | place: Hudson Canyon... | reverse complement strand
TCAGTGGTATGCGTCTATTCGTGAAGGAGGCTCAATAGGGCCTTTTCCCTTAAAGTCAGATGCGGTAGGTGCACTGGCTTTGTATATTCGAGAACAGAATATGTGGGGTGAAATAAGGAAAAAGTCTCAACAGGCTAGGTAGTCAATTCTTTGAGCTAGTACGGATATAAAAAAGGGGGACTTAGCATCCCCTTTTGTTGTTTTAAGCAGTATTAGTCTATTACTTTTATATTTAGCATGATGATTGGTTCTACTGGCACATTTTGATGGCCACGCTGCTGGCTTGTTGGTAATAGGCTGATGTTGTCAATAATGTCCATTCCCTTTATAACGCGTCCAAACACCGCGTAACCAAAGTCACGGGAGCCATGGTTTAAGAAACTGTTGCTCTCTACATTAATGAAAAATTGTGATGTGGCACTGTTTATATCTCGAGTGCGCGCCATGGCTAAGGTACCTCTTGAGTTATGAAGTCCGTTGTTGGCTTCATTTTTAATAGGTGACTTAGGGGTTTTCTGAGCCATATCTGTGGTAAATCCTCCTCCTTGGACCATAAAACCGGGAATGACTCTATGAAATATGGTCTCTTCAAAAAAACCGTCATCTACATATTCTAGAAAATTCTTCACCGAAATAGGGGCTTGTTCAGGAAATAGCTCGATAATAAAGCTGCCCTGGTTGGTAGTTATCTCAACCTGAGGGTTATTTTTCTCATCATCAGCCAAGCAATGATTGGTGATTATGGTAAAGAAGACGGCAGTGAACAAAATAGACAAACGCTGCAGCATATAGGGTGTCCTTAAGTGATGTGTGAATTTGGGGGGTTTAGGTAGGGCATTTAAACAAAGAAGAAAGGTGTTTCTCAACTGTTTTTGATGGAGTGGGTTAATAGTTTCCATATGAATGCTTATTCAGCATAGTTGCAAATAATCTGATTTTTCCCCTGAGTTTTTGCTTGGTATAAGGCCTCGTCTGCGAGCCTGATAAGTTCCTCGGAGGATTGTTGTGTGCTGGGTTTGATGTAGGATACCCCTGCACTAAAAGAAATAAAATTCGAAACATCAGATCCCTTGTGTTCAATTTCTAGCCGCTCAATCTGCCGATGTAGTTTTAGTGATAGGGCTTCTACCTCGTCGCTACAGCCGTACCAGATTACCGCAAATCTATCACCTGCATATCTAGCTGTTAGATCAAGTGGACGTTTTGCTTCACTATTTAGCACCCGTGCCACACGTTTAAGGCACTCATCTCCTGAAGAATGACCGTAGAGCTCACTATAATTTTGGAAGAGGTCGATGTCAGCAAACATCAGGCCTACAGCTTCATTGTCCCGAGATGCCTGTCTCCAAGCGCGCTCATAGTGAACGCTGAACATACGCCGATTATAAATACCTGTTAAGCCATCTCTTTCTGATGCGTCGACTAGAATCTTTCTGTATAGGTAGTTAGAGCGCCCTGCATACTCCATGATATAGGAGCTGATGATGCCGAGGATGTTTGTGCCAGCAAGGAAGAAAATGGTATAGGTCATTGATTCGTGGCTTATGGAGGTAATAAATTCAGATACTAGATAACAAGCTGAAACACTCAATGCTATGGTTGCGGCGGCTTTTAAACGCAAACCAGACATCAAGTAAATAATGAGAATGATCAGCATGAGTCCGTGATCTGGCAAAGCTATGCCTTGTTCGTGGGCAAGGTGCAGAATGACAACTGTGCCTATACCTACTGTAAACATGGAAACAAATAGGAAAGGGATCATTCGATCTTGGTAGTTTTGGCTGTAGCTTGTGATCCAGGTGATGAAGAGAATTGGACAGATAAAGCCAAAGCGAATAATTAAGGCTGAATTAGATAATTGTTGCGGCAGGGTCAGGATATCAAGAATACCAAATGCGAAGAAAAAGATCGTAGTCCAAATAAGGGTTAATCTTACTCGGTCTAAAGAGATCTCGTTATGAAATGTCCGAAATTCAGATTCAAGTGATTCTTCAAACGTGAGTGTTTTGAAGCCGACATCATATTGCCTTGCATAAGGAGATAGGTTGTTTATATGTAGTTGCGTCGGGGAGTTCACTTGAAACCTCCAAAGCTGCTTTAAGTTTTCGCTGTAACTTGCGGTTATTTTTATAATTAAACTTAATTATGAAGGTGCAATGTCACTATACCTCGTAATCATTGAAAATTATAGCTTGATTATTAAGCTGCCAAGTTCTCAAAATATGAGGGGATTGTATGTATGAGGCAGGGGCTTTTTATGGCGATTATTAGCGACCTTCTCCTTGCCGGTAGGCTCCTGGTGTCACTCCTGTCCATTTCTTAAAAGCTCTGTGAAAGGTACTTGGCTCAGAAAAACCAATTTTTTCGGCAATCTGATTAATATTAAGTTGGCGTTGTCCAAGAAAGTAGATCGCGGCGTCACGACGAATATCGTCCTTTATTTCTTGATATGAGCTGCCTTCTTCTTTTAAGCGCCTTCGAAGTGTTTGTGGTGTGCTATTAAGATGTTGGGCTATGGTTTCAAAATCCGGAAAGTCTACAAGGTCACCTTGGCTAAGGATCCCTCGTATGTGGGCAGTGGCGCTATCATCATTTCCAGGTTTTGCTAATAGCTCTGCCGGCGAGTTGATTAGAAATTGATCCAAGGACTGCTCTGTCTGGACTATGGGTAGATCCAAATACTTCTTGTGGAAAACTAACTCAATGGCGCTAGCATCAAATTTCAGTGGGCAGTGGTAGAGATAGTTATACTCTTGGGAAAACTCAGGTTCAGGATAATTGAATTTGGCAAACTTAAGAGGGATGTACTTGCCAACTGTCCAGCAGGCAAATCTGTGCCAAATCATGAGTAGAGCGTTGCTCATAAAATGATTGTGGTCTTGCATGTTCTCGTCATGAATTAACCGCAATATAGCGTCGTTATCGGTTAATTCTATACGTAATCCAGGGGAATCGGTTATTAAGCTGTAAAAGAGCGTGCTTCTTTTGAAAAGCTGTTCAAGATTTTTACAATGAATAACGGCATAGCTCATAGTGGCAAAAGCACCAAGCTTACAGGGGCGCTCACCAAATCCCATGAATTCATCTTTCATTTCAAGCCACAGAGTTTGAATGAGTTTAGTGTATTTATCGGCAGAAACCCTTGCCTGCGGTTGTTCGAGTACAGCTGGTGTTAACCCTGCAGATAGCAGAATATTGTTAACATCTAGACCGATACGTCTAGCACCTTCGACGGCACCGATTACGAAATGATTAGTAATCGTGGGTAATTTCATTGGTGATTGAGGCCTTATTCTCTGTTCGCGCAGAACATTCTAAAAGGTAGGGGCTGTTTTGTACAATCTGAATGGATTCATAACTTATTGTTTTGTATTGAATATAAGATTGAGGGCCTGTTATCGATTTATTGGTATTTGGATAAATATCCTGTTGTTTGGCTGTGAGCTAGACAAAAAAATATTTTATCATTTGACGCCATGACCCTGGGTCATTTAGGCTCGCAAAGGTAGTATCTAAGGACAGGGTGTGTTGAGGCTGTATACAGTCTGATTTAGTCATCAATTGCTATTAGTGTTGTCATGTTTTAATGGGCGATTTAACAGTAAAAGGACTGAATTTTGTTTCTAGACTGGGCGAGCAATCGACACAAAATATAGACAATAAAAATAAATATAAGTTAAAACTGAGAGAAGAGTGGGAACAATGACAAACAACTACAAAACCCCATTAGAATGCCTGTATCACTGGGAAAAAACGGCGTCGAATCATGTTTATTTGAAGCAGCCTAGAAATCGTCAGTGGTATGAATACACTTGGAAAGAAGTGGGTCAACAGGCCAGAAGGATGGCTTCAGCCTTGGCTGATTTGGGATTAGAGCGTGGTGACAAGGTCGCTATTATTTCTAAAAACTGTGCCGAATGGATTATTAGTGATTTGGCAATCATGATGGGTGGCTATGTCAGTGTACCGCTTTACCCTCTGCAGTCAGATGATTCAATGAGGTATGTTCTTGAGCATAGTGGTTCAAAAGTCATTTTTGTGGGTAAGCTAGATAATCCAAAACAAGTTCAAAGTATCTTACCGAACAATATTACTAAGATTGGTTATAACTATGATGGCATTCATACGGAATTGAAATGGAATGACCTGATTAAAGAATATGATCCTATTGCAAAAGATCATTATCCTGCAATGGACGATATATTTACTATTGTTTATACCTCCGGTACCACAGGGAACCCAAAAGGTGTTGTACACACATACAAGTCAGCTTCGTTTTCTGGCAGTAATGGTGTGAAAACATTTAATGTGAATCAGCAAGACAGTTATTTATCTTTCCTTCCATTAGCTCACGTAGCTGAGCGGATACTTGTAGAGCTATCAAGTTTGTATTCGGGTGCCGAGGTTTCATTTGCTGAATCGTTAGATACTTTCGCTGAAGATCTTCAGATAGTTTCTCCGACTCGATTTTTCTCAGTACCGCGTCTTTGGTCTAAGTTTCAAATGGGTGTGTTGGAAAAATTACCGCAGAAAAAATTGGATAAATTATTGCGGATACCACTTCTGAATCGTGTTGTGAAAAAGAAAATTCGTAAAGGTCTTGGGTTGGATAATTCAACAATGGTTATTGCCGGCGCAGCGCCGATGCCGATTCCTGTATTAAAGTGGTTTGCTAAGTTGGATATTCATATTCAGGAAGGTTATGGCATGAGCGAGAACTTTGCTTATGGCTGTATTAACCGAAAAGAGAGTATACGTATGGGAACCGTGGGTACCCAGATGCCAGGCGGTGAAGTTAAGATTTCTGAAGAAGGAGAAATCCTTTTCAAGAGTGATGCTTTAATGGAAGGCTATTATCTTGAAGATGAGAAAACAGCTGAAGTTATCAAAGGAGGGTATTATTACACTGGGGATGCGGGCTTTATTGATGATGAAGGTTTTGTCAAAGTCACAGGGCGTATCAAAGATAATTTTAAGACTTCAAAAGGTGAGTTTGTTGAACCGGCTAAAATCGAAGGGTTATTAGCTGAAAATACTGATGTAGAACAGATCTGTGTTGTAGGCTTGGGTATGGTGCAGCCAATATGTTTGGCCGTCCTGTCTGAGGCTGCCAGAGAGAAGAGTAAAGATGTTGTGCATGAAGATTTGAAGAAAACGCTCAGCACTGTAAATAGTGCTCTTCAATCTCACGAAGTGCTAAATGGTTTAATTGTGGTGAAAGACGACTGGACGCCAGAAAATGGTTTTATGACACCGACTTTAAAAATAAAACGGCATGAAGTTTCTACTCGATATAAAGACTTAGTGGAGCAGCATGCTGAGTGTAAAGAAGTTGTTTGGGAGTAAAAGAATTTCTTAGTACCGCTAGCAATATCAAAGACTACCAAATCAAGGAAGATTGGTAGTCTTTGTATGGTTGTTATGCATCGATCATTAGGGATTCATTGATAATATCGAGAAATTGCCCGTTTCCTGCTTGGGGAGCTGTGTTAATCGAGGCAATGATCGCGCCTACCTTGTCTGATTTTGTAAAACTCTTTAGTAAATGAAAGCTTGCCATATCTGAGCGATTTAAAGATTCATTCATGCCGGGATGCCAGGTGGCGTAGTTTGCCTGCTCATATAATTCTGAAGAGGAGCTAGTTGTGGGGATATCATTAGTACTTTGGGTGATAGAGCTATAGTGATTTGTTCTTATTAGACTCAGTAGAAGTGAGAATCTAGCTTGATCTGGCTCTCTTATTGCTGAATTCAGTCCGACTTGGACAGAATCTGCGACCGGCTTTAAATTTATATCCACGCTGATAAACCATGAAACTATGATTGTGTTAGTTAACTATCGGCTGCCATTTTACTTTCTAAAGTACTATGTTTTGTATCAGAGAAGACCTTAAATTGAGGTATTTTGAAACAATATGTATCTGATGAATGGGTATGTAAATATGATTGCATAACTTACTGAATACATAGAGAATTTTGAGATGTAAGATTATGTGTAATTGGTCTCATTATTGTTAATACCCTTTGGTAGGTTCTCATTGAAAGTGTAAAATCCATAATTAAGTTATGTGTATCCAAGAAGTGTCTGGTATGAGTGAACATCGTAAAAAATTGTCGGTTACTGACTTGGTCGTAGGCATGTATGTGTCTGACTTAGATCGACCATGGTGTGAAACCCCGTTTCCTCTGCAGGGTTTTTGTGTTCGTTCTGATGCCGATGTTCGTGAAATCAGTAGATATTGTAAAGATGTCTATATTGATCTGGATCGAGATAACTCAAACCATGCTTATACTGCTCATGAGGTTAGGGCTGTAGTTAATGCAAAAAATAGAAGAGGCTCACCTAAGGGGTTTAAAGTAAAGGCCATTCGAATCAAACATGAGGCTTATCCAGTAACTAGAAGTTTCAAGCAGGAGGTTAAGAATGCGAAGAAGCTTCAGGCTAAAGTGAATTCAGCAGTTGAAAATCTTATGGCATCTATTTCTGCGGGCTCTTTTGATAGCATCGAAGAAACCAAGGATGTTGCTAGTCAAATGGTAGACAGTGTCGTTCAAAACCCTGATGCATTGTTATGGGTATCCAGGGTCAAGGAAAGTGGCGAGTATTGGTACAGTAGATCTATACATAGTGCTATTTGGGCCATCGTAATGGGGCGTCATATTGGACTTTCGATGAAGGATCTTGAAGCGTTGGCTATTGGAGTGCTCCTTTGTAAGGCTGGAAAGGCTGAGTTACCGCAAAATGTATTGTCTCTAGTGGATGAGTCTGAAAAGGAGAGCTTGGAGCTATCACAACAATTTGTGCTATATAGTTCGGCGATTGTTGGTCGCATTTCCGATCTACCGGAAAAGGTTAAGTCCGTTGTAAATAATCATTGTGAGCGCCATGATGGTTCTGGTTATCCTCATGGTATTACAGGGGATCGAATACCTGTCTTGGCTAAGATTGCGGGATTGGTTGATGCTTATGAGGCTTTGATAAATGCTGAGAATGATGGGGCTTTGAAATCAACCACAGAAGCAATAGCAGAATTACATAGCTTAAAAAATGTACTGTTCCAAGAAGATATTGTAGAGGAGTTTATTCAGTCTATTGGGGTTTACCCAACAGGGACGATTGTGGAGTTAAGTGATAATAAGGTTGGTGCAGTGGTTGGTAATAATTCGACGCGACGCTTAAAACCAAGGATTTTGCTATTGCTAGATAAGGATAGATCAGTCTATAAGAAAAGAAAGATTATCGATCTCTTTGAAGAGGAAGAGAAGGGGGTTATGCCAAATCTCAATATAATGAGTACTTTGCCGCGAGGGTATCATGGGATCGACCTCACGGATCCAGCAATATTATCGAGTACTACAGGGTGGAGCTTGTTTTCATTTGGATGAGCCATTGGTTCTAGCTTAGCTCTGGTTTCGCCGTCATTAATGGTGTTTTTTCAGCTCATTCTTTGACATTTGGCGCTCAGTGAGTAAATTACCTGTTTTTGTCTCTCAGTCTATTAGCCCCAGTTCGGGGAATGTGTATATTACGAGGTTGATGCGTGTTAACTGCTAGTTTATCCAGCCTGCAGGGCTCTTTTACCAAATTAAAGGCAAATAGAGGATTTGAGCTCTTTGTCGTTGGCGTGATTGTGGTATCGGCTCTCGTTATTGGGGCTAAAACATATCAAATTCCACCTTATGTACTAGCAGCGCTAGAAGTGCTGGATCTGTTTGTCACTATATTTTTTATGTTTGAAATATCGATACGATTTATGGGTGAGGATAATAAGCGCGCTTTCTTTAAAGATGCCTGGAATATCTTTGATACCTTGATTGTAGTTGTTAGCGTGATTCCTATTGAAAATAGCGATATGGCCTTGTTGGGGCGGCTTGTTAGAATCTTTCGTGTGTTGCGGATGATATCTATCATTCCTGAATTACGGCTGTTGTTGAATTCATTGATCAAAGCGTTGCCTCAGTTGGGGTACGTAGTTTTGTTGATGTTTATTATTTTTTATATTTATGCCGCTATAGGCAGTACTTTTTTTGGTCGAATCAACCCTGTGTTATGGGGTGATATATCAATTTCCATGTTGACATTATTTCGGGTGATGACATTCGAGGATTGGACGGATGTTATGTATGAGACCATGGAAGTTTACGGGTTTAGTTGGATTTTCTTTTTGTCGTTCATTTTTTTTACAGCTTTTGCATTTCTTAATATGGTAATTGGTATTGTGGTCAATGTGCTTGAGGAAGAAAATGCTATCATGAGGGCGGAAGAGGCTGAGTTGAGCGGAGAGCTCACGTTAGAGCATTTGGATCAGAAGATTGAAGCGCGTTTCGTTGAATTAATGCAAGCAATAGAACTTAAAAAGTAGTTGAAGAGCATGAATTTTAATAATAAATGGCGTATTGCCATGGCAATACCTATTTCTGTGGCTTTATTGTATGGGTGCGCCGGTTCTCATATCAAATCAATTGAGCGCGATAGTGATGTGTGTGTTGATGAGCTAGTCATTGGCAAGGAGTATACCTTGTTACCAGTGACACAATGGTTCGGTGCTGGATTAGATAAACTTATTCTAATAGCTGGTGTAATGCCTGATGGTTACAGGCATTGGGAGCAAACAGTTGTTAATAATTTTTGGATGCACCCCGAGGATCTTTCTACATTGATCGAAAAAGATGTGGACGGGAAATCAGCACCTCTTCAGCGAGGCTTTTTTACCGCAAAAGTGTCGCCAGCGATAGGTTACGATAAGCGTGTTGATTTGTTTGAGGATGAGTTTGGTTTAACTGATTTGACGATGGCCGATTCCATGAAATCACAAGGCTTTGAAGGTATTGTGGTAGATAGATTTAATGTTAGGGGTTATCCGGTTCTTTTTGTGCAGGCTGATTACCGTGACAAGAAACCACGGGTCATGTATTTAGCTACTAAAGATGAAAATACTGTCTTGGTTTTTACCTATACTCAACCTCAATATTGGACGGGAAGAGATACTAAAAATTGGAAGGCGTTCAAGAAAGGGGTGCTGGACTCAGATCTGCTTTGTGATTGATTTTATTTCTTCTTGGTTGGTGGTTTCGGTTTTAGGATCGCATCTAGCTCTGTTTCTCGTTTTCTGCTAGCTTTAGATGCTGAGTCCATGCGTTCACCATAGATTTCGAGCCAAGTTCTAGAGCCTCTAACCATGCGAGCCATATCTGTCATGCCTCGCTTCATGTTGACTAGGAACTCTTGATAGTCTCGTTCCTGTTCAATTTGGCTTTTTATGAGTGGCACTGATTTATCTCCAACAACCTTGCTATCTAAATCAGTGATTCGTTTCTCATGAGTCTCAATGGCTTCTGTGGCAGTAGAGCTAATTTCTTCTATGCGTTTTTCGATCTTCTTAATTGATTTTGTGTTGGTTTTTGCCTCTACGGCAAATTCTTTGAAGCTTTTAGTAGGGCTCTTGCTGTATTGAATGCTCAAAACAGTAAAGCCAGTAACGACAATGGTCGCCAGTAATATGGCAATCAATCCTATGATTAAAATGACTTTTTTATGAAGAGAAACTGCCCCCTCTAAGAGCTCAATGCGCTGCTCTTCGGTTAGTGGTTCCTGGCTCTCTTCATTTTCAGCATCGTCTGCCATAACTTAGCATATTCAAATAGTTAGATTGTTATCCTTAATGTAGTTCATTTGATTCATTTGTCAGAGCTTTGGAGGATGAGCGGGATAATGTACTGGATAGCTGTCTAGTTATCCTTGGTGATATTGAGGTTTTCAAATAGAAATGCATATTGAAAGGCTATCTCTTTAATAGTGGAGTATCTTCCACTTGCGCCAGCGTGTCCTGAATTATCATCTAGATGAAGCAGTAGGTCGTTATTGTCAGTTTTGTGAGTTCGTAGCTTGGCTACCCATTTAGCAGCCTCCCAATGTTGCACTCTTGTATCATTTATATTTGCAAGCACCAAGATATGGGGGTAATCGGTAGTGCAGATATTTTCATAGGGTGAATAGCTCTGTATGAGGTCAAAATATTCTTCTTTTTTTGGGTTACCCCATTCGTCAAACTCAGTAATGGTTAGTGGGAGTGACTCGTCTAGCATCGTGTTTAAACAATCAAGAAACGGAGCATCAAGGATTGCGCATTGATAAAGATGCGGTTGTTTGTTTAATGCTGCGCCGATTAAAAGCCCCCCTGCGCTCCCGCCGTTTATCGCTAGCATTTTAGAGGTAGTGAAATTGTTATCTAGTAAATACTCGGAGCATGCAATAAAGTCGAGAATGGTATTGGGTTTATTTTTGAGCTTGCCGTCTTGGTACCATGCCATGCCCAAATCTCCACCGCCTCGTACGTGAGCAATGGCGAATATTACGCCCCTATCTAAAAGACTAATGCGGCTGTGTGAAAACCATGGATCAAGAGGTTCTCCATAGGCTCCATAAGCATGGAGTAGTATGGGTGCAGGTGCTGAGTCGTCTAGTATGCTTTTTTTCGCAATTAGCGATATAGGTACTTTGGTACCATCCTTGGAGGTGGCGTGAAGTTTTAGAGTTGCATAATCTTCTGGTTGATAGTTTCCGTGTACTTTTTGTTCTTTTAAAAGTGTTCTATCTCTGGTGTTCCAATCGATATCGTATATTTTGGGTGGATGTATATTGGTTTCTATCTCAACGCGTAGATGCGAGTTATTACAGTCGTAATTGTCAACAAGGCTTAATGTGCATGGCTCATTGGTTAGCCGAATGGCGTGCTTTATTGCCTCTTCTTCATTTAGTAAGACTAATGATAGCAGTCCATTCTTGCGCTCAATAACAGCTATCCCTGCGTTCATTACTTCAAAATCCACAACGCCTTCATTTGTGTTTGCTTGGACTAATTCGGTGATATCACTAGTGTTAGTTACCGGTGTTTTATAGAGCCTGAAATTACAGCATGTGTCGTTAATGCAAATATAAAAGTGATTGTTTAGTTCATCGACATTGTATTCAACGCCTCTAATGCGTGGGTAAATAGGTGTTGAAGTGAAATTACCATTGGTATTTTGAATGTAGTTTATTTCTGTTGTGTCCTTACTTTCACAGGCAATAAAGGTGTACTGGTCGGAGCTGCTTCTACAGAGGCTTACGTAGAAATGTTCATCTTGCTCTTCAAAAATCACCTCGTCAGCGGCACTTGAAGTAGATTCTGTATTGAAAATATCATGTAAGTGAACCTTATTTGGACGAAGTTGGCTGTCTAAGCTTGTATAAAATAGTGAATGTGAGTCACCGTGCCAGCAGATATCACCAGACATTGTTTTGGTGATGAGGAGGGGAGCTGTTTCTTTGAGAAGGTCTTTAATATACAAGTCATAAATTTCATCGCCGCTGTAATCAAGTGTGTAAGCTAACCATCTTTGATCTGGGCTGATATCAATATCGCCTAAGTCCAAGTAAGGTTGTCCTTCTCGGAGTTTGTTGAGATCCAATAGAGTCTCTTCTTTGAGGGTGTTCGTATGCTGCCTGAGGTATACAGCATATTCTTTGTTTTTGTAGGTACGCTCATAATAGAAATATTCCTTCCATAAATAGGGCACAGATGTGTCATTTTCATCTATTCGTTGCACAATTTCTTTATATAGCTGATGTTGGAGTTTGTTCGTCGGTGTCATCTTCAGGGAGCAATATTCAGATTCAGCCGCGAGATATTTATGGACTTCTGGAGCGTTTATTTCCGCAAGCCAAGAGTAATCATCAGTCAGCATTTTGTTGTGAAATGAACGCTGGGTTCGTTTCTTTTGCGCACGTGGAGGTGATAAATTCACACGATTATCCTAGTTAACTTGTGAGGACATCAAAATTGTCTTATAAATGTGCGCTAAATCGTTAAATTAGCTTACATTATGACTTTTCAAGACTATCTTATAGGTTGGTTCATTTATCTGCTAGGGGCGCTTATTTGTTTAAAAATAGGCTGGTTTTTGTTGCGCTGGGTGAAAAGTGAACAGTTCTCTCAGTTTATCAAAATTAGTTTGATTGCTGTTTTATTGGCACCGGGAGTATCTCAGGAGGCGCCATTAGCTATTGCTCCCGCGAATATGGTGATTATTTTCCAAGTTTTATCAAAGGGCGAGCACTTGGTTGAGTATGGTGTGTTACCTATGTTGGTTTTGATGCTGCTGGGCTTGATCGCTGCAGTGATTGATCGATGGATCGGTTTTGGTAAAACCGGTTAGTGTTTTGTTAGTGATAAGCTGGCTTGAACTGCAAAGGGTCGAAGATTATGAGCTAATGCATTCATATATTTAATAAGAATAGTTATTACAAACGACGGGTAAAACTCATAATAGTAGTGGTAGCTCAGTCATTAAACGGTATGTATTCATTATTGGGGTAGGAGAGGTATAGAGGAATGGCAAATCATATATTTACATTGGTTGTAATTATGCTCTTTGCAGGAGTGCTGGGAGGTTTGATTAATTATTACCTCTATAGCCAGCAAGATCCTGACACAGCAAGTCTACCGCGTTGTGTTTTGTTAGGTGTTGGTGCTTCATTTCTAGTGCCATTATTGCTGCATTTTATCAATGTAGATCTAGTCATAAAGAGTCAGGAGGACCCATCAAAGTTATTTATATTAGCTAGTTCTTGTTTGGTTGCGGCCTTTGTATCCAGGGTGTTTATTACTACGGTCTCTGAGCAAATATTAAAAGAGGCCAGTTTTGCAAAGGCTGAAGTAGAACGTCTTCGTCATGAGCTCAGGTTACTGCAGGAAGAAGTGCTTCCTTTGATTGAAACAGAAACCGAGCAGAATAGTTCTCCTGCAATAGCTGAAACCTCTTCTGAAGATTCTTTAGATGTGACGTGTGCTCGTGTATTAAAAGCTCTTGCGAGTGGGCGGTATATATTCCGTAGCGTTCCGGGGCTTTGTAATGAGGCCAATATGGAGGAGGTAGCGATGGATC
>Ga0105348_1001966_pt1 | contig 12971 bp, 6 predicted proteins | sample EN8Hudsemesocosm_2_FD_83504 | JGI IMG/M metagenome (GOLD analysis project Ga0105348, IMG submission 83504) | Methane-oxidizing microbial communities from mesocosms in the Hudson Canyon - EN8C Hudson Canyon | ecosystem: Environmental > Aquatic > Marine > Cold seeps | place: Hudson Canyon... | reverse complement strand
TTCATTGCATCTTCGAGCTTCATGACGCCAGCAATACAAGCGGCGGTATTCTCACCCATTGAGTGGCCGATAAGCGCGGAAGGTTTTGCACCCCATGCCAGCAGTTGCTTGGCGAGAGAGTACTCAGTGGCAAATAGTGATGTTAAGGTGAGGGAGGGGCGTTCAAGCTCCTTGGTTGCTTTTTCTTGGTCTTCTTTTTGAGCAAAAACGAGTGACTTAACTTGAGCTGAAAGTTCAGGGCTCAGACAGCTCATACAGGCATCAAAAGCTTCTCGGTAGACTTCTTCTGTGTTGTACAGGTCCTGGCCCATGCCAGAATATTGTGCGCCACCGCCGGGAAACATAAAAACCAATGAGGGCGATTGATCATTGCATTCAGCTTCAACTAAACGTTTCGGCTCACTATTTTCGAGTAGAGAAATAGCATCCTTTTTATCTGTACAAACCAGTGCGCGTCGATGGGTATAAGCTCGCCTTCCCACTTGAAGAGTATGGGCGACATCTGCAAGGTCTAGTTCGTCATTGTCTTTCAGTGCTTCCGCTAAATTCCGGCTGGCGGTATTCAGCGCTGTAGAGGTCTTTGCAGATAGAACTAATAACTGCTGCGCGTGGGCACTATCATCGCTGGGTTCTGGTTCTGGGGCTTCATCAACTAGAATATAGGCGTTGGTACCACCGGCACCGAGGGCATTAATGCCTGCTGTCCGGGTGCCATTCGTTTCCCAGGGAGTGAGTGTGCTGTTAATCATAAACGGGGTGTCGTGCATATCTAGCTGCGGGTTGGGTGATACATAATTCAGACTAGCGGGGATCTGTTTATTTTTTAAGGCTAGAATAACCTTGATCAAAGCTGCGGAACCGGCCGCTTCACCTAAGTGGCCAATGTTTGATTTAACTGAACCAATGCGACAAAACTCCCGTTTATCGGTTGCTTCCCTAAATACCTGATTGATCGCTTCGAATTCAATTGGGTCTCCTACCGGGGTGCCAGTGCCATGGGTCTCGATATATGAGACGTCTCCTGCATCAATACCACTAATGGTGAGCGCTTCTGAAATTGCACCGGCCTGACCATCAACGCTGGGGGCCAGGTAGCCAATTTTCTGTGCGCCATCGTTATTGACAGCCGTACCCCGGACGACGGCATGAACAGTATCGCCATCGGCAATGGCATCTTCTAAACGTTTCAGTACTACGGCACCTGCACCACTACCGAATACGGTGCCTTGTGAGTTTGCATCAAAAGGTCGGCAGTGGCCATCGGGTGAGAGTATTTCACCATCGCGGTATATATAGCCGCGCGCTTGTGGCACAACGACCGTTGAACCACCAACAATTGCAGTATCGCATTCGCCACCCAGTAAACTCTGGGACGCCATGTGAATACCGACCAAGGTTGAGGAACAGGCTGTTTGGACGTTAATGCTAGGGCCGCGCAGGTCAAGCTCGTAGGATAGCCTTGTTGCCAAAAAGTTCATGCAATTGCCGGTATGACGGACCAGAAAGGCACCCATATCGTCAATGAGCTGGGGATTAGATTGCAGATTCTGCATGCGATAAAGGTTTTCACCAGAGCTGGCAAATACACCAACTCTGCCTTCTGTATCGTAGGCTGTTTGTCCTGCATGCTCCAGAGCCTCATAGGCAACTTCCAAAAATAGCCTGTGAGCTGGGTCTGTTACGGCTGCATCCTGCGGGCTAAAGCCCCAAAATGAAGCGTCAAAGCGATTAAAATTTTTGAGTGTTGGTTGTGCTCGTACATAGTTTGGATGAGCTAAATTGTGCGCTGATTCACCGGCAGCCAAAAGTTCTTCATCGGTGAAAAATTGTACGGACTCTACACCATCGCGCAGGTTTTCCCAATATTCCTTGATATTTAGTGCCCCGGGGAGATGGCAAGCCATTCCGATAATCGCAATTGCTGATTCATCATGATCGGGTAGGTCTAGATTGTCGTCCATTGGGTTTTCCTATTTGTGCTTTGCCTGGTTTGAAACCCTATGTAGAGTTTCAAACTGTCGTTAATTTTATTGGTTCAGCGTCTTTTTTCTAGTAGCTGGTCTGTTAGCGCCGAGCCCGTCTCTGGCTTCTGCGGGCAGCCGCAGCCGCTTTACGCTTTTCGGCTCTATCTGCTCCGGCTTTAGCGCTTTGCTGATTGTCCGACTTACCACTTAAGTGCTCAGACAGTTTTTCGATCGTGGGGAACCGATACATGGCGACGAGAGATACATTTCGTTCCAGTCTTTGGCTTAAACGGTTATTTGCCTGAGCGATCAATAATGAGTTAGCACCCAAGCTAAAGAAGTTGTCTTTGGTGCCAATTTTTTCGAGGTTGAGCATTTCCTGGAATACTGTTGCGATAGTTTGTTCAATATCGCTTTCAGGTGCGACAAATTCTTCTTCTACAACACGTTGTCGTTTCTCTGGCTTGGGTAAGGCTTTGCGGTTAATCTTTCCGTTAGGTGTCAGTGGCATAGAGTCAAGTATGATGAACTCACTAGGTACCATAAATTCAGGAAGCTTATCTCGTAAACGGTCTTTTAAGCGATCGGCCAATTCGTAAGCGCTTGTTTGTTGTGTCGGTTCAAAGCATAGCTCATTTGAAGGTTTGGACTCGCTGTGCGTTTTTAGCTGTAAACGTACGTGATCTTCTGCAGGATAAAAATAAGCATCAAAGCTGTTTTTGTGGCCCGCCTTATCGCTTGGCGTAGCCCAGGTCAAGGCAACTCTGAGTTGAGTGTTTAGTTGGTAAACGTCCTCAGGCTGGACACCTTGGTCGTCTTGTTTTAGGTGCTCATTAACTGCGTTTCTCAGGTCTGAAACCAGTTGGAAAGTGTGATTGGTTTTGGATTCATCTGTGCTTAACAGCTCCTGCGTTATAACATCCTGAGCCAAGCGTGCGTTAGGAATATCGCGGATAACAAATTGCTTTGAGGTCGTATTATTAAGGTATTCCTGTATTCCTGAAAGGGTTGATATTTCGGGAACTTCTTCAAAGTTGTCATCGAATACCGGGGTCACTTTTTTGCCTAGCTGCAATACGATATCAAAGCGATAGGTAGACATTTCATTTCGGAAATAGCCTCGTTTGAGTTGTGTGTCGACATGCCCGATTGTAGGGATTTCTTGTGGTAAGTTAAGAAAATAATCAGGATCGACAAGTAATTCACTTTCATGCTCGTGATGCTCTTTGATTCGCTCGTTAAGTTCAGGAATAGTTAAGCTCGTAGGGGCTTTAGAAACTTCCAGTGCGGTATGAAAGGTATTCTTTAAGGGTAGGCTTCTCACATCGCCAATAAAAATCTGTCCGTCAGACTTGAGCATGGACGTCATATTTTTAAGAACGTTTGTCAGGTAGCTTGCTGTCGGGAAATACTGAACAACGGAGTTAATAATGACCAGGTCGAAAGGGGTCTGATTTTCAGTGTCTAGGTTCTCAAGGCTTAAAGCGTCAGCTGCGCTTTGTACAAGAGAAACTTGAGTCATACCCATTTTTTTGACTTGTTCATCAATAAGTGCGAGTGCCGATTCAGAGAAATCGACACCGACATAGCTATCGCAGTGGGGGGCAACGCCATAAAGAATCAGACCTGTGCCACAACCAATCTCAAGTACTCGTTTAGGCTTCAGATCAAGAACCCGTTGCACCACTGCATCTACCCACTCACGCATGTGGTCGTGTGCATGCTGCTCTCCTGTGTAGCTGTCAAGCCAACCCGAGATATTAAATATTGGGTCGATGGCCTTTTGTTCTGTTTCATCATCTATGGCCGTATTTCCACGATAGGCTTCATCCCAGATGGTTTGCCAGTGGCTTGTTGATTGATTGGCAGAATGTGTGGCAGGGACGACATAGGCCAGTAAATCCTGTGTTCCTTGCTCTGTTTCGGGTGCGATAACCACCGTTTCTTTGACACTGGGGTTGGCATTGATCAGGGATTCTATTTCGCCTAACTCAATACGGTAGCCTCTTAGTTTGACTTGATGATCCAGTCGCCCCAGGTATTCAATCTCACCACTTGTTGAGTATTTCGCTAGATCACCGGTACGGTAAATCATGGGGTCATCCTGGATCGCCAAGGGATTAGCGATGAATTTCTCGGCGGTAAGTTCGGGGCGCTTGTGATACCCCCGAACAACACCTTTACCTCCGATCATCAGTTCGCCCGGCACACCCACTGGGGTTGGCTGCATCGAACTGTCCAAAATGTATATTTTAGTGTTGGCGATGGGACGACCTATGGTGAGCTTGCTCGTATCGTCAGGGACGACTCCAGAGGTTGACCAAATGGTGGTTTCTGTGGGGCCATAAACATTGATCAGATCACCTTTCAGGCTTTTCTTTAGCTTACTGGCTAGGTCTGCAGGAAGCGCTTCACCTCCAAGCAGTATTTTTTCCAAGGAGTTCATGGCAGCAAGGGTATCGCTATCAGAAGCCAAGATACGTGCCATTGATGGCGTGCACTGAAAGTGTGTTACGCCATGTTTTCGGAGTTGAGTTGCGACGGAGTATTCCTGGTTTGCAGTGTCGTTTGTCGGGTTGGCTAACTGGCGCATAGTATTAAGGTGCTGCAAGTTATCTAGCACGATATCATTGTCGACTCCGAAATCGATCAGACAAGCAACTTCATCGATGCCTGCCGTTTTTAATTGGTCGATTAATGGTAAGACGCTGCTGGGCGTTCCAAAAATACCAGCGGTTTCGAAATAACGTTCAAAGGCATGGTCAATAAGAGCATCCATATCTTCGCTTGTCAGGCTATCGGCATCAAATGAAGCGTCAGAAGCTGCTGTTTTGGAGGGCTGTTTAAAGGCTGGAAATGCCCAAGGAGCTATCTTCACCAAATCGAATGAGGTTTTCAGGTAGTTGCTAAATGGTTTTCTGACGATTTCTCGTACTTCATCGACATCTTTACCGACAAAGGTATGGACCATCACGCTGACATTTCCATCGCCTTGGTGGCCTTTTGCTTTGCGGCCTTCACGATAGGCTGCGATTTTGTTGGTCAGATCCTCAATCGATTGACCTAACAGGTTGGTCAGAACATTGAAACCGCCTTCTCCCGCTGAACGAAATGTATCGATATTTCCCGCAGTGGTAATCCAGATAGGCGGTTCTTTTTGAATGGAAGGGGGGTAGATTCTTGCTTCGAAAGGTTGTCCGTCACCATTGAGCACTTCAATCGATTCACCACGCCATAATTTACGTACGGTCTCTATTTCATCAAACATAATCTGGCGACGATTTTCGAAGTTTTCAGGCTTTAGCGCAAAGTCGTTGGTATGCCAACCTGATGCAAAAGAGAAACCAACACGACCATTCGATAAGTTGTCGACGACAGACCACTCTTCGGCGACACGAATGGTGTTATGCAAGGGTAATACTATACTGCCGGCGCGGATGCTTATGTTATTGGTGATGGCGGCAACGGCAGCACTGGTCACCGAAGGGTTGGGGTAAAGTCCGCCAAAAAGATGAAAGTGGCGTTCAGGTGTCCAGACCGTTGAAAAATCATGAGTATCTGCGAATTTAGCACCTTCCATCAGTATCTTATAACGGTTTCCAGAGGCGTTCGGGCCTGCGTCACTGGAAAAGTAGAATAAGCCAACATCCATTTTACGGTCGACTTTCGAGGTACTTTGTTGCCCTGCGCTAATAGTGCGTGCTTCTTCTTCTTGAATGACTACCTTAAAACCACGTGTAAGCGTCCAGAATAGCTCGAGTACCGAGATATCAAATGAAATACTGGTAACAGCAAGCCATACTCCAGGATCTTTTTCAGAGCTTGAATGGGCATGAAAACCCAGCGTGTCATCCATCCCCTCCATGAAATTGATAGCGTTACGGTGTTCTACCATTACGCCTTTAGGTGTGCCTGTTGAACCGGAAGTATAGATAACATAGGCGAGGTTGTCTGGGGAGACTGGGGTATTAATATTTTGGGCGTTGTTTTCAGAGGCGCTTTGAAAGCTAGTTTCGGTGTGATGAACTTCCTGGTCAATGCAGACGATGTTAGCTGTGTTAGCAGGTAACTCATGTTTAAGTTTAGAGTGTGTTAACAGAATGCTCGCTTCAGAGTCTGTGATCATCAAAGCAATTCGATCACGAGGGTATGCCGGATCGAGTGGAACATAGGCTGCCCCCGCTTTTTGGATGGCCAAAAGGCCGATCATCATTTCGATAGAGCGTTCGATAAATATGCCAACTAGGCTGTCGGGCTGAGTGCCTAGTGTGATTAGCTTATTAGCGAGCTTGTTGGCTTGGGCATTCAGTTCGCCATATGAAATTTCCTGGTCGCGATAAACAAGTGCTGCCGTTTCGGGTCGCCTAGAAACCTGCGTCTCGAATAGTTGATGAATACAGCGATCGTGCTCGATCGATTTCTCAGTTTGATTCCATCCAAAAAGAATGGTTTGCATCTCATCTTCGCTAATAAGGTATATTTTAGCGAGTGGCGTGTCGAGATTAGCAAGTGCGTTTTGGAGGAAGAAAGCAAATTTCTCGATGATTTGTTTGGCATTTTCCGGGCTTAACGATGCTGGGTTATATTTCCATTGGTAGTTGGCGCTATCTTTTTGAATTGACAATAGCAGCGTGTCGGAATACCCGTTCGACCCTTCTTCTAAACTGTTAAGTTGTTCTATTGCAACCGGAAAATCAGGAACAGTCAGGTTTTGAGTTCTGGGAATCAAGTCTAAAGCGTAGCTGCCTTTGTCTGTTATTGAGTCTAGAGAGTGCGTCAAGCTAAGCATCAAAGTACGAATACTCTGTTGGCTATCAATATTCAGGTTCAATGGTACGCGTTGAGCAATAAGTTTCTTAATCGTTTGATTGTTTGCGTTGGTAGTATTTACACTAAGACCAATATCAAATGATTTTAAGTCGGCCATTCGTCTTAAAAAACAACAGTATAAATTGGCGATGGCGGTTGATAGCGGTAAAGTTGGAAAGGCGGTGCCTAGCTGGTCTTGCAATGAGGCGGGCAGCGTTGCGGTGTCAACTTGGGCGTTTTTACCTTCAGAAGATAAAGGTTGTGCGCCATGTGCTTCAAAGGTGAAGGGCTCTGCATTTAGCAGGGCGTCTGTCCAGAATGCTTCATTTTCACTTAGCGATGCTGACAAGGTGTTGATCGTGTCGGAATCTTGTGCAGAAAGCGCTGAAAAGCACGCTCCGACCGATAATAATGCGTTATTATTGGCTTCAACTTTTTGACCACTGATATCCAATAGAGTGGTAATGACAATATTATTGTCGCCGGTAGCAATAACAAGATTTCCATTGTCTTTTTTAACGATCGTGCCTGGCTTTTGCTCGCTTTTCTCTGAGCTTAATTGTACTTCTGTGATGAGGTAAACGGTATTGTTTAGGAGGGTCTTGGGTAAGGCCAATAAATTGTTATCGGTTTGATAACTCAAGCCACGAACTAGTGCGTCAACTTTGTTGGCATTATTTGACCAATCAATAATAGCCATGGATTCTGGCAGTAAGCTGATAGGGGCTGAGAATCGTTTTGATGTGTCTTGTTTTGTATGTGTGACGGCGCTAGAAGATAGCTCATCAACTAAAGCTGCGAAAGAGTCGATCGCAGCTTGATAGCATTTTAATTCCAAACTGAATGTCGTGTCATCCCCTTCTATGGGAAAGGTGACTTGTTTGAGAATATCTCCGGCATCCATTTCTTCGTGAGCTTCATGCCAAGTAATACCGAATTGTGTTTCTTGTTTTTGAATGGCCAGTGCGGCTGAATGAATGCCTGAATGTCTGGGGAGCGGAGCCTCAAAATAATTAATGGTAGCGCACTTTGGCAGACATAAAATAGCTTCAGTGAGTGAATGGCGGTTTACAATGCTAAAAAGGTAATCAAATGAATGAGTGTTTAAAAAGGACTCTGTGTTTCGATTGTCTGAGTCAAGCACGATTGCATTAATCTTTTTTTCTGACGACCAACTACGTACTTCTATATCATTGGAAATGATGCCATGAATGATGTGGCCGTTTTCCAATAGTCGTTTTGCGCACTCAATAACGAGCTTCCCTTCGCCAATAATAAAACAGTCAAAAAGTCCTTCTTTAGTCATCATCTTTCTCGCAATTTTGGAGTGAGTAATATTCACTGGGTTGTATATATTAATGATTTTATTATTAGCCCCCGTCAAATCGTGGGGGACTTAGTCTATCATATTGTTTTGTCTATACAGATCAAAGCTCCAAGTGCATATGCATAACCCCAGGGGTGCCAAAGCTGCTCTCGAAATCTTTATCTAATAGCTCGTGCGTTTCGGTAAAACCCAAACGGAGATATACTTTTTTTGCAGCATCATTACCTATAAAATAGGCAACTTGTGCGTTCGTCGCTTCGGCTTCTCGTCCGCAGTCCAATAGATCCTCTAGAAGTTCTTGAGTGATGCCGGTTCCTCTAGCCTCGGGTTTAGTGGCTATGTATTCGAGCACCCAAATATGGTCACTGCTCATGGGAAGACAGCGTGAAAAAACGGTAAAACTGCCTAACAGTTCCTGTTGTTGTTTCTGGTTCCAGCCTGCTTGCTCAACAACATTGAGCAGAGCTTCGGTAAATGCTTCAGGTGGTTTTTCCTCAGGGATAAAACCGCACGCAGCAGCAACAGGTTTATTATCTAGCTCAGCAATGACAAAACCGCTGTAATGAGCTGCACATTCCGGTTCAGTAAGTACGAGTTGTGCGAGTAATTTTAGTCGCTCGTCATCGGAACCGGGAAATGCTAAGTCCCAAACGCATTGAGTTTGACGTCCACGAGCAGCAGTGAGGATGGCCCATGCTAGAAAATTAGCATCTTCTGGTGATGCATCACGAATGGCAATATTCATTATTATTTAGAGTAGATCCTGTTTTTGTGTTTAGGGACGGTATATTGGGTTAGAGTATTAGTTTATAGCTTAATGCAGAAGTCTGCATTAAGCTTTTAATATGTTGGGAGTTATTTGAAATTGTAGAAGAAGATGAAGTCGGCGAGTTGTGTATTAAAAGCATTACCAAACGCCTAAGCAATGGTCGCAACAGATTAACGAATTTGACCTTGGACAGTAAATTATTCAACTTTCAAAAATACAGTAGGCACCTAAATAAGCCTTGAGCTAGAATTAGGCCACGGTATTGTTTTGCGTCTTTAGTCAGTCATGATGACATTAACAGGCGAGCACATAGTCTTGTTCTGTATTCGTGACACGGACATGGGTAAACCTTATGCAGATTTGGTTTTGTTAGGCATCAAATGAGTATGGGGCATGGTTATCTAAGAGAGAGCTTCATCACTTAATTTTAGGGGGGCGTCCACACCTGATGTCGAGTCGACTAATCAGATAACAACCAAGATTCAGGTGAAAGTTCTATTTTTATAGATTACTATGCCGATGTTTGGTGGTAATTACACGGAGTGGTTCTGATGAAGTTTGATTTAAGTGGCTCAAGCGCCATAAAAGCACTAGGTAACGAAGGCAGTATTTTTACTCATAGCTTGGTTGATCATCCGCTTCTGCAAATGGATGAAATCCGCAAGTTAGTAAAACGTACTCCAAAGAATCGAATCGCGTTCAGTGCAGGAGAAAAACCGGAATCAGCCGATATCGGAAAATCTCACTTTCATCATAAAAGCGAACATTCCCTTGAATATGCCATCGACAATATGGAAAATGTTGATGCATATCTATTTATAGACTCCCCCGAAAAAGATCCGCAATTCAATCAGCTTTTCCAAGAGATTAAATTTGACCTAGATAAGTTCTGTCAAAAAAATGGTTACCATTTATGGGAGGCACGGCTTTTCCTGTTCGTCTCATCCCCTGGCGCCATCACCCCCTACCACCTTGACCATCAGCACACCTTGCTTGCTCAAATTAAAGGCACAAAAACCTTAAACCTGTGGCCGGCACTGAACTATGATCTTACTCCTCCGAATGAACTGGAAGTATTTTGTTCTCGAATAACACGTCAATTTAAAATGCGAGAGGAGTTTGAACATTTGCGAAAGCATTATGAAATGGTTCCAGGCCAGGGAGTTTATCTTCCTTTTCTTGCACCACATTCGGTTCATAATAATAATGAAGTGTCCATTTCTCTCTCCATGATTTTCAATACCTTAGAATCTCAAAAAATATGGAATAGTTTTCGTATTAATCACCTTCTGAGAAACCGTTTACACCTATCACCCACCTTGCCAGAAACTAGTGCTTGGCGGGATGAATTAAAGCATCAATCAATTCGAACGATAGAACGATTAGAGCGCATGGGCTTGTTTAAAGTACTTCCAAAGCAGGGTTGACGGGCCGCACAAAATTTGGTGGACTAGCACCTCCTCGGGAGTTCAGGTTTCGCAAAAGATCTCAGTGGCTCAAGTAGCTTATTAAACCTTAGATAAAGGAATTTCCGTTTTGCTAACTAAAATCCATACTACCTTATTATTAGTACTCTCTATTAGTAGTATGCTTACCTCCTAAATTCTTCTGACATCCACTAAAATGAGACTAATAAATTCAGCATATGGATACTGTATATAACACAGCTCAAAATAAGAAATCTCCAACATTACGTCAGCTAGGTCAGACTGATATCATGCTCAGTCCTATTGGCCTGGGTACATGGCAGTTTTCATCTGGCGTTGGCGAACTTGGGAAATATTGGCCAGCACTCACCGACGAAACCACCAGAGATGTGGTAAAAACATCGATAGAAAATGGCGTTAACTGGTTTGACACTGCAGAACAATACGGTAACGGATTGTCAGAAAAGAACCTTAGCAACGCACTAAAGTCTGTAGGTGTTGCTCCTGGTGCCGTTAAAATTGCTGATAAATGGTGGCCAAAAAATCGTAAAGCTACTTCGATGAACGAAAGTATTTCGGAGCGGCTAGACTGCCTTCATGGCTATACTATCGATCTGTATCAAATTCACTGGCCTGAATCAGAATCCTGGCTGCGAACAGAAATGAAAGTACTTGCTCAACTTGTCGAAGAGGGCAAGGTAAATTCCGTTGGGCTGTGCAATTACAATCGTCGTGATATAAAACGCGCGCATCGTTTTTTACGTAAACGTGGAATCCCTTTAGCATCTGTTCAAATCCACTACAATCTGGCATATCGACACAGTGAAAAGCATGATGTTTTAAAGGTCGCTGCGGATCTTGGCATGAGCGTAATTGCATGGTCACCGCTGGAGCAAGGGTTATTGAGTGGGAAATTCCATAATAATAATGAAGAGACCCTAAAGCACCTGAAACGAGAACGTATCAATATGTTCGGTTTAACCTCAGCTCGACTTAAAGAAACCCAGCCATTAATTGATGCACTTGAAAGGATTGCAGCGAGTCATAACGCCACGGCAGCACAAATTTCACTTGCTTGGATAACACAGTATCACGGTAATCTTATGTTTGCGATTCCAGGTGCGAATTCTGCCGAGCAGTCACTTACCAATAGTCGCTCTATGCATATATTACTCAGTCAATCGGAACTGGATGAGCTGGATGTAGTTTCACGCGAACTATAAGAACTAAACTAACTAGTTCCTTTTTCTAAGAGGGGGGTAGAAGCAGCGACTGGGAAGTCTAGTCTATACATGATTTAAGCGTTAATTGTGCTGTTCTGCTCTCCGTGTTTTTTTGAAGTGCTATGTTTTTATGTAGAGCCAAGTGACTAATTCACTTGAAATATAGTCAAAATTGATATCAAAAATCTGGTTTTTGTACCAATGACTCCCTAAAGAGCGCAATAAGCTAATTTGGAGAGTATTCTGTGTGGAGTCGATGTTAAAAACTTGTGCATCCTGATGATCAAAAAAAATAGAGCAGCTTGGGTATAATGCCTTGAATAAGGTTTCTTTTGCTGAAAATATAAGATCAAATAATTTTGCGCTAAACTGATGTTCGAAGCGTTTTATTTCTAGAGGGTGCAGAATAATGTTTTTTAAATCTTGAGCCAGAGTCTGCGGGGATACAGGTTGAATATCTAAGCCAATGGCTAAACTATCGGTGTTTTCATCCAGAAGTGCTGCTGCTAATCGATCCGAATGGCTAATGCTGCCAATAATTCCCACTGGCCAAATGGGCGCGCGATCTTCTCCAATTTGAACAACTAAGTTGCTTTCATTTTTTTGTATTAAGCATTGGCTAGCACACCAACGACCAGAGTAAAATTCATTCTTTCGTTTAGTGCATGCCGCAGTACTTAGATTGAAGTCGATAGAAGTAAGCTCTCGTAACGCTTTATAGTGTTCGGGATCTATTTCAACTAAAGTGAATCGTGCGCTATTGGGTAATTTTTTCAACAAAAACTAAGTCTCTACTATTTGAATGGCACTTTGAAAAAAATGACCGCAGGCTATCTCTGATTAAACACTTCGAGTGTATGTAGGTTTTCATATTTAACAGAAGTTTTATGCTGGGGGAAGGATAACATACAATTCTAAAATTAAAATATTTGGGATGAATACTGCAATCAAACTTTGTGTTGCAATAGTGATAAGTGCATAGCTGTCAAAGTTACGCTGATTTTTTAGTGTTGTAATCACTAAAAAATCAGCAAATTTAGTCGAAGTATTTTGATTTTGATGAGCTATTGTATTATTGGAGTTACTATTAAATAAATTAGTGGATTAGTATTTTTGCACTAATAGTTAGGGGTTCTACAGTGAACAGTAGTCTGTAGTTAACACCTACTATGGAGATACTATAGCCAATTTGAATTAAATTTATACAATTTTTCTAAAGGAAAAATATGAGCATGGATAATCAAAACATTAAATGGCATGATCACCTTGTTCAGAGAGGAAAAAGAGCAAGACAGAAAGAGCAGAAACCCTGTCTGATTTGGTTTACAGGTTTAAGTGGTGCAGGTAAATCGACCGTTGCGAACGCCTTGGATATACTGCTATTAGAACTTTATAAACATACTTAATTATTGGATGGAGATAATGTTCGCCATGGTTTGAATCGGGATCTGG
>Ga0105348_1001956_pt1 | contig 13037 bp, 16 predicted proteins | sample EN8Hudsemesocosm_2_FD_83504 | JGI IMG/M metagenome (GOLD analysis project Ga0105348, IMG submission 83504) | Methane-oxidizing microbial communities from mesocosms in the Hudson Canyon - EN8C Hudson Canyon | ecosystem: Environmental > Aquatic > Marine > Cold seeps | place: Hudson Canyon... | reverse complement strand
GCAGAACAAAAGCTGTGGGTTGAAGTTGTATGCTCTGCAGTAAGGGATCTTTCCAATGACGCTAAATCAGTTAGGCGCGCTGCCTGGAACTTTATTAATGGTCATGCTGGTGATATTGAGTTTGTTTGCTGGCTAGCCGGGTTAGAGGATGATTACGTTCGCCGCATTCTTAATAGGGCGCTTGAATACAGTGATCAGATGTTTGAGCGGAATCATAAGTTAAGTCTGGTGGGCTAGATATGAGATGCAAAAAGCTAAGAGACTCGGCCAGAGGTGAGAACTGTACTTTTCAAATCTTGGGTGTGTGTCGCAATAACACTGAGACAACTGTCTTATGTCACCTGCCCAGTCCAACGGGCGGCATGGGTTTAAAGTCTTCCGATGAGTGCGCAGCCTTTGGTTGTTACGACTGTCACCAGGTGATTGATGGGCATGTACAGTGCGAAGAATATAGCAAACGGCCTGATTGGTATGAAAATAAGGCTATCAAAGCAACGATTCATCGATGGACTGAGATGAGGCACTTCTGGCCTGCGGGGGCGAAATGAAATTTATTGGTATAGATCCAGACTTACATCTAAATGGCATGGCAACGCTTGAGAATGGCCGATATACAGAGCTAAGGGTTATCTCCTTTCCTGACCTCTGTGCCCTTATGAGTAGCAATATAAATAACCCTAATATTTTATTCGTCATCGAGGACGTGAATAAGCATAAGCCCACATTCCCCAGGGGAAAACACACGCAAGCTGTTTACAACAATATTTCCCAAAAGGTCGGAATGGTAAAAGGGATTGGCACAAAGATCGTTGAAATGCTTGAGTACTATCACTGCAATTATGAGTTAGTTGCTCCCTTAAAAAGCGGGAAGCTTAAGGCTGAATATTTTGAAAGACTTACTGGATGGGTAGGGCGCAGTAACCAGGATAACCGAGATGCTGCCATGCTTATTTATAGGTACAAGAATGCAAAATGAGCATGTTTATAAGTACTTTCGCTGGTGTGCGTTTGTGGCTCACAAAATAACCTTTAAGCAAATGAGAGCGACCTTTTGCTATCAATGGGCAGATGATGAAAGAGATGCACAAAAAAGGTTTAGCGCTCAATGCCAGAAGAAGAACAGCTAGATCTTTTTTATAACGCTGGTGATGAAATAGAGCGAATTCTCTATCAATGCTTTATACGCGGCAATCACCATGAAGACGGTATTTGTATTTTTCCCACAAAAGAAGAAGGGCTTGAAAGTGAAGAGAGCAGAGCACAGAGAAGTTGAGCGCATTGTGAACCTTTGGATTGATTACGTTGATAATAATGAATATAACGAGAGGCTTTCACAGCAAGGCGAAGGTCTTCAAGGGAAAATACATACTTACAAAGGGGATCTACCGCGATCTGGTTCGTACAAGCCTGAAACGATTGCCGAAGTAGCAGAGCGCCTTAAGCCTATCACTCGGGATCAGAAAATTGCTCACTGGTTGATAATGAGTTTAAAAGTTGAAGCTAGGCTGCTGATCACGCAATGGCAGCAATTGAAAAAAGTAAATAAACCAAAGTCTGGAAACTTATGGACAATGAGAGAGGTCGCTCTTACTCACGGAATGAAGCTTGAAACATTCAAAGAGCAGAGAGAAATAGCATGCTATAGATTATTAATAGCAGCCAAAGCCAGTCCTTTAAGCAGCCACAGAAAAGAATTAGTATCTAATGCTTGAAACTTTTACAGGTAAAAGGTAGTATTTTTTCTAGTTTGGATTTTTGCGCATTAAAAGAAATTCAGACCCCCTATATAAAACCTCGGCTTTTCAGTCGGGGTTTTTTTATGCCTGAAATTCGAGGTGAACCATGAAGCATTTTAGACCACACGAGTTTCAATGCTGCTGTAAGTACGACTGCGGCAAAGGTTTTACCCAAATGAATCCTGATTTCTTAGAGCGTCTTGAGTTTGCAAGACTGATATCGGACACCCCTTACAGTCTAAGTTCTGCATTTCGCTGCCATGAGCATAATCGTGATGTAGGCGGCAAAGAAGATAGCGCGCACCCTGAAGGGTTCGCAGTTGATATCAGAACGCCTAACTCTCGCTCAAGATTCAAAGTCCTGCGTGGATTAATCAAAGCAGGATTTACTCGAATTGGTATCTACGAAAACTTTATCCACGCAGATGACGACACAAGCAAGCCAGCAGAAGTAGCCTGGTACACCAGTTAGTCATGCTGAAGAGCTTTCACGACTCGTTTCATTTTCAATTAAATCAGAAGTATTACTAATGAAAACTATTCAATTCAGAGTACGCCGTAAATTCGCAAAAGTTTCTTTCGTGGCAATATTGCTTACGCTAGTAGCTTGCTTATTGATTGTGGTTTTTGGTGATAAGAATACAGCCGCCAACTTGAGAGAGGCGGGCATAATCATTGCTCCGATTATTGTTTGTTTAACTGTCAATATCGGTCTTTATATGAAATTGGTGTCTGATGCTGACAATCTTCACAAAACTTAAATTATGGGGCGTGGCAATGACCGCGTTTTTCATTGCTCTGTGTTCTGCAAGATTTTATCAAAAGAAGTCCAAGCGGCTAGAAAAAAAAATCACCAAGCAAAAAGCCATTACTTCAAATCAGCAAGCCCAGCTCACCGCAATCATTCGACATAAAACAAACAACCAAAGAGAAATTGATGAAGCGCTTAAAGACGGTTCTTATATTGAGTTCTTTGATACTGAGTAGCTGCGCAACAGAGATTATTTTCGCACCAGTCGTTATACCGCCAAGAACACCATATAAAAACATCACTCGACCCGAAATATACCAGTGTCCGGTAAATGTCCGTGAGCAGGTTTATGTCCATTTAAAGTCGAGAGAGCAGTACATAGCAACTCTACTTGATGTAATTAAAATCCATAACCAAGGCCTCAAATGATGGATCAACATAATCAAGCAGGCGGGCCGTTATTGACAGCTTTCGGTTTTTTCTTGGGATGGATAACAAACCTACTCGATTTTCTAGGCAGTAACTCAGTAGGGATTACCTGTCTATTTATGATTATTTCCGTGATCGGTGGGCTCTGGCTTAGCTGGCAGCGCAATAAAATTTTGAAAGATAAGAAAGAGCCTAATCCGTAGCTTTATTTTAATTTATTTGGAAAGTACCTCACATGGCAGACATTATATTTAATAGAGCAAGGGGCAGTATCAACGAGCTTCAGCGTAGAGTTGTTAATAATGACCCCGTAAACGCCGGGATCATGGTTGTTTTGATTAAGACTACCGAAGCTGATGCCGCGCTCCAAAAACACGAAAGTCTAGCTGCTGTATTGGCAGGGTCGAGTGTCGAGTGCGACTTTGACGGCTACGCTCGGAAGATTCTCACTGACGCAGAGTTATCGCTACCCACGATTAACCATACAACAAACAAGCAATCTTCTGCGCTTACAGAGCTTAACTGGCCGAACGCTGGGACTACCACTACCAACTCAATTGTAAAAGCCATTCCGTGCTACGTGCCAGACGTGACAAATATTGTCGAAGCGAACGTCATCCCTTTGACCGCGAATGATGTCACTGAAACAGTCGATGGTACTAACCTGAAGCTCAACGCTGGCCCATATAATAACTAAGGAGAACCACTATGCCTCAATATGTTTTCCCAGCAGATGCCTATGACAACGGCACATTACTTAGTTCTTTGGGCTGGTCAACGATAACTAATCATGAGTATCAAGTAGTTGAAATAGGTGCGACAGGCCGGAAGTACTGGAACCCTATTTCCGGCACTGAAGAGTTGGGTGACGGTGCTGAAGATTATCAGCAAGGTATGATCTTTGATTCTATTGCTGCATCCACAGATCATGAGATTTTACTATTAGGTGATTTTGCATCTACTGAAGTAGGCGCAGATAGACATACATTTTCTTGTCAGGTAAATGACACCATACCTGGTAGCGGCGCATTGGGTGATGATAACTTTGCGCCAAAATATACTTTACGTGCTCGTGATAGCGGTTCGGTAGATGCTAATGACTTCAACATGGCATCTGTCCAGCTAGATAATGTTCCTGACATGACTCCTATTGGTCAAGCTGCTGCACTGCGTATGCAGTTAGTCGGGGGCTTAGTTAAAGTCTGGGCTTGGGCATCAGCAATTGGTGGGCTGGAAGCTGCTGAGCCTGCTGGCGAGACCTTCAGAGGTACGATTAGTGGCTCTATTGCTAGTTATCCTACGGTCAGCTCTTTGCTGCATCCCATTGCCGCCGATAGAAGTGTATATAGCGTAATTTCCATAGGCACAGGCGGCGATCCAGCTCCTTACGCACTACCTCTGCAAACCGTCATCACTCCGACGGCGCTGAGCGTAACGGGCATAGATGCAAATAATGCCACGTTGAACTGGACATAAAGCATGGCAGTCACCTACAAAGTTGAGTTAAGAGTGGTTGGTCAGTCTGCAATACAAGCAGACGCCCCTACTAATTCATACACTGCTAACTCGCTTGTAGCTGGTACTAACTATGAGTTTCGTGCCAGATCCATCGATGTAACGAGCGGCGTCACATTAATTTCTGCCTGGTCGGCTTGGTTCGCGTTTCAGACCTTGACCCCCTCGATGATCTTTACGCTGGACGCGGCAGTAGAAGCAGAATCTGCTTCAGCCTTGTCTTTCACTACAGATGCAATCAAACCGGTGATCACGTTAACTGGTGATAACCCTACTTTAGTGATTCAGGGCGGTACTTATACCGAGCTTGGAGCAACCGCCAGCGATAACGTTGACGGTGATGTAACAGGCAGTATCGGGATTTCTGGCACAGTTGATGCGAATACCTATGGCATCTATGACGTAACCTATACCGTCACCGATACGGCTGGAAACACCGCTGAAGAGATTCGAAAAGTTCACGTTGCGCCTGTACAAGCAGTCGCTTCTTATTCGGTCGAATATCGTGAAATTGGGCAAGGCTCAACAATCGTTGCTGATATATCGTCACCGACCTATGCCATTTCAGGACTTACCCCTAATGCAAATTATGAGTTTCGAGTACGCGCTCATGGTAATGCAGTGGCAGGGGCATGGTCTGACTACGTACAGTTTACGACCACCGCGTTAGGCACGACTGCCTTTACGCTTGGTGCCGCTTCAGAGATTGAAACAGCTAGCGCGCTCAGTACCTCAATAACGGGCGATGGCTCGTTTAGCATAGCTGCGGCTTCAGAGATCGAGAGCGCCAGCGCTTTGGTCTTTACGCAGTCTTCTGGCTTGGAAGTAGAGGCAGATACTTGGGTTATTGAGTTATTAAACGTTGCTACTGGCGCAGTCTCGACAACCAGCAATCATAAAACAAAAAGTCTCGCGCTAGCTGGCTTAGATATTCACTCTGAGTACAGATTTAGAGTACAAGGCTGGCTTGGCCCTAACTCTAGTGATTGGACAGTTTGGTTTGGTTTTATAACGGACGCTTCGGGCAAGGTAATCACGCCCACAACCACGAGCGCAGCACTGCTGGATCACTACGAAGTAACAGTCCAAGCCACCGCTGATGAAGTGGAAGAAACCTTACTCGTTACGGGTACTGTCACTCACGGTGACTCTGATGTCACCATCGAGTTCAATAACCATACGATAACTATACCCTCAGAAACTCTCACACATGATACCGAATTGGGTCTTTGGACTTTTCATAGGTTAATCGGGGGGAACCTGACAATAAACGGTCTAGATGAGTTAGCCGAACCAGAGTACTTAATAATTAATTCCGCTGGGGATTTCTTGAAGACAGAGGATATATTTAGTGTCTAAAAACTTAGATCAAATGCAAGCAGAGAACCCCAATTTTGTACCTAGCGGAAGTGATATTGTTCATGTCTTTAGTGGTGGCGAAGGGTTTGCTACAACAATAGACAAGCTCGCGGTATTAATAAATGGCTTTACTGTGGACGAGAACACCCAGCCCTCAGTCGGCCGGACGGTAGTTTTCCCCGTCGCTTTAGGGGGTGCCGTCGCGCCCATACCGGCGGGGCCTTTAGTGTGGGCTGAGGTTGAAGTAGACACAGATGGTTTTTTTAGCTCGATGTCCCCAGATCGCTTTGTGACGCCTGCAGGCATTAAATTGATCGAGCTATTTTTCAGCTTTAGGCACTCCGACACAGCTACGCCTATCGCGACCCCGATCAGATTCCATATTTTTAAAAACGGCAATACTTCTAACCCCGTAGCGACGGGTGAGGCTACAGTGGGGGCAACGATTACCTCGCGCCCGATAGATGTGACGCTGGGCGATTATTTCCAGGTAGTTTTCGAGCAGGAGACAGGCGGTACGGAGGACGGTTGTTATTTTGGGCTCAAGGTTTTAGAGAGAGTGGCTATATGATAATAGTGGTTCTACACGACCAGGGAAAAGCAGAGGAGTTCAAGCAGATACTAACAGCTGCGGGGTACGCATACAGCACCTTTGTTAACCTTCACACGCTTATTAAAGTAGAAGCCGACGAGGCAACTTTTACCCTGAAAGACCACCCCTTGGTAAAAGCTATTGACGGCGAGCCCGACAAGCGAACGCCAATAAAGCCTTTAGCTGTGACAGTACCCGAGAACGGCATAAACCATAAGCCATACACCTACGATATAAGTCACGGGTCATGGCCACGGGCGCGCATATGCAGGCGGAAAAACCCTTTCCGGAGGAGTGCCCCGCACACACTGAAAGATACGAGCTACGTGTACACACGGACAGGTGTCGGCGTAGATGTGTATATTTTGGACGTAGGCGTAGCACCTTCGCACCCTGAATTCGAAGGGAGGCTTACGGACTATTCAGGGTCTTTCACGGACGTATTGAGCGAGCCTGGGAACAATCACGGGACGCTTTCGGCAAGTTGTGCGGCGGGGTCTACCTGCGGGATAGCGACGGGCGCGCGGATTTGGTGGCTAGACGCTGGGCTTTTTTATGCAGCTAGCGACTGGGCGAAGCTATTTGACGATACGCTCACCCACTATAACGCTAACCCTGATAAAACTAGACCGGCAGTTCTTAACATGTCTTACGGGGCGCTAGAGGGGAGCCCCGTAGTTATGGAGGCCGCGATAGGGGCGGTGATAGACGCGGGAATATTTTGCTGTTTTCCTGCAGGCAACGGATTAGAAGATCACGACGCAGTTAACTACATACCCGCAGAGGTTGACGTCGACGCTGTGACGGTCGGAGGCACTAACGCCTCAGACGGCTTGATGTGGTGGACGTTCTGGGGTACGGGCTACGGGTCAGGCGTCGATTTATACGCCCCTGGGTTTGCCCTTAAAGGCGCACACCCGCCAGACATATACTGGAATGTAAACGGCACTAGCTTTGCTACGCCCTTCACTACGGGGGTCGTAGCGTGCATGTTGGAGGGATACACAAGAATGACCTCAAGGGCCGAAGTGCAAGCACTAAAAACAAAGCTAATCGCTAATACTACGAAAGGGGCTCTCGATATTCCCCCTACACACTCGATATATAGAGGGGAAGGAAGCGTAAATAACAGGCTCCTCTATTTAGATCCTCTCGTAGCAATAGAAGATATTCCAGGACTAATAAAACTATGACAGATATTGTGCACACTGACGCTCTAGATCTCGTTCTTTACGCATTGGCAGCTTCAGGTCTTAAGGTTTGCCTTACTCAGACTGAGCCTTTCAGTCTCTCAGATTGCACGAGCTTAAGCGGTTCTGGCGGCAAGCGTTTAACCAATGAACCTGTGATTCCGGACGGTAGCGTGACAGTCGTAAATGGCTTAAACGCAAATAGTCGAAAAGCCATTATTCCGCCTCAGTCATTTGATAATGGCGTGCAAGTGGCGGTCGATGTAAGCATCGCGAATTATTGGATGGCTATTTATGACGGCAGCAAAATTTTATTTAAGTCAGACAGCATTACCCCGAGAACGATTGCGATAAACGAAACAGTAATGACCCCAGCAATTGAATTCGAGCTGAGGCAATAACGATGTTACCTTCCGGGAATTATCCTCTAGTTGCGACGGCTACTAAGTCTGATGGGGCAAAGAACACTACTAGTATTAACGTAAATATTAGCGCGCTGCCTAATGCCAGTTTAATTTCGTTAGCAATGTCTCTCTCTACGCCTGGGAGGCTCGGTTTTTATGTCGATTATTCAGAGCTTTCAGCGTCAGGAATGCATACATTCTATGTAGCTAGATCGCATGGCACGGCAGGTGCGGTCACTGTTAATTATTCTACGAGCGGTGACAGTCATGCTGACGTAAGTGGCACGTTAAGCTGGGCAGATGGCGAAGCTGACATTAAAATTATAACTGTCTATGTTTCGTCCGGAGATTTATCGGCACATGCTTCTGCTGGTCTTGGTGAACATCGAATATCAATGGATTTATCCACCGCAATAGGCGGTGCACGACTACTTAACAACGCAAGAACTAGAGCCTACGGTGTCATTGACAATGACACGATGATTGCATCAGATGCTAACGCGGTGTTTTATGATAGCGCAGCAGCAGGCGGAGGGGATGGCACACTCGCAACGCCATATGACAACTATTACACAGCAGTTGCCAACATAGGTAGTAAACGCTATCTGTACGGCAAGGGCACAACGATAGTCGATACTACGTTCCAAACTAGCGTAGGTGGCAATGGCGGGGCTTATGGACTCCCTGTCCCTGCTACACGAACTAGTGAAGGCACCCGAGTTTATATTAGAAATTGGCCTGCCTTTACTTGGACTGTTACGGGTGGAGCTAATACCGACAGAACCGGCTTTTATACTGAGAGCGGCGAGAGTTACCAAACTTATAAAAGTATTGATTTCGCAGACCTGAATAATTCAACAGCAAATGGCGCCGCGATTTTTTATCGCTACGGAGACTCAACAGATATCAATGTTGAGTACTGCACCGGCACAACAATAAACGGGGCAACTAACAACGGTTTTTATATGCCGTGGGGCGTTAATGGTTCGAAATGCTGGAGATGTGCCGCTGATGGGATCTCAAAAGACGGTGATATAACAAACGAGAATACTGCTGGCGTTGATGTATATAGAGCATCCAACCTCAGTATTCAGAGATTCGATGCTCGCAACGTAGCAATGGGCGTTAAGCAGAAATCCCCTGGCACGTCGGGCGAGGCTGGTATGTCTGTTCGGTTCTGTGCGTTTAAAGCGTCTGAAGGTTTAACTATCGGTGTTGGATATGGTGGCGCAACTAATGGCGCAAATGGGTTTGAGGACAGTATTGTTCAATCAAACATTTTCGATGGTCTTCGGGGTATCTACGATAATATAGATGCCAGTCTATCAGCCGCATCAATAGGTCAGCATTGGACAAACAACGTCTTTTATAATTGCGGGTACGGCACAGTTGGCGCAATAGACATCAGGCATATGCGTGATGTTATTAGTTATAACAATATTCACCATACGTCACGAATAGCAATAGACGAAAACAATAGCATCGCTGGGCAAGATTTTAGGTATTTAGATCATGATCAGGATTACAATCACACTTGGGCATTCGCTTATCTGGATGGCGTAGCGCAGACAATAGCGCAAGTACAAGCAGCAACAAGCTTCTGTGATAACACTGCCACAGATGATCCTAATTTCTTAGACACAATAGCGTTTGTGCCACAGGCCGCTTCCTCGTTAACAGGTGGGGTTGACGGCTCACAGCGTGGCGTTTATTTAACAGGCGTCGAGGTCATTGGGGCTGAGGATGCACCCGACATTGAAAAACCTGTTATTGCACTAAATGGATCAGCGACACTTAACTGGTCCTTAGGAAGCACTTGGGTTGATCCTGGCGCAACCGTGACTGATAACGAAGATACGACACGCCAGATCATTGCTGATAACGCCCCAGACATCAACACAGCTGCTTCGTACACGCTAAACTATAACACTGTTGACGCTGCTGGAAATGTAGCAGATCAAGTGACACGAACAGTCAATATTGTTGCTGCAGATGTTACGCCAAATCAATTCAGTTTTGCTGATGTCACTAACGCTGATCTTAATACCCTATATGAAAATACTCAGCCGATAACGGGTATTGATGCCGGTCAAACGGTCACTGTTACGAATGGCCTAGTTTCTAATAACAACGGCTCAACATGGTCTAACTCTGTTCAGATGACCGTTGGCCAAACACTGGTAAAAGCATCGATTACAACAGGCTCTACAAATAGTGACCCTCTAAGTGATCTAGTAACAGTTAATGGCATAAGTGATACATTCAATGTGACCACTGTTGCGGCTCAAGTAGATTTAGCGCCGGTCATTACCTTGAACGGTGATAATCCGCTCACAGTAGTTCAAGATTCGGCTTGGGTTGATCCTGGTGCAACAGTATCAGACGATGTTGATGCTGATAAACAGATCAGTGCTGATACAACGGTTGATACATCGACCACTGGCACTGTTGTTATCAATTACAACACAACCGATAGCGCAACAAATTCAGCAGTACAGGTTCAGCGAACTATTAATATTGTGGCAGCTGCTGACACTGAATCTCCTGTTATCACCTTAAATGGTGATAATCCATTAGCTGTGCTTGAGGGCTCAGTTTGGTCTGATCCTGGTGCAACGGTTTCTGATAATGTCGACTCTAATAAGCAGATAAACGCTGATACAGTAGTAGATACTTCAGTGGTTGGTTCGGTTGTCATCAACTACAACACAGCCGACCTAGCGACAAACGCAGCTGTAGAAGTTCAGCGAACGGTTCAGGTTATCGCTGTTGACTCAACCGCCCCTGTTATTACATTGATTGGCGCCGAATCATTGGAGTGGGTTGAAGGCACGGCTTGGGTCGACCCTCAAGCGACTGTTACTGATAATACCGACTCGACCAAACAAATTTCTGCTGATAACGTTCCTGATATCAACACAATTGGTTCGTACACCTTAAATTATAATACGGCTGATGCCGCCGGTAACTTGGCCGCTCAAGTTCAGCGAACAGTTAATGTGGTGGCACCCGTCGCAACGGTTGCTCCCAACATCACGACAACTGGTGGCGTTACCCAGTCAATAATCTTAAACAGAGCATATACCGATCCTGATTGGACTGCAGCTGATGACTTAGAAAGCCTTTCTGTTACATGGTCAGGCGATACAGTTGATACTTCAGTACTCGGTTCTTATACAAGGACAGCGACAGCTTCAAACACGATTGGCATAACTGCCATTTCCCTGACGATAAATGTTGTAACTATCCAGGAACTCATGAGATTCACTCCATCTTTACTGTCCACAAGCAATGACGAGGTAACAATCTTTAGAGGTCGTGAAAACCTTGTTGATATATTGCTAAAGCACGACGCAAAACCAATTGATTTGTCTGTTTTTGATTCTTTTGAGTTGTACGGACTGTCAGATGCGCCTATCACTACAACCGAAAATTCTGAATCTATTGTTGGGAATGCAAGCGGCCTTATTGAGCTAAATGTTGGCCTGCTAGTTACCAAATCAGGCTCAAAAGAAACAACTTTGATTGGTTATTCTTCGGGCGCCAATTCAGGCGTTGTGCTTTGGGATAGCTCGCTGCCTCGATCAAGTGTCACAGTGCAAATTGTCGATACTTTTACTGCAGAACAAAGCCCTGAAATAGCGCTCACAAACGGCATAAGAATACAGCTACAAAGCAGAACGAACAACGCTTTGCTGGCTGATGGAACTGGCTTCACTATCCATATTATTGAGAAGGGCGTATCTATTGAGAATTTATCAACCGATGCGCAAGGGTATTTAATCATCCAAGACGTTTCCTTAGACACATTAGGTGAAGAGCTGAGTATTGCGGTTGTCACTTCTGATGCAGCGATGACAGGGCTCACTCAGGCGACAGTCGAGGACTTAACTACTTATCTAATATGAGCTATGACGGCAAAGATCAATCGCTAGCGAATATTTCTCAGCTTGCGTCAATGTTTGGTATGGGCCGTACCACTATTCGTACCAACATCGAAAAGTCATGCTTAAAAGCTTCCGGGTCATACAAAGGGAATAACCTTTTTAAGATTTCAGAAGTTGCAAAAACAATTTATGGTGCCGCGCAATTTCTTGGTGACGGCGAGGGCATAGACCCTTCAGCGTTAACGCCTTCAGAGCTCAAGGATTACTGGACAGCTCAGCACAAAGAAGTCGATTACAAAGTTCATATTCGAGAGTACTTATCGAAAGATGAGGTTCGAAGGGATTACAAGCAACTTCAAGATAGTCTCAAAGAAAAAGTTCAATCCTTTCCTGATATTTTAGAGCGAGATCAAGGCGCAACTGCTGACGAGGTGGAGCGCATGGTCACTCTGTGCGACAAACTCTTAGTAGCTTTACATGAAACTTGGAATGATTAGTGTCGAGTAGCTTATTAGCCACACCAGAATCAATTAGACGCGATTTATCACCAGGCATGTTACCGCCAAACCGAAAAGCTATTAGCGATTCGGTTGAAGAATACGTGTGGTCACATACACCTGGCGGTCACAGTGCAATGTTTGTTGTGCCTCCTTATCTGCGCAAACCTTTGGATTTAGTTGGTAGCAGGCGATACCAGGGCATTGTTGTTGTCGCCCCCGCTCAGTGTTTAAAAACCTTCACAATGGTGGAGTGCGTTTTAGCTGAGAACATCAAAAATATCCATGCTGATATGTTGGTCGTTCAAACCCGGCAAGATATGGCACGTGACTTCTCAATGAGTCGATTAGCTCGATTGCTGAGATACAGTGAAGGCTTATCGTCATTGCTAACTGGCGACAATGTTTTTGATAAGCAGTTCAAACATGGCGAAACAGTCTATCTAGGTTGGCCCGCCGTTTCTCACTTCTCAGGTAAGACGCTGAGATTTGTGGTGATGACGGATTATGATCGATTCTCGCAAAATATAGATGGCGAAGGTACGGCTTGGCAACTGGCCTTTAACCGAACAAAAGCATTTTTGACTCGCGGCAAGTGTATTGCGGAAAGTAGCCCGAAAGGTTACTCAACAGATCCGAAAAAACCTTTACCTTCTCATCACCATTATCCACCCGCT
>Ga0105348_1001954_pt1 | contig 13041 bp, 14 predicted proteins | sample EN8Hudsemesocosm_2_FD_83504 | JGI IMG/M metagenome (GOLD analysis project Ga0105348, IMG submission 83504) | Methane-oxidizing microbial communities from mesocosms in the Hudson Canyon - EN8C Hudson Canyon | ecosystem: Environmental > Aquatic > Marine > Cold seeps | place: Hudson Canyon... | reverse complement strand
TTAGCAATGTTGAAAAAGTTAGTATCAAATTAAAAAAAAACAGAACACCATCTCTAAAAACAATTGAACAACTGGACGGCGTTTGATGTTATTTAAACCATATTTGGATTGTCATTCTTGTTTATAGCACCTATGTGTTCTTGTTGATTGTAGTGATGCCATTATTGACGCGTGGAATTTGGCTGTTATAAAAGAGCAGAACGATGGGTATGATTGCGCTCAAGGTCAAACTGTCTGTTTGGCTGAGTTGACATTGTTTGTGATTATTTTCTAAATATATTAACTCAGTGCAATTTACTTTGTTTTCTTTACGAAACTTCAGCAGTTAACTGGTGATAGTGGAAATACAATCAAAATGTATTACAATTATTAATGTAATTTTATAAGGGTTTAATTTTGAATAATGTAATTGTCTTTTTAATTTTCTTCTTTTCTTTTAGCGTGAAATCTCACGCACAAGATAAAGAGATTGTATTTGGCTTTCATGAATTTCCTCCTTTAGCTTTTACTAATAAAGATGGCGTGCCTGATGGCACTATGATTAGGAAAGTAAAAAGTATGTTTGAAGAATTAGGTTTTAATTATAAATTTGAATCAGTACCTAGAAAAAGACTGTCTCTTTATTTAAAGGAAGGGAAAATAGATTTATGGATAGACAGGGAAAAGCCAAATAAAACTGAATTTGGAAACTACGTAATACTCAATAATAAACCTATCGATACTATTCATATGAATATTTATTCTATTGATAAGCCAATAATCAAAAAGGTAAATAATTTAATCAAGCATCGACTTATTTTGATAAGGGGTTATGATTATAATGGTTTATTGGATTCATTAAAAAGAGAGAATAATGTCATGTTTTTCGAAACCAAGTCACATAAAAGTGGTCTTCAAATGTTAGAAGCTAAGCGTGCTGATTACTTTATTGGCTACGGAGAACCATCTCAATTTTATTTAAAAACAAAAGCAATACCAAACTTATCTTTCACTCTGTTTTATAAAATGAAACTTTATCTGTTCGCTTCTGAGAGGTTGAGAGAAAACAAGAAAATAATTGCTAGTTTATCCAACTATTTGAAATAAATTTGTTTTAGGTAACATATCTCCTTCGACGGCTTGTCAATCATCAAGCAAGCTAGCTTTGACCATAACTCATCAGTGAGCATCAATCGTGGGTGTGCGTCAGCCAAACTACAAAATGCTAAGCTCTACAATCAAAGGTAGTAGCTTTTCTACATCACATGGTCAAAGGCAAGTTGCTCAAAACAATGAGCGATATAATCTAAATTATTGACTATTTAGAGTAGTCCAAGATTTTCAATGTCTTTTTGATATCTATCTACACTTATTAATATTTAACTTTATCTTATTAATAAATATAAACAAAAAAGCTAATCGAGCTAGTTTCAAAAAATTCAATCAATTTTATTAAAATAAAGAAAATGATATTTAGCTCTATTTTCTATTCTTCTTTTCAAAAGAATAAGATTTTTATCGTCTAAACAAACAAACAAACTTATCTAATCTATAGCTTGTCGTTTCAATTCTACTTTATCAACCTTACCAATCGGCAGCATTGGCATTTTTTCAATAAATAAAAATTTCTTTGGTATCTTATAATTTGCTAATGAACTTTTAGACAATTCTAAAAGCTCGGTAGTTGTCACTTCTGTATTTTGTTTTAGTGTGACAAATGCAACACCTACCTCTTGAAATAGAGGATCATCAATACTTACAACAACAGCAATATCTATCGAGGGGTGAGTTTCAAGTAGCATTTCAATTTCACGAGGATAAACATTGTATCCTCCGGATTTGTACATCTCTGACATTCGCCCAACTAAGGAAATCGAACCATCATTTCGCCAATAACCTAAATCACCAGTGTGAAACCAACCATCCTCAGTAAATGCTTCCTGAGTCGCTTCAGGTTTATTAAAATAACCAAGAAAAAGAAAGTCTCCTTTAAATTGAATTTCACCTTGTTCACCTGGATTACAACCTATGCCTTGTTCAGTAACAATACGGCAAGGCATTTTGTCATCGGGAAAACCTATAGAGTCTCTTAAGTCATCTAAAGTCGTATCGTCTGAGCTATAAACAGTGTGGGCTGAGGTTTCAGTCATGCCGTATGCAACCATCATGCGACTCCCTATTTTTTCCAACTCTTTAATGCTCTGTTCTGGCATTGCAGAGCCACCCCACAGTATTAAATTCACACTTGATAAGTCGTAACTTGCATATTCCGGATGATTTAGTTGCAATAAAAACATGGTCGGCACCCCCGCCCAGATATTGATTTTTTCAAGTTCAATTGTTTTTAGCATTAGTTCTGGATCAAAGCTTTCCTGAAAATAAACAGTGCCACCAGCAACAAGCGTGGTAGAGCAAATATCAGCAATACAAGCAACGTGATTTATCGGCATATTACAAATAACTGATGGGGCTGATACGTTGAAATGCTGAGTTTGCACCAAAGCACCATAACAAAGACCTTTGTGCGAAAGCACAGCACCTTTTGGCTTACCTGTTGTGCCAGAAGTATATACAATAAGGGCAGGTTCTTGAGGCTGAACATTTTGAGTTACATCAATATATTTATCATCAGATATAACCGAACTAGCATTTAAAAAACATTGGTAATTAATAGCACCTTCGATAGGATCATTAATCGCCACTATATTTTCTAAGAAACTATGCTCCTCATACAGACTCAAAACATCGTCTATGTAGCTTCGCTGTCCAATCTTCGCACAGGCGAATAATAATTTAGGTTGAGCATCCCCAATTACATATTGATATTCATTTAAACAGTATTTCGGATTTAAACCTACCCATACAGCCCCGATGTTAATTGTCGCTAGGCAGACGACATAAAACTCAATACTCGGCGTGCAGAGCATTGCAACTCTATCACCCTTTATTATGCCTAAATTCAATAACGCTTTAGAACAAAGTTCCACTTTTTCATTAAGATCTTTATAGGTAATTCGTTGATTTTCATACACAGAAGCTTCAATATTAGGGATTTGTTCCGCATATTTTTTAACGTAATCTGTTATACGGTTATATATTACCTTTTTAGTTTCCTGCTCTTGTTTAATCATGTGATTACGTTCTCATAAAGGGAAGTTCAGTGTAATTATCATTACCACCGTAAACTATTGGTTAAAGCTCTTTAATAGCTCTGGGGCACCTGAATTTTCAATTGAAGCCAATACTTTTTTAGTTTCCATTTGTAAAGCATCTTCGAAATGATTAAAGCAAGCTTTATTTATTGTTTGTTTCAAGCCCTGAACCGAAAATACAGGTAAAGAGGCAATAACATTTGCTGCTTTTAATGCCTCATCCATCAATTTATTTTCAGCAACCACTTTCCAAGCAATTCCCAAATCAAACAATTGACTAGCTGATTGTTTTTCTCCGAATAATAATAACTCACGGGCTTTAATCAACCCAACTATGTGAGGGAGTATATAAGTTACGCCACCTGTCGGAAACATTCCCCACTTCATCTCAGGGAAAAAGGCCTTTGAACCTTCAGTCCAAATAGAAAAGTCGCAATTGATAGTCCATTCGAATCCAGCACCAACCGCCCAGCCATGAATTGCTCCTATAATAAATTTATTAGATTGAAACATTTCACGAGTGATGTTTTGTAAATTTTCAGCATATTTTTCTTTTTCATCTTCTGTACTTTCTTGGGTTGTTTTTAAAGTATCCACAAGATCTTCACCTGCGCAGAAAGCTTTTCCAGCTCCTCTTAATATAATTACTTTTACCGAATTATCGTTGTTCGCATTCCTTAACTCGCTTAGAAAACTAGCAATGAGTTCATTGTTCAGAGCATTTAAGCATTCAGGTCTATTTAACGTTATAATTCGAACATTACTTATGTCTTCTGTTAGCACTACATTTGTCATTTTAATATATTCCTGTTACTTATTTTCTAATAATAGGCAGAGTTAACTTTGATGCTCGTACCGTGCTTCTATAAATGCTATATGTTGGATTTCCTGACTTAGGATATCTGCTGAAAGTATCTTTATCATGTCCGGCTATTGCTAATCGAATTGAGTAACCTTTTGGGATAACTATCGAAGTGGGTAATAAAACAAAAGAAACTTTCTCAACTTTACCGGGTGACATCGGTGATGCATCTACTTTTTTGAAGCTGTGATAAGGACCAAAAGTTTCAAATTCTGCATTTTCAGTTATTTCCTTACGGTGAATCAAACGAAGTTCACCTTCTGTTATCATCATAATTTCACCGTCTGCGTTAATAGCTTCAAGATAAGCGATTACAGCACCATCTTCATGGGTTGAAGACATGTATAACTCAACAATTGCCGTTCCAGTAATTTCAATATCTTCTGAAAGGGGGCCGGAGGTGTAAAGCAGTAGTTTATTGTCTTCCTCAACTCTATCACCATAAAATACATCAGTGCCTAGTTGAGTTGACCAACGTGTGGACTTTCCAGTTCCAGCGTTAAAGTCTACTTTGTAGTCATCCTTCGAATACTTTTTCCCTTCAGGTATTGGTTTCAATGTCTGGTTAGAGCTCAAATACCAATCAACATACTCACTATTAGCTGGAGGCCAAATATAAGTACTTTTCCACTTATTTTCGCCCATGGTGAAATAATCTAAACGCTTTATATTCTGCTTTGTTTTATTATTTGTTTTGCTATCTGTTAAGAGTGGGTCTAAAAATTTAAAAATCATTTCATACTGTTTTTGAAATGACATATCAAGTGGATGATCTTTTGCGCGCATAGGATTAGTATCTAAACGTGCCCCATGAGTCCAAGGCCCGATGATATAATGATTAGGAGCATTATAACTTGCAAAACGAGACAGAACCCCCGCAGCAGTACCAGCATCAGTCCAACTAGCCCAATGAAAAGCGGGGGTCTGATCCAACGTTTGCATTTGTTTGAATTTATAAATGCTGATTGCCTTCTCGCAACTTTCATTTAATTTTTCCGCTATAAACATGTCATCACGATAAATTGCTTTTTCAAATAAATCCTGCACACCTGTATTCTTTGTATGCTCTGAAATTGCTTCATCCAGCAACTTGCGCCCTGAATCACCATCTACTGGTTTTACTCCCACTAATTTAGGGGATCCTTCTGCTCCACCTTTAAGTAAATCAGGAACAATATTATTATCAAGATCTCTGACTAAATTCCCCCAAGTTTTAAATATTACTTGGTTGAGCATGCCCCCGGGGAACAAAATAGATGTAAAAATATCAAAATCAGTGAATCTGGGGATTGTCGCCTTTAAAGGTGAAGGGAACTCTAACATCGCGTTTTCTGCGGTGTTCCCTGCGTATGAAATACCAATAGTCGCTACACGACCATTTGACCAAGCTTGTTTGGCGACCCAATCTATAACGTGTTTAAAGTCACTGGTTTCGCATGTCGAAAACTCTGTTCCTCTGACACCAAACGAAGCGCCACTACCTCTTGTATCAACAACAACGAAAGCGTAACCACTGTTGTTAACTAATTTTGCCATACCATTTTTATCTGTTACTTTTGGTTCATATTCCATGTTTCGCCAGTATCTCGTAAATTTAATAATGGTCGGCAAATTGGACGTACTTGAAGCTCCAGCAGGTAAGAATATTTCAGCTGCGATACGTATTCCGTCAGGCATTTCTAAATAAGTTGACTGTTGTTCAACGTATTCTGAAGTCCTTTCAGTAATTGAAGTAACTTTCGAATGAGCCTCTGAGCAACTTATAAAATCACATAACACTATAGTGATTAAAAATGCTGATAAATAATTACGAATATACATAAATCAATTTCCTTTTACATCCTTTTAGATGAACCTCAATACAAACATTAAACACATAGTACTAATTTCTGACCCCAAGTCAATGTTTTTTTGTATTGAGAGATATAGTGATTTTATTTATAATGATATTAACGTAACAGAGATAGATGGATTAAATATCAGGAGTTTGTGTTTATGGAAATTATCACCAAAGCAAAGCTAAAGACAAAAAAAACGGCCAATAAAAGCCCAACATTTACTGAAATCGCGAGAAAAAAACAAATTTTAGACGTTTCTATGACTTTGTTCAGAGAAAAAGGATATGCAAATACATCCATAGCCGATATTGCCGATCTAGCAGATATAAGCCGTGGTGTTGTTTTCTATTATTTTGATGGAAAAAAAGAGTTAGGTGAAGAAGTTATACGTCACAATTTAAAAAGTTATGGACGATTTGTACAAAACAGAGTCTTGGATAAAGATACAGCAGTTGAGAAGTTATTGGAATTTGTAGATGCATGTCTCGATTATACTGCTGAACATAAAGAAGATTGGATTGTTTTTGTGGATACTCTTGGGCTTATTGGGAATAACACCCAAAAGGATGGTTTATTAGCATGGATGAGTGAACGCACCCAAAAAAAACTTTCACTTATTATTATTGAGGGTCAAGAGTCGGGTGAAATTGAAAAATTTCCCGTATCAGAGTTATCTTGGATTATTCAAGCGGTTGTTGACGGATTAATGTCTCTGGTTGCAGTACAACCAGATGAACTTAACATTCATTCCTGTAAAAAAGTATTAAAGAATATATTACTAAAAATATTCCAACCTGAGTAATGGTGCCAGATTATATATTGTCATTCTTAAGTCCATCGACTAAAAAACATCTATATTAGTTGGTGCAACTATTAATTAATTGTATTTACACTATTTATTTTGAGGCATTATGAAGAGCGGCAATTATTCAACTATATGTCGGTTAAAAATTATTGCTACACCTCCGTATTATGACCCTTAACTATCAGAAAAAACTAACATGTATAACCATTCTGCAGTTAACGCCGGTTTTACTTGTCCTTCAATCTCAATAGTGTTTTTAGATTTAAATAAATAACGACCTGAACCTTTATACTCAACACTTTGATGAATCATTTTGCAGCGAATTTTACTACCAACAGGCACAGGAGCAATAAAACGAACTTTATCTAGTCCATAATTTATTGGATAGTTCTTACCAAAACAATTCATGATATCTTTTTGAAAGCCGATGTCATAGCTCAGAGTACTAAGCATTGATAATGTCCAAAAGCCATAAGAAATAGTTTGCCCAAAATCACCATTCTTCTCTGCCCACTCAGGATCCATATGATTGGGATCAACATCGTCAGTAGAGCGACCGAATTCATTAGTCATTTCTTGGGTTACTTCACGCCATTTAGAAACGCCTACTTCTTCATTTTTAAGCTCATCACAGCGATTGATCAATTCTTTATTTATCATTTTTCTACCTTTAATTTACTTACTGTTCCATTGTTACTTCGCAAAATCTTTGAGTATTTTTGTCATAAGCCATGTAGTACTTTACTTATTAAGCTCTTTATAGGGAGTCCGTTTATTTTTATAAATAGAAGTTTCAATGTGAGAAGTTTGTTCCGTATGTTTTTAAATGCAATCTGTTATTTTTGGTTCATATTCCATGATTCGCCAAAATCTTGTGAATTTGATTTTGGTGGGTAAATTTGATGCCATGTAAGCATCACCAAATAATCTTACATATGCTGACTGCTGTTCAACGTATTCTGAAATTTTTTCTATAACGGTGTCAACTTTCGAATAAGCCACAAAGCAAGTTATAAAATCACATAGTATTATTGTGAATAAAAATGCAGATAAATAATTACGAATATACATACATCAATGCCCTTTACATCCATCAAAACAAACTCAAACACAGAAGTCACACACACAGTACTAATATTTGACTCTGAGTCAAGGTTTTTTTATACTAAGATACATCGTGATTTTATTTATAATTATATCAACGTAACAGAGATAGATTAAATTTCAGGGGTTTGGGTTTATGAAAATTAGCGCCAAAGCAAAGTTAAAGACAAAAAAATCGACCAATAAAAAAACAACATTTACTGAAACCGCGAGAAAAAAACAAATATTAGACGTTTCTATGACTTTATTCAGAGAAAAAGGTTATGCAAATACATCCATTGCTAATATTGCCGACCTTGCAGGCATCAGTCGTGGTGTTGTTTTCTATTATTTTGATGGAAAAAAAGAGTTAGGTGAAGAAGTTATACGTCAAAATTTAAAAAATTATGGGCTATTTGTACAAAACAGGTTATTGAACAAATATACAGCGGTTGAGAAATTATTGGAATATATAGATGCATGTCTCGATTATACCGCCGAACATAAAAAAGATTGGATTGTTGTTGTAGATACTCTTGGGCATATTGAGAATAATACTCAAAAGAGTAGTTTATTAACATGGATAAGTGAGCGTACCCAAAAACAACTTTCACTTCTTATTGTTGAGGGGCAAGAGTCAGGTGAAATTGAAAAATTTCCCGCAAAAGAATTATCTTGGATTATTCAAGCGGTTGTTGACGGATTAATGTCTTTGGTTGCAGTACAACCAGATGACCTTGACATTCATTCCTGCAAAAAAGTATTAAAGAATATATTGCTAAAAATATTCAAACCGGAGTAATAAATAATCACTACCCCCAAAGAGCAGAGTTAAAAATTGATACGACTCCACCTTCATAACTCATTGCATTAGATCTATCTTTAACAAGAAAAAGCGCACCATCTAAATCAACAAAGTCGCAGAGCTGAGCAATGACAAATGCTGGTGCCATTGCCAAAGATGTACCCATCATATTTCCAACCATCAATCCCATACCTAGTGATTTAGCTTTTTCGGCTAATACTAAGGCTTCCGTTAAACCGCCGGTTTTATCAAGTTTTATGTTAATCATCTGATAGCGTTTACTCGCTTTTATTAGCTCACTAGAATCTAAACATGATTCATCTGCACACAAAGGCAAAGGTGAAGAATAATTCTCCAATTCCGAATCATGTCCTCTTGGTAAAGGTTGTTCGATCATTTTAACACCGAGTGCTTTGAACTTTGGTGCAAACTCTTGCAACTGTCCAAAGTTCCAACCTTGGTTAACATCAACGACAATATTGGCATTAGGTCGGGCTAAACAAACGGCTGTAATTTGTTCTAATGGCTGATTACCATCGATTTTTACTTTAATATTTTTTGCATCAATAGTTTTAGCCTTTTTTGCCATTAATTCGGGCGTATCAATACCAACAGTGTTTACTGTGCAAACCTGTTTTGGGATAAGGCCAATTGAAGACCAAATATATTGCCCTAGTATTTTGCATTCTAAATCCCATAAAGCACAATCAATAGCATTGCGCGCACCACCCGCAGATAACAATTTATCAATAGCATGTCTATCGGCTCCATTTTCTAGCGCTTGTTTTACATGTTTTACCTGCGCTAGCATACTGCTTCCTGTTTCATCTAAATAATAGACACCGCTTGCTTCACCCCTGCCGGTATAACCTCCTTGCTTTATTTCAACGAATAGAAGTTTAACTTCGGTAAAAGTGTGCCCGGTAATACTGAAAGGCTCTTTTAATACCCAAGACTGTATTGAAAATTTTACTTCTCTTTGCATATCAATTTCCTCTAAGTTGTTCAACGATCGAGCTACAACCCTCTAATAATGGGTCAAAACAAGGTAAATTAGTCTGTTCAGACAATTGTCTTAAATATTCTTCTCGTTGATGATTATCTAACGATGAAGTATTGACACTAACACCTATACACTTAATTTCTGAATTAACGATTTTTCCACAAGCCAATGTTAATGCTATACATTCCTTAATATTGGGTACTGGTATACTTGGGCAATTACCGATAAAATCACGTGTTGGATCATGACAGATCACTATCGCATCGGGTTGCGAACCATGCAACAACCCCATACTTACACCAGAATATGATGGATTAAATAAAGAGCCCTGTCCCTCTATAATATCCCAATGATTATCATTATTATCAGGTGAAATAACTTCAGCCGCACCGGCAATGAAATCTGCCACTACAGCATCAATAGGTACTCCACTTCCGGCAATCATGATGCCCGTTTGACCTGTTGCTCTAAAAGTGGCTGATAAACAGGCTTCTTCCATTGCTCGGCTAATAGACAATGCAGTATATTTTTTACCTACCGCACAATCAGTGCCGACCATAAGCAGTCGTTTACCTTTGCGTTTCACTGCTGTAGCTATAGGCAAGTTATTACTTGGCTCTCGAACATTTATTAATGAGGAACCTGATTTGCCAGCAGCAACTACTAATTCAGGGTGACTTTCTAATTTTCCGTGCAGGCCACTAACAATATCTAAACCCGCTTCAGCTGCTTCAACAAGTACGTCAATCCATTTTTGGCAAACACTACCGCCAACTGGAGCGACACCTATAATAATACTCTTAACTCCAGCATCAACTGCTTGTTGAATAGTCATATCTGACACACCTAGATCAAGTTTGTTATGTATAAATCTTATCTGACCAGCAACTAAATCAGAGCACCATTGGATCAAGCCAAATGCGGTTTTAGCATAGTTAGGTTCACTAACATCTCCAATAAAAACGAGGTATGGAGGTTTTAAAGATACTTGAGTGATTTGTGTCATGGATAATGGCTCCTATGATTTAAAAAATTCACCCTTTGGCGAATATCAAATTTGTATCATAATCATATGAGTAATTGGCATAATAAAATATAACAATATGAAGCAATAATAGAACATTTCTTTAATTTAAAGGGTTATTGTTGTATATAAACATCATTTTATATAAATTATATTTTCTTATACGAATATTGAGTTTTGCACAATGCAATCAAAAAACCTAAACTTACAAAAACGAACTAGAAGTTCAAAATTTTCTGTTGCATTCCTATTACTAAATGATTTCACCCTGTTTACTTTTTCCGGTTTTGTAGATGCACTTAGGATTGCTGGCGATGATGCTGATAATTCCCAACAAAAAGATTGTCTTTGGACAATAATTTCCCCTGATCTGAAACCAATCAAAGCTAACTGTGGTGTTGAAGTAATGCCCTGGGAGCTTTTTCCTGACCCAAATGATTTTGATTATTTGGTTGTTGTAGGTGGACGCATAGAGCCGCAGAAAAATTTAGCTCCTGAAATCAATAATTACATTCGAAAAGTTGCCCAAAATGGCAATATAATTATAGGATTATGCACTGCATCCTTTGTACTAGCGAGAGCGGGAGTAATGAAAAATAGAACTTGCTGCGTACACTGGTTTCATCGCAGTGAATTTATTAGAGAATTCCCTAATATTTCAGTACGATCTGACTCCGTTTATTTAAGAGACAAAGACAGAATAACTTGCCCAGGTGGAAGCTCTGCGGTTGATATTGCGTTATTTTTAATAAATAAGCACTGTAACGTCGCTACAACTAGAAAGGTGGTAAGTGGCCTGGTTATCGAACAAATGCGAAATGAAGACTCACCGCAACCACAAGCAGAATCATTATGGTACAGTGAAATAAAAAAACCTTTGGTTCGTAGAGCAATTTCTATTATGGACCAATCTCTCACAAAAATTAAAAGCATTGAAGAAATAGCAGAACAACTTAATATCAGCGAAAATACAATTTATCGTATTTTTCGAAATGAGTTTAATGTTTCACCTGCCAAAATATTTAGAGCATTACGCCTTTCTCAAGCAAACTGGATGATAAGAAAAACCGCCCTTTCCATATCAGAAATATCGCATTATTTCTGTTTTTCAGACTCATCTCACTTCTCTCGTCTTCATAAAAAATATTATGGATGTTCTCCAATTTCAGCTCGAAAAAATTTACTTTGCAATCCAAATAAACAAGCTGATTTAGAGCCTATAATCGAAAACATATTACTTGCAGGATTTTCCACCTCAACATGAAACAGTTCATTGGTTGGGTATTTATATAACTCTATATTGGTTAAACATTATTGCTACACCTTAGCATTAGGATCTTCAACATCAGAAAAAGCTAACATGCCCAACCATTCTGCTATTGATTCTGGGGGTTCGCCCTTCAATCTCAATAGTTTTTTAGATTTAAACAAATAACGACCTGCACCTTTATACTCAACACTTTGATGAATCATTTTGCAGTGAATTCTGCAGCCAATAGGTACTAGAGCAATAAAACGCACTTTTTTCAATCCATAATTTATTGGATAGTACTAGCCCAGACTAATGGAATGGTCGCCCCTACTCAAAACGGCATCTATGTGCCAAAGTGTGGAGAGTGATAATTCACACAACAAGAGAGGCGACCACTATTAATATTAGTACAGTTGGCATTGATCTAGCGAAAAACGTTTTCCAAATACATGGAGCTAACGAACGAGGAAAGAAATTGTGGAACAAGCAATTACAACGCAAACAAGTGTTAAAATTCTTCACTAGGTTACCTCCATGTTTGATTGGTATGGAAGCTTGCGGTAGTGCACATTTTTGGGCACGAAAGTTAGAAGAGTTAGGGCATACCGTTAAACTAATGGCTCCGCAATTTGTAAAACCGTACGTCAAAACAAATAAAAATGATGCGGCGGATGCCGAAGCTTATAGTTACGGTTCGGAATGCACACAAAGTGATCATGAATTCTATTGTACTAGGTGTCCCAGTATAGATAATTTTTTTTTATAACTTTAAACTTATAGAACTCTACCAAATTAGTGAAATCTTTACCTGCATCCATTGCGCTTAACTGTCATATTCCTTACTATCAAATGAATAGTAAAAACTAATAAGGAAAAATAACAATGAACAAAGGTCAATTAGTAGATAAAATCGCAGAAGGCGCAGATATTAGTAAAGCAGCTGCTGCTAGAGCGCTTGATAGTTTAATGGGTGCTGTTTCATCTGAACTTGCTAGTGATGGTGATGTGGCGCTTGTTGGGTTTGGCACATTTAAAGTGTCAGCTCGCGCTGCGCGTAAAGGCCGTAACCCGCAAACTGGCGCTGAAATTCAAATTGTCGCATCAAATGCTCCAGGGTTTAAAGCCGGTAAAGCATTAAAAGATGCTTGTAATCCTTAATTAAGCTGCAAAAATGCCCTTTGTATAAAATTGGATCGTACGATCCAATTTACATTTCCTTTTTCACTCCCCTTTATTGT
>Ga0105348_1001953_pt1 | contig 13043 bp, 11 predicted proteins | sample EN8Hudsemesocosm_2_FD_83504 | JGI IMG/M metagenome (GOLD analysis project Ga0105348, IMG submission 83504) | Methane-oxidizing microbial communities from mesocosms in the Hudson Canyon - EN8C Hudson Canyon | ecosystem: Environmental > Aquatic > Marine > Cold seeps | place: Hudson Canyon... | reverse complement strand
TCTGGGCCACCGGCGCCTACATTGATAACATTTACCGGGGCAGGGGGCTCAACAACGGGAACTTCAACAACGGGGGGAATTACTTCATCTACGGTATCGTCACTACCACAGGCGGCGACTAACAATGATGTTATTCCCGCAAGAAGTAAATTGCGTGACTTCATGTATTTTTTTGTTTGTATCATACTCATTACCACTACATTAAAAGCTGGTGAAGCATCACTTCACCAGGAAATTTTAGCTGCTGCTATAAAGCACAAGCCAATGTTGCTATATCATCACCCTGACAACCGTATTTTTTGCCTCTGAACGTGACCACTGCCGGGGCAAGTCTTGGCTGCGTACAGTTAAGTAAGCTAGTGTTGCCTTGCAATGTGTCGTAAGCTAGTGCTGGGGTTGTTGGATCTGCGGTATAAACCACACCGATATTTACGTCGGTAAACTCAAGCGATGAGGCGGCAGAGTTACTGTCAATATTGTTACTCGCACAGACTAAATCTTTGGCGAGGTAAGGGTCGTAATTTACGCCATCGGCAGCAGCATCCTCACCCACTATTGCATTGTAACCAGCAAGCACACCTGCATTTGATAGTGACTCACCCACGCCGCCGTAAAGAATCGCTGGCATTGTTTGGCCTAACATTAAGGTATAACCAGCAACAATATCTGTGACTAAGTCACCTCTAGGATCTCCACCAGAACGTGAAATGCTATTGTCGTGAATATTAATGTTTTTGGTCAGTGGCGACCAACCATCGGCCATTGTTGCGCCGTAAGTGGTGGCGTATGCGGCAACATCATCATTAGCTAAGAAATAGCTAGCTACTTCAATTGACGAGGTTTCATTATCAGTGAGGTTGTTATTATAAACTTCGACATCACTGACTGAAAAAATCAGCATACCGGTACCAGGCGGTACAATACCAACGGCGCCAGAGCCGACGTTCTCTGCGTTATTTGCGATAACTTCATTGTTAAAGATACGAATGTTTCCACCATAGGCTTGCGTTAAACCCGGTAGATCAAAAGCGAGAATACCACCTGTGTTACCTATCGCGACATTGTCATAAACGTCAGCCATCGTTGAGTTTTCAATTTCGATACCGGCAACATTATTTTTAGCGACATTATTTCGAATAACGATGTTGTTTGATTGCCCGACATATATACCGGCATCTGCTGAGCCATAAGCATAATTATGTTCAACCAAAATATTTTGACTTTGCAGCGGGTAAAGGCCATAAGCACCATTGTTTGCTTCTAGCTCGCCATTCCAAATAGTACCGGTATAAGCGAAATGCACGCCATTAGCACTAACCACTTTAATGCCGTTTTTATTGGCTTCAAGTACACTGAAATCTCGGATAGAAAGGTTAACACCACCTTCGAATCGAATAGCGTCATCCCCAGTTGAGCCGGTAAAATCTAGCACCGTTTCGTTGATGCCATAACCAGTAAGGGTAATATTGTCTGCAGCGGTAATCGCGATAGTTTCAGATACGGTGAAATTACCTTGAGGTAACACCACGGTAGAGCCTGCAGGTATTTCAAATAATGCTAAAACTAGCTCGTCTGTAATATCATCGCCATCAACCGCATGAGGTTGGACAAAGATAGCATCAGCAGGAAAAGCAAAGCCAGAACTTGTTACCATTGCTGGGTCAACTACGGCATCTGTGCCATCTGCCCCGTTAGTACCGTCAGCGCCGTTAGTGCCGTCTACGCCCGCAATACCGTCGATGCCGTTAATACCGTCATCACCACAGCCAGACAGTGTTAGCGTTGCCAGAATGGCGGAAAGGACCAGGGATTTTTTCCAGTGCTGTTTTGCAAAAATACCGTTCTTAAGCATATTGTACTCTCTTATCATTATTGTTTTTTTATTGGCTTTGTAAACATAGAATGAACAACAAAAAATAAAAGCGGACGTAGAATGTTCCTTGTAACAGCGCGTTTATTTCTCTTAACCCAAACCTGATTTACCCTCATTTGCAATCACAATAGCCCTAATGCTAGGATTAGAAAATGATTAACAATAACAAACTTATGATTGTTTACACTTGCAATACACTTGTAGTGAAAGTGAAAGGTGAAGGATGAAACTCGGTGAAATATCGGTGTCGTATATTGAAATCATAGCCAAAACAATGGCTAAGTTTGATTGCGATGTAAAAGATGTTTTTGAGCTGTATAGAGTCACGCCTACAGTGATAGCATCGCCTGATGCGCGTATCAGTATTCCAAAACTTCTTCTGCTAGGCCATGGCTGTATTCAGTTAACTAACACTCCTTGGTTGGGTTTAGAAATGGGGCGGATGACTGAAGCAACTCACTTAGGCATGCCAGGGCTCATTGCCATGACAGCAAGCAATATGAAGCAAGTATGTCACAGCATTGCCCACTATGAGATCCTAAATAGCTTCAACGTTCGTGGACAGTCAAAGTTTTATATCGATCAAAAAGGCGGGACTCGTGATGGCATACTCGAGTTCTACTCGCTCAATCCCTATAACGAATATAACTTTTTTGTTGTTGATTCAGTACTCTTAGGCTGGATGAATGTGATTGAAAAGCTTGCAGGCTCTACAGGTATTATTAAACGGGTCTGCTTTGAGTTTCCTGCACCGAGTTATGCTAATAAATATAGCGAATTTTTCAATTGCGAAGTGTTATTTAACCAACCCGCTAATCAATTGGTAATCAATGGTGAGTCACTTAAGCAGCCTTGCTTAACTTCCTGCCAATCACTGCACTTACAACTTAAGCGTAAAGCCGATAATGAGCTTGCCAGTGTGCAATTAGGTTTGAGTTTTACTGAAAAAGTTGCTCGTGTAATCACGCCTTTACTGAATGTTTCAACACCCTCACTTGAGCAGGTGGCTGAGCAGTTAAACATTGCCCCTTGGACAATTAGACGAAATCTCATTAACGAAGGCAGTAGTTTTCAAAAAGTACTTAATGATACGCGGTGCGATTTGGCAATCAGTTATGTCACAAGCACTACCTTGTCTGTTGGTGAAATAGCTTACTTGTTAGGGTTTGGCTCATCAGCCGCATTTCAACATGCTTTTAAGCGCTGGACCGGACAAGCACCAGGGAGTTATAAAAGCTAAATGTTCAGTCAATGTAATGGGTACTAAGACACTATGGGATGATGGCATTCATTATCTGCTCATGCCATTGTTCTTCTATGTTTTCACAAATGTCTTCACAAATAATTTCAACACGGCTCTCATTTCCTTGAGCTAATGTTACTTGTTCAAAATGGTTAGCGACGCTGTTATAGCCAAAGGTACCTTCTGAGGTAATAAACACCGCTTTAACTCTGATAACTTGTAAGTTGCTTAAAAAACTATGCAGCTTTTGCCGATTAAAGATTTTACTCGCTGAAAAATGCCAACCGACACTGTTAAATCCTTGCCCTTTATTTATCGCTTTTATATAGCCTTTTTCCGGTAAGGGCTTTGGCAAATTTTCTGATGCATTTTGATGGTTTTGTTGATGGCTTAGCTGATGGTTATCTTGGTGGTGCTGATGGCTGTTTAGCTGTGCACTATGTTCAGTTTCACCACTAAGTAATGCTAATGGTAATTGTCCGTGCTCGATAAAAACGATATTATCTGGTTTATAAGCTTGAGCGCGCAGGTAATTTAATAATTGCGCTTTGTCACTAGGCTGATAAAGATCAAGTTTACTACCAACAATAATATCAGCGACTTGTAGTTGCTGGTTAAACACTTCGTGGGCAGTATAACGTGGGTCTTTTAGGTTTCTCGCATCAACTAAAGTAATGTTTTTTTGTAGCTTCAATATAGGTTGATAATATTTATTCGATAAAACGGCTAGCACTTCTATTGGATGCCCCAAACCTGTGGGCTCTATCAATAGTCTATCCGGCTTCGCTTCCTTAAGAAGTTGGTTCAAGGCAATCTGCATTGGTACCCCCGACGCACAGCACATGCAACCACCTGGCACTTCTCGAATAAAAACGCCTTTGTCACTACCTACTTGGCCATTAAGTAAACTACCATCAACGCCTATTTCGCCAAATTCATTGACCAGCACAGCCCAACGTTCATCTGCTGGTTTTTGACGTAATAAGTGCAAAATAGCGGAGGTTTTCCCTGCTCCTAGAAACCCGGTAATGATGTTTGTCGGTACCGCTAATATTGTTTGATTTGTCATACTGCTAATTTAATCGATGCTATTGAAAGTAAATTTAGCTGTGAGCACCGTCACACTCACAACTTTCTTGTTGCTGACAAAGTTTATAGTTTTTAATATGCGCAAAAGCGATAAGTATGGCACCAATGAATGTCAGCAACTTTTCACCATACTCGCCAAGGATATCATGCCCGAGTATAAGTGTGAGCAATAAGAGGCTCAGACCTAACAAGCCAATGACCGCAACTGAGATTTTAGCATGCTTTTTGCACCCTAACGTTAGGGCAAAAATACTACTAGGCACAACACAAATTACCATCCATAAGTGAAAGCTTTCAGAGGTTAAACTTGATGCAATTAAGCTAGGTAGCACCGCTGCCATAATAGGAAATATAAGGCAATGCGCTAAACAAAGGCTTGAAAGGCCGATAGCTACTTTGTCGATAAACTGGGTGTTTAAATTCATTGAGTAATCCTGGATTTTTAGGCTGATATAGATTTTTTATATGATTGAGAGTTCTCGAGACAAGCATTGCAAATACAAGTAAATTCAAGCTGTTGAGAGCAAAGTTGGTTGCCTGATTTCTTTATTTCGTCAAGCAAACCTTCATACACAGTGGTGTTTAACGGGGTTTCTTGAACTTGTTGGCATTGCTGACAAAACAACAGTTGCGTGGCGCCATGGTTTTCCATGTTATGAATCTGAGTACAGGCAATAAACTTATTGGCAGCATTGACCTTGTGAATTAAATCAAAGCTGACGAGGTAATCGAGTATTCGATATACCGACATGGCAGGGGGTTTGTGTTCAAATTGATCATTGAACAGCTCAATTAGCTCGTAAGCAGATATCGCCCTGTCTGCGCCGAGCAAAATAGATAAAATCTGTCTACGCTTTTTAGTCAACTTACTGCCATGTCGTTGACAGTGTTCTTCGGCACTTTGTAGACTTTTTTCTATGTTATTTATCTTCGTTAAGCGAGGCTTTTTCATCATGAAGCTTTACTCTTAATCTATAAAGTCTAATGTTAATAACAGTCTACGGTCATTGCTGTTTAAGGCAGGGGAGCGATGCACTAACCCAGCACCCTCGTTGTCAAACCAACCTTCACCTTTTAACAAGGCTACGTCACCTACAGAGAGTTGGTTAATGTGACTTTGTTGCTCAAATAAGCCTGACTCTTCATCAGGTAAGCCATTACTCCCAGCGCCTAACTTATTTCGGTCAACCACTTGATGATCTAGCCATTGGGTTGCAATGCCAGATAATGTGGTAACAAGCCTGCAAGGCACTTTGTCGACATGGAACTTAGGACACATAGAGCGATCAAGCACCATCAACCTTAAGCCAACTCTCTTAAGTTCAAATAGGGTACAAAACATATCAACCAGTAGACTTACTTGCTGGCAAAGCTCATCCTTGTGTTGAAAGTCAGCTAAACTCTCTGCCAAGTGAAAATAGCTTTCATCAGGGGTAACTGTCATAACAGCTTTGAAGCTTGCTTTATGCGCAATTAATGCATCAGCACTGTTAAGAAGACTCTTTGAGAGGTTTTGTTGCCAAATGGCAATATTGATATCTTCATTGTAGATTTCAGTAAAAACATCAGGATATTTTGATGAAATCGGCATTCTTTGTTTTTTAGGTATATTCATAGTTATCACTAACGTGTTTAAATTGTAACTCTATATCTTTAATTGAATCGTTTACTAAACTATGTAGAACTCCTTGCTCTTTTAAAACATAGGTTCTAGCTTTATTTTGTTATACTGTAACATCTTTGCTTTTGTTATAGTATCACAAATTGAGTGTTGTTATAAAAATGTAACTAGAACAGAGGGGAGGGGGCGTTGGAGCTGGCTGTTAATTGACTTTGTTGGTAGGTTGAATCATTTCTAGGGAAAATAAAGCAACCTTGTTAATTTTTTTGGCAAGTGTCTTAAACAGGTTTTAAATAAATAATGAAGTTTGCTCCTTTACCTAGCTGGCTGATTACCTCTAATTTACCACCGTTACTTTCGATGATGTTTAGTGATATCGATAAACCTAAACCTGTTCCTTTACCGACTTGCTTGGTGGTATAAAAGGGCTCAAATATTCGTTCAATTATGTCAGGGGGAATACCGCTTCCGTTATCAGCTATTTCAATCTTAACCCAAATTTCATCATTAAGGTCGTCAAGACTACTGGTTATGATCAGCTTTCCTTTAGGTTCACAAGCATGCTTAGCATTGATAAATAAATTCATTAATACTTGATGGATTTCACCGTTATCAAAAGCAACTAAAGGCACTTCAGCTAAATGAGTTTCAACCTCCATGGTATATTTCAATTCATTCCAAACAACCTTTAACGAGCTTTGGATACTTTCATTAATATTGCACCGCGTATTTTTCTCACTATTTTGATGAGTAACTTGTTTAAGACTTGAAATAATATGTTCAATCTTTTTAAGGCCTTCTACTGTCGATGCAATTAATTCATCACCATCTTGGTTGATATAATCAAGCTCATATTTTTCTCGAACCAGCTTATAGTCTTCTAAGCAATGCACTTCACTGTCATCAGCTGCAGGGTGCTGAATAAAATAATCGAGTTTTTTAAAGGTTTCAAAATAGTTAGCTAAAAATTCCATATTGCAAAGAGCATAACTGAGTGGATTATTAATCTCATGAGCAACACCTGCGGCAAGTTGCCCTAATGAAGACATTTTGTCTGATTGAATAAGCTTTTTTTGAGTAGAGGTTAGGTGCTGATGGGCTTCCTCAAGTTCAATACAGTGCTGGTAAAGCTCCCGAGTTTTTTGCTCAAGTAACCTTTCAGCTAACTCACGTGCCTTTTTTTCACGCTCGTAAGCTATTTTATAAGGGTTATCACTCATCAATTTTACCTTGAAATTGAATGATTAACTCACAATGATCTGCACCATCATGCATACAAACTGGGTGATCAATTTGTATTTTCTCTGAGAATTTTTTCGCGGCCCCTCGAATCAAACCTGTCGCAACAAAACAGAGTTTTCTCTTTGAGGAATAGTGCATTTCTAAATCATTAGCATCAGGGCTAGGATATTTAAACGTTGGTAAGTAAGCGTCAGGGTAGACTCGTTTTACTTCTGAGTGAATTACAGTGTCTATAGCAAGCAGAAAGTCCTTTAAACTATTGATAGAGGAAAGATCTGTTGGACTATTTTGGTAAAGCTTTTCAAACATATGCTCGCCAAAAGCATCAAGTAGATCATTAATTGCGATACCTGATTGCTGTGATAGCAGCGTTACCATCTGTAATAATTCAGCATCATCATATTGTGCTCCTGCGGTATAAACACCACTTGAGTCAGGATTCGTTTGATTGAGCAGTTGGTTCCAGCATTCCATGCCCATCTTTTCTATAACCATATCTGAAAATGAAGTGAAAATAGTTCCTTGCATAATTAGCCTCAAATGTAGGTGGTAAAATTAAAGTTACCCGTTGAAGCAATTTAAAAATCAAAGGGCTATAGTAATTTTAGTCTAATTATCAATTAACATCGTAATAAATAGTCAATTTCTAAACTGCCCAATTTATCTCAGACTTGCAGGAGTATCTCCCGTCCATTTTTTAAAAGCGGCTCTAAAATTTGAAGGGTCGTTAAAGCCGATTGATGTAGCAATATCTTCAATGGTTAACCTAGTTTCAACAATTAGTTTTTTAGCCGCCTGGCATCGTAACTCTTTCACTATCTCTCTAAAGCTTGTGCCTTGATCGGATAATTTTCTTCTGAGTGTTCTTGGGGTCATATACAAATGATTAGAGAGATCTTCAGCACAGACTTCCTTGTGCATATTTGCAGCGACCCATTGATTAACCGTGATCAGTAATTCATTTTTATTAGCGATTGAATTAAGTACCAGATTGCATTGGTCTAATAATAGTGGCATGGCGAAGGGGTTACTGCGTGGTGTTGGTGTTAATAGCCTGTTATCCGCCAATACAAATTCATTGTGAGGGTTGTCATAACTTATTGGACACTGAAAGTGCTTTTCAAGTAGTTGGTAGTGCTTAGGTCGTTTAAAGTTAAATCTTAATTTATCAAAATTAAAATTGATATTATCAACACACTCTCTAACTAAAGAGAGCACAATGACACATTGCAGCTCAATATTAAATTCGACTATATCAGGGGAATGTAGAAGGTCTTTAAAGCGAAAGTATGAATAGTCCCCTTGCTCATCAGTATGAAATGACATGCCGACAGTTTTGGTGACTAAGTTGTGGTAACTGACGGAAAACTCTAATGCCTGTTGTAGCCCTTTACAACTTAATAAAGTACAACCATATAAACCATAATCATTGGGCTTAATTGCATCACCAAGGAGTAAGCTAATACTAGGAATGTTTAACGATAAAACATTCTTATAAAACTGGATTATTTGCTCTTTTCCTATTTTAAATTCTCGATTATTTAACTCATGGGGCTTTATGTCAGTATCACTTAATAATGTCGTTAGACTAGTGCCTTGCTTGGTTAAAACATTGGCAATAAAGTTCAGTTTATGCGCGAACACTTTGCCAATCAGCGGTGAAGATGAATCATGTTTATTTGGCATTATTTTTCTTCTTATTTGGCCATAATCCATGAATTAAACCATCAAATAGACCGTTTTTCACCCAAATTTGACCGCTTTTCACCTTATTCTCACTATAACGCCAGTCTATATTGTAAGCGCAATAATAATAATTATAAGGGGTGTAAATATGAAAAATATGGCTGTAAAAAGACTTTTTACCTTAAGCGCCTGCGCTTTGGCAGTTACAACGGTAACCGCACAAGCACAAGTGAAAACGGAAACGAATATAGAAAAAAAAGAACCAGTAACATTAGAAGTTATTCAAGTTACTGCTCAAAAGCGAGCTGAAAATGCTCAAGAAACGCCAATTTCAATGAACGTACTTAGTGGTAGTGACTTAACAGAAAAAAGTATTGAAAAAATTGACGATTTGCAATATTACGTACCTAATTTGCATATGACTGAAACAGGCATCAGTACACAAATGTTTATCCGTGGCATTGGTACTGGTAACAATCAAGGCTTTGAGCAATCTGTTGGACAGTATATCGATGGTGTCCATTATGGTCGTCCACAATTACTTCGTATGCCATTTCTTGATATAGAAAGAATTGAAGTCCTTAAGGGGCCTCAATCAATCATGTTTGGTAAAAACTCCGTTGCTGGTGCTTTAAATTTATCTTCTGCTAAACCCACAGAAGATACTGAAGCGTACGTGGGCCTTCAATATCAACCAACTATTGGTGCTACTGAGTTAACGGCAATGCTATCGGGGAGTTTCACAGATACGTTATCAGCGCGTGTTGCCCTAAGAGACTACAGTGAAGATGGTTATATTGATAACTCATATAAGCAAGGAGATGAAACACAGCGGGATGAAAGTGCTATGCGTGTGAGTCTCTTGTGGCAGCCCAATGATGATATGGATTTTTTATTAAAAGTAGAGCGTGATGAGTTTGAGGGCACAGGTAGACAAATTGAAGTCATTCGAGACGATTCTGCATTAGCCGGGGCGCCAATTCCAGGCGCTAACTACGCACAAATATTGACAATGTTAGGGCACCCTAATGCTATTACTGAAAGTGAATTAAACTACCAACGTCAAGCGGATGCTGAGGAGAGCAATACCAACACTTTAAATAATGCAACGTTAACCGCTAATTTTCAATTAGGTGATTATACCCTAACCTCAGTGTCAGGTTTTGTGTCTTACGATTTCGTTGAAACCTGTGATTGTGATTACACTGCCGCACCTGTATTTTCTGTGTTCATTGATGAAGAGTATGAGCAATTTAGTCAAGAAGTACGTTTAGTATCGCCAGTAGGAGAGAAATTCGACTGGTTAGGTGGATTGTTTTATCAAACCAGTGAACTAGGTTTTGATGATGATATCAAAATTCCAGACAATAGTATTTTAGGCCTAGTTTCAGGAGGCGCGTTAGCGCAACTTAATGGTCAGGGGGCAGGTCGTAATTATCAGCTAGATACTGATATGTGGTCAGTGTTTTTTCAAGGTCGATATCATTTTACAGACGCACTTACCTTAACATTAGGTGGTAGATATAGCAGTGAAACTAAAACCTCTTCGAGGGTTATGAATGTTACTGACTTAACGACAGGCAATATTACTGAAAATCCAGTATCGCCTATCTTGTTTGATACGGTGTTTGGTATTCAAAACGAACAAAGCCCGTTATCACCTCAGGGTCATAACTTGGCAGGAGAGCGTGATGAAAGCTCTTTTACTCCACTTATCAATGTAAGCTATAAAATTGACCAAGATATTATGTTGTATGCCTCTGCGACCACAGGTTTTAAAGCTGGAGGTTTTGATGCAAGAGCTAATAATATTAATTCATGGGAATTTGAAGAAGAAGAAGCGACGGCCTATGAAATGGGGATTAAATCGTTATTGGTTGACGATACGCTTGAAGTAAATTTATCGTTTTATCGTACTGAGTACGACAATCTTCAAGTGAGTCAGTTTGATGGTGTGTTAGGTTTTAATGTCGGTAACGCTGAAGAAACGCTAGTACAGGGCGTTGAAGTGGAGGGACGCTGGATCATCATGGATGGACTGTCTATGCAGTATGGCTTAGCTTATTTAGATCATGAATATATAGACTTTACTAATGGTAATTGTCACAGTCGACAAACCCCTGATGGCGATAAGGGCGCAGATGGCAATCAACTTTGCGATTACACTGGAAAATCAGGACAATACACGCCTAAATTTACTGGAAGCTTGGGTTTTGATTATTTCACCGATATCGATTTTTTAGGTTTTGAATACTTCAGAACAACGTTCGGCTTTTATCATTCAGCGAAACAAAATGTTGATGTTAATTTAAACCCGCTTTATAACATTGATAGTTATACAAAAGTTGATATGCGTATTGCCCTGGAAAGTGAAAACTGGAATGTGGCCTTGTTTGGCAAAAATATGACCAATGAAGAAGTCTTAACGTATGTGGGGAATAACCCTTTATCTGGTAGTACGTTCGGCACTGATACCTTCTACGGCTTTGTTGACCGACCTGCGGTATATGGTATTCAAGTAGATTACAATTTCTAATTGCAAGTTTGGGCATTAAATAGCTGGTAATTTAGGGTCAGTAAATTTGGGTCAGAATAAGATAAATTATTAATTTACTCTGGCCCAAATTTCTTTTACTCTTCGAGCAAAATTATTCCTCACCAATATTTGACTCTATGCCTGCTTCTATCGCCCTCATTATTGCCACGTTTTTGTGGGGAAGCTCTTTTATAGCGCTAAAGTACTCCATTGAAATTTATGATCCCGCCTTTGTCATATTTTTTAGAATGTTAGTGACCTTAGTGCTTTGTGTAGCGCTGTGGAAGTGGGTTAAAAAGTTCAGTTACCAAGCCGGCGATTGGAAATATTTACTTAGCATGTCAATTGCTGAACCTTGCTTATATTACCTGTTTGAAGGTAATGCGATGAAATATACTTCTGCTTCACAGGCAGGTGTCTTGGTATCATGTTTTCCTTTGTTAGTTGCAGTAGTCGCTTATTTTATGCTGAAAGAAAAGCTGACCAAGCCGCTAGCGATTGGTTTTAGTTTTTGTATCTTTGGTAGCGTATTACTTACCTTGGTTTCTGAGAACTCCAGTCATGCACCAAACCCGTTGTTAGGTAATTTTTTAGAGTTTTTAGCCATGGTGTGTGCGGCTTACTATGCGGTCAGTGTAAAACACCTTTCTTTGCGTTATTCGCCTCTGGCATTAATTGCATTGCAAGGTTTGTCTGGCTCGATATTTTTTGCGCCATTTTTACTGTTTATTGAGCTGCCTAAGGTTCATGACTTACCTGCGTTAATCGGCATTTTCTACTTAGGCGCATTTGTCACTATTGGCGCTTATGGCATGTATAACTATGCCATCACTAAAGTGTCAGTGCTTACTGCTGCTGCATTTACTAACTTGATTCCAATATTTACCCTGCTTCTTTCTGCAATTATCTTAGGTGAAAGTCTGACGGCTCTGCAATGGGGTTGTATTTCTTTGGTTTTCTTGGGGGTTTATATCAGCCAGAAGAAAGTTAGAAAAGCGATACTCAGTTAAGGGAGCATTTGCAAGAAAGAGCAGCAAATAGCATCTGGTTGCTGATGAACTGAGTAAATATGACAAAACTGGCTCTCTTGAAGTATCAATGTAATATACAAAGAAATAAATTTAGTATACTGTATGCAAAAATACTTTTTGGTAAGAAATTATGCAATCTCCCAGTATTATCAATGCTATCGCAGAAGATTACGTAAAGCTTTCACTAGCTATTGGCCAACATTGTCCCAATTATGTCGATGCTTATTACGGGCCGAGTCAGTGGCAACAGCAGGCAAGGAAAGTACCTTTAGCTCAATTGCAAACACAAGCTCAGCAATTAATTAACCAAGCAAAAGCTATTACTGAATTCACTGATAATGAACAAGCGCAAAGGCTGAATTTTCTGCTCATCCATTTAAAGGCATCGGCGGTTTATATTGAAATGTTGTTAGGTAATACTCTCGATTTTTATGGTGAGTGTGAAGCCTTATATGATGCTAAACCGCCTAAATATGATGAGCAGCATTTTGATAAAATATTAGCCTCGCTTGATGCATTGGTGCCGGGTGAAGGTAATCTAGCGACGCGATTTACCCAATACCGAGAAAGTTTCGTTATTAAAAAAGAGAAACTTAACGATGTTTTTGAAGCCGCCATTGCCGAAGCGAGAAAACGAACCTTAAAACACATTACGCTACCAGCGCATGAAAACTTTAATGTTGAGTTGGTGGATAACCAGGTGTGGACGGCTTATAACTGGT
>Ga0105348_1001949_pt1 | contig 13063 bp, 9 predicted proteins | sample EN8Hudsemesocosm_2_FD_83504 | JGI IMG/M metagenome (GOLD analysis project Ga0105348, IMG submission 83504) | Methane-oxidizing microbial communities from mesocosms in the Hudson Canyon - EN8C Hudson Canyon | ecosystem: Environmental > Aquatic > Marine > Cold seeps | place: Hudson Canyon... | reverse complement strand
GTTAATTTTCCAGCAATGCACTTACGCAAACACCTAACAGGTAGTGGAATTTATGGCCACTTCTGCTTAGAAACCAAAAATAATAAATTTTTATCTTTATCTAAATTGGTTTAATCAATATCTTTTCAACTCATCTAGAGTAATAGCTTTAAACAGTGGTCAGACCATCGTAACCTGTATTAGTCTATTATTTTTTTATTAAAGAAGTGTTATTTCATTAACTTAGTGTAAATAAAATATTTTTGCTTTTTTATATTTTAAACGCTAGTTTTAAACAAAGGAAAAATTTATCACTTATTGTAATTGCAAGTCATTAAAATACAGCGGCTTAACTATTGTTTTTTTGACTTGCCAGACCAGTAAAATGATGCAATTATTGTTTAACTGTCAATTGTGTATTAACTATCACACTTGTAGTCGATAAATAAAAAAATAAATAATAACGATTTTGAGTCTTACTTTAAAAAGTAAATAATAAAATGTCACTTTTTGATCTGATTACTAAAATTAGTGCCACTTTATGTTACTTGATTCGCTTCAGGGGAGAGAATAAATGAATAATAGCCCTCGCAGGTTTTCTAAAAAACCTTTAGCCGTTGGTATTGCCGCAGCACTTTCAATGACATTATTAGGTACAAGCCTAAATAGTGCTCAAGCTGCAAGGTGGAATTTTGGTGATGTAGACGTTAGTTTTGACTCTACATTTAGTGCAGGAACAAGCATACGTACTGAAAACCGTAATTGGAATGATAACATTGCTAAAGCTAATAATTTAAACAATGGTTTTGATTTTAGTAATTATAATGCAGCATTAAATGCAAATCCAAATAACGTGACTATTTGGCAGGGGGCGGGTGGTTATTCTGCTAACGTAGATAATGGTAATTTAAACTTTGATGCTGGAGAAGCCTTTTCTACCCTCCTTAAAGGCACCCATGAGTTAGATATTCATTATGATGGTATGGGTGTGTTTGTACGTGGCATGTACTACTATGATTTCGCCATGATGAATAGCGACAGAGATTGGACTAACCAAATTAGTGGTCAAATCAACGACCCCTGTGATGATAGTGAAGCTAAGAAGCAGGTTTGTACTGATGTTCGTCTACTTGATGCTTATGTTTATGGTAATTTTGATTTAGGCGACATGCCATTTTCAATCCGTGTCGGTCAGCAAGTGATTAGCTGGGGTGAAAGTACACTCATTGGTCACGGTATCAGTGAAATAAACCCTGTAGATATTGCTCGATTAAAAGCGCCAGGTGCTGAACTTAAAGAAGCATTTATTCCTTTTGGTGCTGTTTGGGGCTCTTTAGGCATTACTGAAAACTTCAATATAGAAGCATTTTATCAATACTCTTGGGAAAAAACAATTTTACCACCACCAGGTAGTTACTTCTCTACTAACGACTTCGCTGGTGATGGTGGTCATAATAACAACGTATCTCTTGGGTTCTCTGGTAACCCGGATATCGATATTAATACTTTAATGGCTGGTTTAAATCAAATTGGCGATATGATGCGTTCGGGTGATCCTGCTTTGATGGCAGCAGCTGGCCAAGCTTATTTAGCATACCCAACTAAAGTCACCTTACGTTCTCCGGGTAAATCAGCCGAATGGGAACCAGATGACGGTGGACAATATGGTTTACGCCTATCTTGGTATTTACCTGAGCTAAATGAAACCGAATTAAGTCTTTATTATGTAAACTATCATAGTCGTAGACCACTCTTTGCCGGTCAAACCGCTAATTTTACTGCTGCATCAGTTGGTGCGGATCTTGGTTATATAGCTCAAAACCCTATCACAGAAGATAATCTTTATAGCTTGGGCTCATTCTCTCAAGTTAAGCTTGCTTATCCTGAAGATATTGCCATGTATGCGATGAGTTTTAATACCACTTTTGGTGAAACAGCTATAGCGGGTGAAGTGAGTTACCGTCAAGATGAACCTTTGCAAATTGATGATGTTGAATTACTTTTTGCCGCTATGCCGCAGCAATTATATAATGCTGGTCTTCGAGATGATTTAAATAATATTTCTCAGCTTAACGATCCTACAACGGGTTTACCTTATGCTTCAGGTGTAACGGCAAATGGATTTGTGCTCTCAGATACAGTACAAGCACAAATGACAATAACACATTTATTTGGCCCAACATTAGGTGCAAGCCAGTTTGTTGCGTTAATTGAAATTGGTGGAATTAACATCAATGATATGCCAGAAGAAGACGTACTTCGCTTAAATGGTCCTGGAACTGCCAGAAACGGCGGCATTGCAGCGGCTCCAGGTTTAGAGTTAGGAGTACAAAATGGTATAGAGACTAACCCATTCCCGACAGAGTTTGCTTGGGGTTATAAAATGGTTGGTAAACTTGATTACACCAATGTTTTTGCTGGTATCAATATGAGTCCACGTGTGGTTTTTTCACATGATGTAAAAGGCATAACGCCTGACCCATTATTTTTGTTTGTAGAAGATAGAAAGTCTGTGGCACTTGGTTTGACCTTTGATTATCAAAGTACTTGGAAAGCAGATCTAAACTATAATAGCTTCTTCGATGGTGTTGGCACAACTAACCAGATTGAAGACCGCGATTATGTATCTTTTAGCATTAGTTACTCAATTTAAGAAAAGGCAATAACAATGAAAAACCAGACCTTTAAGACTTATACCTTCAATAAAAGTACTATTAAGAAAAGTACACTATTGTTAGCTGTAACAGTTGCCCTTGCTTCAAGTGGTGTTATGGCAAAATCTTCAGCTGATGATGCTGCTAAATTAGGAAATGAATTAACCCCAGTGGGCGCGGTTAAAGCGGCTAATAAAGATGGTTCTATCCCTGAGTGGACAGGTGGCATTACTAAAGCACCTGCAGGTTATAATGTTGGTGACCATCATTTAGACCCTTATCCAAATGATAAGATAGAATATTCTGTAACAGCAAGCAATGTAGGTGACTACAAAAGTTTGTTGACTCCAGGGCAAGTAAAATTATTTGAAACTTATCCTGAAACATTCAAAATGAATATTTACCAAACACGTAGAAGTGCTTCATTCCCTGAACATGTTTATAAAGCGATTAAAGTGAATTCAACTCGTGCAGAGCTTGTTGAAGGCGGAAATGGTATTATGAATACTGCAGTAGGTATTCCTTTTCCAATCCCTGAAAATGGCTTAGAAGCTATTTGGAATCACATTGTTCGTTATCGTGGCGAAGCTCTTACTCGCCAAGGCGGCCAAGCAGCTCCGACTGCTTCAGGTAGCTTTACTTATGTAGGTTTTGAAGAAGAATTGTTATTACCTTATGATGTAGAAGGTACAACACCTGCAGAGCTTGAAAGTACCAATATTTTATTCAAATTTAAGCAGAAAATAACAGAGCCTGCACGTTTAGCTGGCACGGCGTTATTGGTTCATGAAACGATGGATCAAATAAAAACACCTCGTCAAGCATGGACATACAATACTGGTCAACGCCGCGTGCGACGTGCTCCCAATGTTGCATATGATGCACCAGGTAGCGCATCAGATGGTTTAAGACTTACGGATGATTTTGATATGTATAATGGTGCGCCCAATCGATATAATTGGACATTAAAAGGCAAGCAAGAGTTACTTATTCCTTATAATGATTATCGTTTGCATAGTGATAAAGTTAAGTATGATGACATTATTCAGCCAGGTCATATTAATCCTGACCTAGTTCGTTATGAGAAACATCGTGTTTGGGTTGTTGAAGCTAATCTGAAAGACAATACTCGTCATACCTATAAGAAACGCGTTTTCTATATTGACGAAGATAGCTGGCAAATTGCTGTTGCGGATATATTTGATAACCGAGACGAATTATACCGCGTTGCTGTTGCTCATGGTTTAAATTACTATGAAGTTCCAACACAATGGTCTACGCTTGAAGTATTCCATGATTTTCAATCTAGACGCTATATTGCTATGGGCTTAGATAATGAAGCAAAAATGTATGACTTTTCTGCACAGTTAAAACATAAGAGCTTCACTCCATCGGCATTAAGACGAGAAGGTAGAAGGTAACAACTTCTTATTTGAAAACGGCTGGCTGGTGTCAGCCGTTTTTGTTCTCGCCTTTGATTATTTTTTTTTGTGATTGTTAATGTTTTTTTTTGTTATAATGAAGAGAATTTCAATAATGAGTTTTGTTTCTTTCCGGTTAACTATTTTTTTGCTTTTATGCTCATTAACCCAAATAATTTTTGCTGCTGAATTACCTTTAGATGTAAAGAGTTCAACAAGTAATATCCCGTCAGTTGAAGCTCGTCTAGCGAGCAAATCGTTATTATTAGATATCACCAAGATAGGGCTAAGTAAACTCGTTGCTGTTGGTGAGCATGGTCATATTCTTTTGTCGTCAGATGCTGTTAATTGGCAGCAAGCTAAGGTACCACTACAGACAACATTAACTAGTGTGTTTTTTATAAATAGTAAGCTTGGTTGGGCTGTTGGTCATGATGCTACTATATTGAACTCGACAGATGGTGGTTCAACATGGCAAATTCAACAATATAAACCCGAGCTTGAAAAACCTTTACTCGATATTGTTTTTAAAACCCCAACTGAAGGCCTTGCTGTTGGTGCTTATGGACTTTCTTTCCGTACTCAAGATGGAGGTAAAACTTGGCAAAATGAATTTCATAGCGAATTTCTTTTACCTGACGATGTTGAATATCTATCTGAGTTAAAACAAGAAGATGAGGAAGCTTATTTAGATGAAGCGTCTTCCATTTTGCCTCATTTAACCGCTTAGTTATTGATGGCCGAACATTATATATGGTGGGTGAAATTGGTTTGATTGCCAAAAGTAACGATTTTGGCAGAAACTGGTTACCTTTTGATGAGATTTATCAGGGCTCTTTTTTCGATATATCAAGAACTAGACAAGGTAATTTACTGGTTGTTGGGTTGCGTGGTCACGTCTTCAGAAGTTTAAAAAATGGCACACCTTGGCAACAACGTCAAACAAATACAACGGCACTTATTAATGATATTGTTTTAAGTGATGATGAGCGTATTTTCTTATTAGCTAATAATGGTACTTTGCTCGAAAGCGTTGATGACGGACAAAGCTATCGGTTGAGAATGCAAAAAGATGGTAAAGCGTTAATTGCAGGTGTTTGGTTTAACGGGCAGTTAATAGCTGTTTCAGATGTTGGTATAAAGAAAATTTCTTTTTAAACTTGAGTCATCTAAATTACCCCAAGATCTAGGGCTCAAATAGATATAAATTTAAACCATAAAAACAGTAAAAAAATTTGGATTGTAAATAATTATGAAGATTTCTCTCGCAAACCGTTTAGAAGTAGGTCTGTTTCGTCACAAATTTTTAGTTTTGATGTTGTTTGTGCTTGCCAGTGCGTTTTTATTATTTCAAGCAACACAGATAAAGCTCGGTGCATCATTTACAAAAAATATCCCGCTAAACCACAGTTATATGAAAACCTATTTAAAGCACCGGGAAAATTTTGGCGGTGCAAATAATATTTTAATTTCTGTTTGTAATACTGAAGGTGACATCTTTAATGAAGAATTTTTTGGTGCTTTAAAAGGTGTTCATGACAAGTTGTTTTTTATTCCCGGTGTTGATCGAATTCAAGTTAAATCTTTATACTCTCCAAGCACTCGATTTGTAGAAGTAGTCGAGGATGGTTTTGCCGGTGGCCCCGTCATTCCTGCTGACTTTCAACCCGATGAACGCGGTTTAGCTATTGTAAAAGGAAATATTGAAAAAGCCGGTATCGTTGGCAGTATTGTTGCCGATGATTATAGCTGTGCGATGGTAAAAGCTTCATTGCTTGATTTTAATCCAGATACTGGAGAAAAGCTTGATACCCTGATCATTGCAGAGCAACTTGAAGAAGAAGTTCGTCAAGCATTTGAAAAAGATAATATTTCTGTCCATATAATTGGTTTTTCAAAAATGGTCGGAGATGTTGCAGAAGGTGCTAAAGGTGTAGTCGCTTTCTTTGTTATTGCCATTGCCATTACCGCTGTGATGGTATTCTTGTTTTGTCATTCAATAAGTTTAACATTATTACCTATATTATGTTCCTTAGTGGCCGTTATTTGGCAATTGGGAATGTTATCAACATTGGGTTTTGGCTTAGACCCTATGTCAATTTTGGTACCCTTTTTAGTTTTTGCTATCGGTGTTAGTCATGGGGTTCAAATGATTAACTCTGTGGTAAAACAAGTCAGTTTAGGGCTATCTAGTCAAGCTGCAGCGCAGGCTAGTTTTAGAGCTTTATTAATTCCAGGTGGTATCGCTTTATTATCTGATACCGTGGGTTTTATGACTTTACTTTCAATTGATATAGGAATTATTAAAGAGTTAGCGATCACCGCTTCATTAGGTGTTGCTATGATTATTCTAACGAATTTAATTTTGCTTCCGTTATTGGTTTCTTACTTGACAATAACACCCAAAGATAGAAAAAATCATGCGGGTAATATTGGTGAAGAAAGTATTGTTTGGCGTTTTATGGCAAGTTTTGCGACAAAAAGAGCTGCATTTGTAATATTGCTGTTTACGGTAGTTCTCTATGTTGCGGGATTGTTTAATTCACAAAATTTGAAAATAGGTGAATTACATGCCGGAGCACCCGCTTTACATGAGTCATCTCGTTATAATCAGGATACCTTTTTAATTACCAACCGTTATGCAATTAGTGTTGATTATATGTCAATAATTATTGAATCTACACCGGATGCTTGTACCTATTACGATACGATGAATACGATTGATAGGTTTCAATGGCGAATGGAAAATGTGCAAGGCGTTCAGTCGGCCGTGAGTTTAGCGTCAATTTCTAAGTTGGTTAATGCCGGTTATAACGAAGGTAATCCTAATTGGCGTGTTATTCCTCGTAATCAGCAAACGTTAGTGCAATCCATTGCGCGCATCCCTTCTTCAAGTGGTTTGTTAAATAGAGACTGTAGCGTTATGCCAGTAATACTATTCTTGCAAGACCATAAAGCTGAAACGATTGAAAGGGTTGTTAAAGAAGTTAAATTAGCTGCAAATGAATTGGGTAATAATCAATTGCAGTTTAAATTAGCCTCAGGTCCTGTTGGTGTTATGGCTGCAACGAATGAAGCGGTAGCCGAGGCGCAATTACCAATGATGATTTATGTCTATGGTGCAGTGATTATTTTATGTCTATTAAGTTTTAGAAGTGTTCGAGCAACAATAGTCGTCGTGTTACCTTTATACGTTGTATCAACATTAGCGCAGTGGTTAATGACAGTATTAGATATTGGTTTAACGGTATCAACGTTGCCTGTTATTGCATTAGGTGTCGGTATTGGTGTTGATTATGGTATTTATATTTTATCAACAATGAGCGGCGAATTAAAAAATGGTGCTAACGTGCATGATGCTTATCTTGCTGCATTGAAAGAACGCGGTAGTGCGGTTTTAATTACTGGTATTACGCTTGCTATCGGCGTTTCAACATGGTTCTTCTCTGATTTAAAATTCCAAGTAGATATGGGGATATTGTTAACTTTCATGTTCTTAGTGAATATGTTAGCTGCCGTTATAGTACTACCAGCCTTAGCTGCATTCCTATGGCCGAATAAGAAAAGTTAATTATCAGAACTAATTATAGTAGTTAAGTGATAAATAACGACAAAGCCCTTAGTTATGATTAGCTAAGGGCTTTTGTTTTTTCGTCAATAGAAAAAGGCTTTCTCTATACTATTTAAATTCTTCCTTGCTTTGCGTGGTCATTAGTTTCATATAAATTTTTGGTAATAATGCATATAACCAATGAGAAATTTTTGCAACGCGCCCTAAATATAAACTAGGCTGCCTTTTTGCTGTTGCTGTTAAAATAGCTATAGCGGCATCTGTTGGCGAAAGCTGCTTTCCAGAAGTGTTTTTTTTTATCGCCCCTGGAGAAGATATCCCAGCATTGACCTTTGCGGTTAGTTCGGGCCTTGATCTTACGAAAGACGGACTTACTACTAATACCGATATGCCATCATCAGCTAGCTCCGCGTCTAATGAACGGAAAAAACCTTCCATAGCATGCTTGCTCGCGCTGTAGGCACTTCTCCCATACAATGGTGCAAAGCCTGCTACGCTAGAAATAGCAACAATTTGTCCTTTAGACTTTATTAAGTAGGGTAAACATAAACGAGTGATATTAACACTTGCAGTAAAGTTAACTGCCATTATGGTTTGGAACAGATCCGAGGATAAATCTTTAAAGCAACTCATGTGGGTAATGCCAGCATTGTTAATCAATATATCAACACCATTAAAATAATGAATTACCTGCTTTAGGGCTAGTGCTAACTCTATTTCTTTGGTGAGATCGACAGCAATGGGTAATAAGTTTTTACTTGGGGTTAAATTGTCTACATTAAGATCTAACACGGCTAATTTAGCGCCGCATTGCAACAATTGCTCTGTTAGTGCTTGTCCTAAACCGCCGCCACCGCCAGTGATAATGACGACTTTGCCGTTAAAATAGCTTCTATATTTTATCATGATAAAAAGATCCTGATTCTTCTGGTGCTAAGCTAATTATAGCTGTCTAATTGTCTGACTAGTTTTAACGAGAATAGGGCAATAGACATGGTAACAATTATTACCCCTGAAATAATTGCCATGGCGATGCTTGGTGTAAAAGTTTGCGCTAATAAGCCTGCGCCAACGCCACTGGCAGCAGGGATAAACTGACCTATAATAGTGTAAAAACTCATGATTCTGCCTCGATGTTCATCACTAGAGTAATGCTGCAAACCGGCAACGATAAAGCTAATAGCAATACCACCGCAACAGGCTGATAATATTAAAAGGCTAACCGAAACTGTTAAATTCTCAACTAAGGCTAATAAACCTATACCAAAACCAGCAAAGAATATGGCGAGTAATAATTGCCAACCTAGTTTTCCTCTTCTTTTAAGTAACATGGCTAATAAACCTCCAGCAATTAGTGAAAATGCGACCAAGCTAAGGTAGTTGCCTTGTGCTATTTCACTAAGTCCTAAATTGTCTTTTGCAATGCTAGGTAAAATAACCTGCATTGGACCCATTAATAAGTATGCAATACTGGCAAGTATGAGTAGTTGTGATAAATATGAAGATTGTTTGACAAAAAGTAAACTTGCCTTTATTTCTCTAAAAGCTTTGTTGCTAGAATACTTAGTGGATTTGCTTGAAAACTTAAATGATAACGGCAGTAATATTAGCGAAGATAAGGCAAACATAGCCGTAGCAGTTAACAGTACCGCTTGCCAATTAAAGGCTACTTGAATTTGCTTTAATAACATAGGTGCTAAACCAAAACCCATCATGAGCATTAAATTTAACACGATAGTTGCCGTAGTAAGTTTTTGTTTGTTTATTGTTGAACAAATTTCTTTTGAAAAAGAAACATAATAAGGGAGGGTAGCAAACCGCGCTGGAGCAACAAAAGACCAGCCAATACCAGAAAATAATGCGCCACTTAATAATAAAATTATACGCATATTCTTACCCTCTCCGTCATCTAACGGTATATCACAGGCTAACCAAAGCAATAGTAGCGCGATAAAGAAACTATTTTGCGCTATTAATAATACTTTCCGAGGCGAGTACCGATCACAATATACCCCCGCAAACCAGCCTAAAATTATTGGCGGGCCAAAACATAAACCATAACCAATCCCCGCTAACGAATGTGAGTTAAACCACTCTAAAGAAAGAAAAATGATACTATAGTTAATCATGTGTCCGCCTAAAAAGGCTAATAAACACGAAAGGAGAAAGAAGGTTAATTTCATTGCTTTATTTGCTCAGGCTTAAATTAAGCGCTGAGCTATTTAATTCAGTGGCTCGATAATCAGGCTGTAAACGGATCAATGTAGGTTGCGAGTCTTCTATATGCCAACTTGGAAAACTGGCGTTGGTTGTATATATATCACCATTCGGGGCTATTTCTACATCACGGGTGAAGGTGACACGTTTTGGCATTGGGTAATGTGACCATTTTGATTGGTTAATGTTATAACTATATAGAGCATCGGAGGTATTGCCATTAATCCACACAATATCGCGTTTGGTATCAACATTGAGTGAGTAGGGTGTTTCACTGCCTAACGGTTCAACAGGCAATGGATAATTAGTAAAAACTTCCGTCTGGGGATCAAACTTAACAATCATTGACTCGGCAAAAGCGGCTATCCATAGATTACCCTGTGAATCGGTGCGTAAACGGCGAGGACCAATAAATGGTGTATCGTACATAGTTACAGATAAATCTTTACCGTCAATTTTACCAATAGAATCGGCGTGTAAACGTGCAAACCAAACATCGCCGTTAGGGGTAATATCAATACCATAGGGTAGTGGCACACCGCTGGATTGCTCATCAATAGGGAACCAGTTTGCAAGTGGTAAGCCCCAGTCCATTAATTTTAGAATGATACCCATGGCAGATACGGTAAGGCCTTCTTTGATGCTGCGATTAGGTAAATCAAACATCTGAAATTTATTATTATTTCTATCTAACATCGCTATTTGATTTGATAATGCCATGGTGAACCAAACTCTATCTTGTTGATCTACCCGTACTGTGTGGGGATAATATCCTTCACTCATTTTATGATTGGTAAATTTTTTACTTACCGGATCAAACTCTACTAAGCGCTGCTGATATGAGGTAGTAATAAATATATGACCATCTTTGGCCGACTCTGCAAAAGAGTGAATGCCAGCAAAAGCTTCATGTTTTGGAAAACTACTTAAACGTTTACCCATCAAACCGCCATGTTTATCTGAAGCTTCACGTTTGAGCTTATAAATAACAAATTCACCATTTTTGGGGTTAATTTCATAGAGTCTATCTTGTAAATTATCACCCACATAAACCATGCCATTTGAATGGTAAAGTAAATCGTGCATTTGTGAAAAAGCATCACCGATAGGCCACTCAGTAATTTTGACCTGTTGTAAGTAACTCTTCCATGGTGTGCCCTGCTGGATCAGTTCTGGTTTGTTATATATACGCGCATATTCTTCACTAAGAACTTTTGGTAAAACTTCTTGGGCATCACTGTGTAATCGAGAACCATAACCTACCATTCGATGAACAACCTCTTGCCAAGCTTCTTCTGGTCGCGGTCGTCGAAAAAAATGTGAACCTTGTTGATGACAAAAACCACACTGCATAACATAGTGTTTTTTTAAATTGTTAACATCAGTTTTATTGGTGAAATCTAGCGCCGCTAACCAAGTATTGGCGGGACGAGATTCTGCTAGTGCGAGTGCATCTGTAATAGGTTTTAATATAAAATTTTTATCTTCATTTCCCATAAGCTCTAAAGTGATGTCGTGATGCTCTGGAAACCTTAAACGTAGCCTTACTTGATCATGTTGATAACTATCAAAACTAACCTTACCTTCAATGTTAGTGAATAAGGTGTAGACCATATTGGCATAATTGGCGATTTTTTCAGGCGGATAGCCCATATCTGAAGTATCAAGGTTATAACCATTTACCGGTGTTTGCATCACCATAACATTGGCTAATGGTTGCCCTGATTCATTGATTACAGTAACGGTGTTTGCTGTAACAGTAATACTGAAGAGTAAGACAGAAGCAGCAGTCAATAGTTTATACTTGTTAATTGATTTCATGGGATATTTTTCCTGCTGTTAATATTGATTTAAGTTTAAAAAGACATCAAGTGCTTGTTGACTGGTATATCGAGGTTGATGGCTAAAAACTTTTTTTATTTTGTCGTTCGCCAGAACAGGCCGATATTTGATGAACTTAACTTGCTCTGGACCGTATTGGCTCAAACCTAAGGGTTTTGCTATGGCAAGAACCCCTTGAATTAGCCAAGCAGGCAAAGGCAAATAAGGTTTGTGTAATCGCTTGGCGATATCTTGCATTGATAATGTGCCATCTCCAGCAATATTATACTCACCCGTAATATCGGTTGTTAATGCTTCAATGATGTAATCGACAATATCTTCTGACCAAATAAAATTAAAAGGTCCAGGGTAGCCTATCAACCCGACAATCATTTTTTGTTGAAATAAATTAACCACAGGGCCGTGAAAGTCAGGACCTAAAATAGCGCCAGGTCGAAATACGACTTGTTTTAGTTTTGGGTGTTTTTCTCTATATTCTGCCATTATAGCTTCAACTTCGGCTTTATGAGCTGAATAAAAATAATCACCATTGCCTTTAGTGGCACGTTCTTCGGTAATCACATCTTTGTTTTGTGGATAATAACCATAAGCTGCGCCACTCGTAGTGACAATAAATTTTTCAACGCCTAACTTTATCGACTGCTCAAGTAGCTTTTTGGTCGCGACTACATCAATTTCATGAGCCATTTCGCGAGTCATCTGCTTTGATATTTGCAATATAGATGCTAAGTGCACAACTTTATCAGGGCGAATTTTTTCTAGCCAAAGATCAAACTCTTTACTTCTTAGATCAAAACGTTGATAAGAAAAATTAGTCGTATCAGCAAAAGGACTTTCTTTGATATCCGTAGCAAATACTTCTAATGCACTTTCTTGAAGGGAGTCATGAGATTGATCTTGATAAGTATTATTAGCGATTTCGGTAAGCGCATGTACTAAGCGACTTCCTAAGCAACCCGCTGCGCCCGTAATTAATATTTTCATAAAGAAGTTTCCTGATTGCATACTTTGTTGCCTATGCGGCGAAATGTTATGGCGATTAATAGGCCAGAGATAATATGCCAAGTTCCCCAAAAGGCACTGATTAAAGCCATACCGGCCTCACCATTAAACTGGGTAAAGACAATAGCGATTGCTAAAGAAGAGTTTTGCATGCCCACTTCAATGGTGATGGCTTTGGTATCACGCATGGACAACTCTGAAAACTTTCCAGCACTAAAGCCTAGTAATAACGCTAAAGCATTATGAGCAAGCACAATGATAAAAATAAGCTGAAAATGCGCCATGAAGGCTGATTGATTCTTTAAAATTGCAACACTAATAAAGGCAATAAGTGCAAGTATACTGGTCACTTTAAGTATTTTATGCAGGGTATTGGC
>Ga0105348_1001943_pt1 | contig 13086 bp, 11 predicted proteins | sample EN8Hudsemesocosm_2_FD_83504 | JGI IMG/M metagenome (GOLD analysis project Ga0105348, IMG submission 83504) | Methane-oxidizing microbial communities from mesocosms in the Hudson Canyon - EN8C Hudson Canyon | ecosystem: Environmental > Aquatic > Marine > Cold seeps | place: Hudson Canyon... | reverse complement strand
CTTGGGGAAGCGGGACATGATATTGTTGTTTATGACAACCTTTCAACGGGCTATGAATGGGCCATCACATACGGTCAGTTAGTCGTTGGTGATGTCGCCGATACTGAAAAACTGGACCAGGTATTTGAAGAACACAAATTTGATGCTGTTTTACACTTCGCTGCCCATATAGTTGTGCCTGAATCAGTCGAAAATCCTCTCAAATACTACCGTAATAACACTCGAAATACGCTCAACCTATTAGGAATAATTGAAAAACATAAAACGCCTTACATGGTGTTTTCATCCACTGCTGCCGTTTATGGTATGCCGGATGAGAAAGTATTAACTGAAGATATGCCATTACTGCCAATCAACCCTTACGGTGCATCAAAAATGATGAGCGAGCAAATGATTCGTGACCTATCATTTGCCTCTAACTTGAAGCACGTTATCTTACGTTATTTCAATGTTGCTGGTGCTGACATCACGAGCCGACTAGGGCAAGCAACACCAGAAGCGACCCATCTGATTAAAGTCGCTTGTGAATGTGTGACCGGTGCGCGCGAAGGTATGAAAGTTTTCGGTACCGATTATGAAACACGTGATGGCACCTGTATTCGTGATTATATCCACGTAGATGACTTAGCCAAAGCGCATGTAATGGCTCTGGATTACATGTCAAAAGGAGGTGAATCACAAATTCTGAACTGTGGTTATGGCCGAGGCTTCACCGTACAAGAAGTGATTGATATGGTGAAAGATAAGTCAGGTAAAGACTTCCCCGCAGAACAGGTTGATCGCAGAGCCGGTGATCCGGATGCATTGATGGCAGACAACACCAAAATTAAAAGGGTGCTTGGCTGGGAGCCAGACCACGATGATCTGGGGGTGATTGTTCAATCAGCATTGGATTGGGAAGCTAAGTGGCAGGCAGAGAAGTAATTTATTGGTTGAGGTATTTTAGTGTCTGTTGTGTGGTCTTATCTTATCCCCCCGCTCCCGTCATTCCCGAGGACAAGATGAATTGCGAAGCAATAGAGCGCCACCTGGGTGGCACTTAATCTGGGATCCATTCCCTTCAATGTCGCGAGGACTACTTCTCTCTTGAAAAACGTGGATACCGGCTCAAGAGAGTACCGGTATAACAATGTAAGGTTACCTGATTCCATGCCAAGCATGTGTCCAAAAAGTCCCAGTTTTAGTCACTAATACTCAATAAATGCTTTAAGAAAGGAAAGAACATGTTCAAATTAGACCCAAGGCTATCAAACGACACTATTAAACTGGCTTCCTGGCCACTTTGTGATGTTCAGCTGATGAATGACGCGCAATTTCCTTGGGTGATTTTGGTGCCAAGGGCAGAAGGTGCAAGCGAACTTTACCATCTGGATAAAAAACAGCGAGATCAATTGGATGCGGAGTCTATTTTCTTAAGTGAAACACTGATGCAGGTTTATCAAGGTGATAAGTTTAATACTGCTGCCTTAGGTAATGTGGTCAATCAGCTGCATATTCATCATGTGGTTCGTTTCAAGGATGATATTGCCTGGCCCGCGCCTATTTGGGGTAAATTTGATGTAAAAACTTATAGTGAAGAAGCCTTAGCAGAGCAGAAAGTTAAACTGGCTCCAGTAATTGAGCGAAGCTGGTAAGTTTTGAAGCGCGTAAATAAAACCATTAATAAATACCTTTCTAACTATGCCGAGCCAGAAATTGAAGGCCTAGGCACTCAGCATGCCTCAAATATTGATGCCATCTTAGTTATCCCCATTTTTGATGAAACAATCGAAAAGCTAAATCACTTTCTTGAGCTCAATTCACCTAAATCTATTGTACTTATCTGGGTATTTAATTGCCCTGATACGGCGGTAATTGACGAGCAGCGGCGCACACAATCAGTGATGAAGCATTTTGTGCAAAGCTTGAATGCTCAGGGAGTAGGGCAAGAGACTAATGTTTATTGTTCTCAGTTTAAGACAAATAGACGTATTTATATTATAGATCGCTGCTCAAGTGATCGTCAGATTCCAGTCAAGCAAGGTGTTGGGCTGGCAAGAAAAATTGGTCTTGATCTGGGCTTATTCCTCATTAACGAACATCTTGCTGATGAACAAGTGTGGTTACATAATACTGACGCGGATGTACGATTACCTGATAACTATTTTAATTTACCTACTTTGGTAGCTGTGTCAGAACCGCCGTGTGCCGCAATCATTTATCCCTTTGAGCATCAGCCAGAGCAGGGGTACGAGCAGTCGATGGCACTGTATGAGTTTTCTCTGCGTTATTATGTAGGCAGGTTAGCGTGGGCCGGTTCTCCTTATGCATTTCATACCATTGGTTCATTGATTGCTGTTAACCCTTTGGCTTATGCGCAGGTGAGGGGGATACCTAAGCGTGCAGGGGCAGAAGATTTCTATTTATTAAATAAACTCGCGAAAGTTGGGACGGTCATAAGTCTTGAAAGTCCAAGTATAAAAATAGCCGGTCGGCCAAGTCATCGTGTGCCTTTTGGTACTGGTCCAGCCTTAAGTAAGTTGCAGGATATGTCTGATTCTCTTAATGACTATACTTACTACCATCCGGAAATTTTTCAACTATTGAAGCAAGTGCTCACTATCGTTAAGTCAATTGAATATACAATTGGCTCAATAGAAATGTTCTTTGAATTACTTCAAAATAAAATGTCGAAAGATCATGCTAAACAGGTGGTTTCTGTGCTTAAGCGTTTGAATATTGAAAAGCAATATCGGCACCTTGCGAGCAAGCCTGACGCTGCTCAGTTTATCGTGGCTTTTCATACTTGGTTCGATGCGTTTGTGACGCTACGTTTTATTCATGAAATGCGTGACTTGGCTTATCCAAATATTCCCTTGGATACCTTAAAGCGACTACTAAAACATGATGGAGTCAAAATTGACTATTATCCAAGGTTTAATTCCCTGGGAGTATGAGTTACCCGCAGGGTTTACTGTTCGAGGTTATCACAGTAAGCCGAGTGGCAGGCCTGTGCTGCATTTTATACATGGCAATGGCTTTTGTGGACTGACATTTGAGCATCTGTTAGTCGAATTTCAGAATGACTATGACTTATTTATTAGTGATGGGCAGGGGCATGGAGACAGTGATGAAGGTGGGGCTTATCCTGGGTGGAATAAAAGTGCACATGATTTTGAGCAAGTCTGGTTGCATTTTTCACCGCTTTGGAAGGGCGTACCTAAAATTGCGCTGGGTCATAGTTATGGGGCAGTTATGTCAACTTTGATAATGGCAAAAAATCCTGACTTATTTGATTATGGTGTGTTAATGGATCCTGTTTACAGTGCGCCAAGCGTTGCCCGAACTATGTCGCTTATGACAAGTTTGGGCTTGATGAAGCAAATGCCTTTGGCAAAACAAGCCAGAATTCGTTCTGTAAGCTGGGAGAATGAACAGGCTGCCTGGGAGTATTTTTATCAACGCGGCACTTTTAAAGGCTGGCAAGATGAGTGTTTGCAGTCTTACTTGGATCACGCTTTAAAAACACATGATGATGGCTCTTTTCATCTAAAGTGTCCGGCTAGAATTGAGGCTGAAATTTTTTCAGCCTATGCACATAAACTGTGGGCCTCGATCAAATTAATTAACAAGCCGATGACGATGCTATATGGCGAGAAAAGCTATTCCTTTATTTTAAAATCACTACCAAAAATAAGAAAAGCCAACCCCTATTATGATTTTATTTCTATGCCGGGCGGCCACTGTTTTATGCAGGAACAGCCAGAATATACGGCGCAGGAAATTAAACAAAAACTTCGTTTTTTATTAAATAATAAGAGATCAAAGCCCTCGTCATTCCTGTAGTCTCTTTATCCTGAATCCAGTTCTTTTATGGCTGTTTGGTGAGAACCGTTTTTATTATGGTTTTAATTCGTTCATTTTGGTTTAAGTGGTAACTAACTGGGGTTGGGTAATAACGGCTTCGTGTATTGGGAGGAATTGAGTGAGTGGTGCTCCATGATTCTTGATTAATGAGCTTTCCTTTTAAGTTGAATAACTGACTTATCAAGGTAAGCTCTTTTATGATGAGAGGGCTGTTGTTTCTTATACTGACTAATAAAGGACCTTGTGGATCTTGAAAGTGTTTTACGTGTAAGTACTTTTCCGGTGTGTTTTTTATTTCTCTGGAGACCTTGCTTAAATAGGCTTCTTGTTTTTGCTTGCTGCGCTTATGAGGTGCTGGAAGAGTCTGCTCTTTAAATAGGTTTACTTTATTGGGGTTTGTATTTTTTGCATGATTAACTGAACAGGCGTTGCAAAGACTGATTATAAATAAAAACAAGAAATAATTCCTGAGCGTCATATATATCGCTTTACCTTGGTAGTGTGATGCCTGTCACAAAAGTTTTGTTCGCTGAACTTTGTTAGCTATAATAGCGCCACTTATGTTGAAAAGAGAAGTGTGTATGAGAGATGAGACTGAATTGTTTGCCCAGGTTGAGAGTTTTGTAAATGTGTTGGCGCAATGTCGTGAACTAGGGGTTAGCGTGGTTTCAGCTCGTGAAAATGAGTTAATACTCGAACTTCCTTACAGCAAAAAAATTATTGGCAACCCGGATACTGGTGTTATTCATGGCGGGGCAATTACTACTCTGATGGATACCACCGCCGGTGCTGCAGTATTATGTGCGATGCCAGAATTTGAGCTTTGCCCAACACTTGATTTACGTGTTGACTATATGCGTTCAGCCAAACCAGGGCAGTCGGTTTTTGCTCGTGCCAGTTGTTATCGCAGTACCAAAAATATCTTGTTTATGCGTTGCGAAGCTTATCAGGTTGACCGAACTGTGGCGCATTGTGTGGCAGCATTTATGCGTATGGGGGACAAAGGTATACCGTCTTTAGAGGCAATGACAAAAGGTATAGTGCTGCATAGTGCATCGACACAAGTTGAGCCAGCGAACAAAATTGACTTCAAGCAGGCTGTTAATAAAGTAAGAGCAAGTTACAACTATGCTGATCTAACCGAAATTATCCCTTATGCCTCTTTGATTGGTGTTGAGTTTGACTTGCGTGGTGATGACCTGGCATTCAAGCTGCTAAAAAAACCAAGCAATATCGGCAACCCTATTTTACCCGCTATTCATGGTGGTGTATTGGGTGGCTTTATGGAACTGTCTGCCGCTTTACATTTATTGGTGTCTCAAGAAACGCTAAAATTTCCTAAGATTATTGATTTCTCAATCGACTACCTACGTGGTGGAATGGATTGTGAAACTTATGCTTATTGTGAGGTGTCGCGTCAGGGTGGGCGTGTTGCGAATGTAGAGATTCATGCCTGGCAGGAATCAAGAGACAGGCCCATCGCTCTTGCGCGTGCGCACTTCTTGTTAGAATAATAATGCATAACGTAGTTGTGACTGTTATGCAGCATGAGTGATCTCGGCATAGAAATTCATCGTAGTTATGATGAACTGGGTCCGATTCTTGTTTTTGAAAACGGTGCTCGTCGCTATCTTGCATTTGGTGAAGAAGCAGAGCAAAGCTGTATAGACTTACATGACCCTGCCAAGTTGGTGTATGAATATACCCAGGCAATGATGTTGGCTTTACTGTTTTTTCCGCGCCCTAAGCGAGCAACCTTGTTAGGTTTAGGTGCCGGTAGTTTAGTACATGCTTTGCATCATTATGACTCAAACTTGAGTTTGAATGTGGTTGAGCTAAGAGCGAAAGTTGTTGAAGTAGCTCAGCAATGGTTTGCTTTAGAATTGTTTCCTGAGTTGAATTTACAGATAGACGATGCAAGCAATTACATTAGTCTAGAGCACCCGCCCAGTGATTTGATTTTTACCGATATTTATAATGACCAAGGCATGATTGAATCTCAGTTAAACGCAGGTTTTTTAGCCAGTTGTTATCAAAATTTAAGTAAAGAAGGGATTTTGGTGCTGAACTTATGGGATGAAGGCGGCAGTCATCCTCGGGCAATTCAGGCCATTCGAGATCAGTTTGGTGAGCATCATTGTATGATTTGCCTGATTGAAGAGGGCAACCTGATTGCCTATGCATTTAAAAGCTCAATACCACAAATGAATTTACGTCGTTTGCAGCCTGCAGCTAAGAAATTAGCAAAACAACTGGGATTCCCTGTGCAAAAATTGTTGGCACGTCTGAAGGTAGTTTGAGTTTTTATGGAGTAACAAGCTTAAATGTCAGAAAGTGGGACTTTTAAGGGACTTATCATTCATAGGGTGTGCATGGCGCACCCTATGTCTCGGTTTTAAATACAAAGTAGCCATTTAATTAATGCCCCGCAACCGCTCCTATATCAGTTTTAAATCTAAATATCTGATAAGGCCTATGCTCGGCAATATAGCTGTCAGACTTGGCAATCACGTGCTGTAAAGAACTACTGGTGACATACAGCCAGTTGTCAGGCCCAAAGCTAAAGCCATCCGGCCATCTGAGTTTTGGGTCTTTAATCAAGGTTTCTAAAGAAGCGTCAGGTTTCATTCTTACAATGGCAGAATGCTCTAAATCACTGAGATAAATATTGCCTGCATTGTCAGTGGTAATGCCGTCACTCATAGTTTTTTTACCAAAGCGTTCGACCCTTTGGGCTAATTGGGTTTCATTTAGAGTGTCGTCATTTAAATCACTAACTTTTATTCGGTGCATGTACTCATCGGTTACCGGCGCAAAATAAAGCCATTCTTCATTTCTATCCAAAGCAATAGAATCGACACCAGGGCGAATAGCAAAAACACCAAACATTAACATTTTCTCGCCTTCGACCTTGGGCACATAAAAATCGGCAGTGACAGCGTCGTGGTCTTGTAATACTTGGCGAGCCTTTTTATTTAAAATGTCATAAATCACAATGGAAGGGGCCAAACCGAGCACGCTGGCATTAGCGATGTAAATGCGTGAACCATCCCGACTAACTTGAAAATCATTCAAATGAGAGCCTAAACCGGCAATGTGGGAGGGGAATTCAAAGTGATGTACGACTTTCATACTGTTCAAATTAAATGCTACTAGCTGGGGGGTAGCAGTACCATGGTCTGCGTAATCCAATACCCAAAGACGGTTCTGTTGATCAATCCGCATTGACAATACCGTGTGCAGTTTAATGCTCTTGTCGACAGGGATTTCAATGGCTTTACCGTTTACAAATTCAGCAATATTAAACGGTGGTCTTCCTTCTGGATGAAAAGTGAAAAATATTCGACCAGTTTTAGAAACAGCAATATTACCTGGGGGATAGTCAAGGTTAGCCACAACTTCCAATGCGCTTTGGGGAAGTAATGCGACACTGCTACGATCCGGGAAATCATCGCCGCCGCCATAAATAGCATCAATGGTGGCTGATGAAATACCAATAATCACAATGGATGATAAAATGAGTGTCGCGATGAAACGTAGCATATTTTTATTCTTTATTTGGTTTATTCAGTAGGAGGTGCTTATTAAATCACAAGTCTCAAATTGAAACATGCTTGAATTTAAAATAGCTGTCCCCACATAGATAACTAGCGCAAAGCGAACGTACAAATTTTTTTAAGAACACTTGAGAGAAAAGATACATGTCAACACAAGATAACGTCGAAACAAAGCAAGAAACTTTAGGGTTTCAAACCGAAGTTAAGCAACTTTTACAATTGATGATTCACTCGCTTTACAGCAATAAAGAAATCTTTTTGCGTGAATTAATCTCAAACGCTTCAGATGCCGAAGACAAGCTTCGTTTTGAAGCGCTATCAAATAATGATTTGTATGAAGATGATGGCGATTTAAAAATCCGCTTAGCTTTTGATGAAGAAGCTAAAACAGTTACCCTTAGTGATAACGGTATTGGTATGTCTCGCCAGGACGTGGTTGACCATTTAGGTACGATCGCTAAGTCTGGTACCGCTGATTTTATGAAAAATCTAAGTGGTGATAGCGAGAAAGATTCACAGTTAATCGGCCAGTTTGGTGTGGGTTTCTATTCTTCATTTATCGTCGCCAAAAAGGTTGATGTATATACCCGTAGAGCCGGTGCAGATAAAGCAGAAGGCGTACATTGGAGTTCTGCTGGTGAAGGTGAATTTACCATTGCCGATGTAGAAAAAGCAGACCGTGGTACGACGATTGTATTACATCTGAAAGATGACGAAACAGAATTTGCTAATGGCTGGCGTTTACGCAGCCTAGTGAAGAAATATTCTGACCATATTTCTTTCCCTGTAGTCATGCTATCAGAGCCTGCTCCTGCAGCGGAAGGTGAAGAGCAAGAAGCGCCTAAAGACGAAACCGTTAACGAAGCTACAGCACTTTGGTCACTTTCAAAGTCTGAAGTGAAAGATGACGAATATAAAGCATTCTACAAGCATATCTCTCACGACTTTCAAGACCCAATTAAATGGTCTCATAACCGTGTTGAAGGTAAGTATGAATACACTAGCTTGTTATATATTCCATCTAAAGCACCGTTTGACCTATACAACCGTGAAGTACCACGTGGTTTGAAATTATATGTTCAGCGCGTATTCATTATGGATGATGCAGAGCAGTTTTTACCCTTATATCTGCGTTTCGTGAAGGGTATTGTTGACTCAAAAGATCTGTCATTGAATGTATCGCGTGAAATTTTACAAAGCGATAAAGCCGTCGAAAGTATGAAAGCTGCATTAACCAAGCGTGTATTGGATATGCTGACTAAAATGGCTAAAAATGATGCTGAAGATTACCAAGGCTTCTGGGATGAGTTTGGTCCAGTGATCAAAGAAGGTCTGGCCGAAGATCAGTCAAACCAAGAGAAAGTTGCTAAGCTATTACGCTTTGCTTCTACACATGGTGATAGTAAGCAAAATCAGTCACTAACGGCTTATGTTGAACGTATGCAGGAAAGCCAAGAGAAAATTTACTATGTAAGTGCAGAAAGCTATGCCGCTGGTATCAGCAGTCCACACATGGAAATCTTCCGTAAGAAAGGCATTGAGGTATTAGTGCTGAGTGACCGTATTGATGGCTGGATGATTTCATATTTGAATGAGTTCGATGGTAAGCATTTGCAAGATATCACCAAAGGTGAATTAGACCTGGGTGAGATTGAAGGCGAAGAAGATAAGAAGCAACAGGAAGAAGCTAGCAAAACCTACGAAAGTCTAATTACTCAAATTAAAGAGTTATTGAAAGACAAGGTTGATGATGTACGTGTCACGAATCGTTTAACTGATTCTCCTGCATGTTTGGTAGCGGGTATGCACGACATGGATGCACAGATGAAGAAGATTATGGAAGCAGCAGGGCAACAAATTCCTGATAGCAAGCCAAGCTTTGAAATTAATCCAGAGCACCCATTAGTGAAAAAGCTGAATGATGAGCAAAATGATGAAAGATTTAACGATCTGACTCACGTTTTGTTTGACCAAGCAGCATTAGCGAGTGGCGAGCAATTGAAAGAGCCTGGAGCCTTTGTAAGTCGTCTGAACAAATTGTTGTTAGATTTATCTAAGTAGATAAAGGCGGATCAAAAAAGGTGGGCATTGCCCACCTTTTTTTTGCTTAAAATTCTTAAACCACTCAATAAGTATCAAATATTCTCTTATAGGTGCCATCAATTTTCATCGCATCAAAAGCATCAGCTAGCTTCTTCTTATCTTGGGGTGAAACAGCACCTTTGGTGCTGGCTAAATAGAGTATTTCTTCAGAAAAAGATCGGCCATAAATTAATTGGTCGGGGTTGCCTCCTATAAGCTTATAACCCTGAATAGCAGCAAGTTTTCCATGAGCGAGCATGATTTTAGTTGTTTGTTTTTTTAACCCTTGAAAACATTTTTGCTCTTGCACTTTGGTACGAATTTTAGTGAAGCCTAAGTCTCTTAATTGGTATTCTGCAGGTGATTCTCTATAGGCACAAACAGGCTGTGTTTTAAGGTCTTCCAGGTTGGTAATGTCGATGCTTTTATCGTTGGTGATAAATTGCAGTTTGTAGTTTGTGATTGGTAGAATCCAGTCGTAAGCATCTTCTCTTTCTTTGGTGCGTGTTAAAGGGGTGATGACGAAACCTTTGCTTGGGCTGGCTGATATGACTTTTTTCTGATTGGCAATCCAATGGCCTTTTTCTGTTCTTAGCGTTAAGCCACTACGAATGAAGGTTTCTTCCATTATTTCAACAAAAAAGCTGGCACTGCTTTTTTCACCTTTAACGGATTTAGAGGGTAAGGTTGTGATGAGTGTATAGTTTTGTGCCAAGCAAAATGAAGAAATAAAGGTTAGCAAACACAAGGTGATGAGCTGTTTCATAGCGGCCTCTTTAATTGGTTGTTAAGCAATCAGGTTAGCACAAACTACTTATTTTGCTGTGTTTGGGGAGATTTAGTTGTTTAGCGTTGTCTGCTTTTTTTGCTTTTTCCATAAGCGCGATCCTTTCTCCGTTTATTTTGTGAGCTACGACTATTTTTTCGGGATATGGGGGCTTCTTTTGTTAGGTCGGGCTCAAACCCGGGTAGCCATTGCTGGGGGAATCGTGTGTCTAGGATGGCTTCGACTTCTTCGAGTAAGTATTCCTCACCAATGCTTAATAATGAAATTGCTAAACCTTCTTTGCCTGCGCGGCCTGTTCTGCCTATTCGGTGTATGTAGTCTTCAGCAATGTAGGGTAGTTCGTAATTAATCACATATTTAAGTTGGTCAATGTCTAGGCCGCGGGCTGCGACATCTGTGGCAACTAAGGCGCGTATTTTATTTTCTTTAAACTCTGCTAACGCTTTTTCTCTGGCTCCTTGGGATTTATCGCCGTGGATCGTTTGGGTTTTTATACCGTCTTTGCACATTTCTTTTGCGAGGGCGTCAGCACCTTGTTTGGTGCGGGTAAAAATGAGTACCTGATGCCAGTTTTTTGAACCGATTAGGTAGGAGGTCAGCTCTCGCTTTCGATCTTCATCTACGGCGTAGACCATTTGCTCAACTTTTGTAGCTGCTGTGTTTTTTGCATCTATCTCAATCAGCTTTGGCTTGTTTAGCAGTGTTTTGCTTAATTTGAAGATGGCATCATCAAAGGTCGCTGAAAATAGTAAAGTCTGGCGCTCACTGGGTATGGCTTTAAGAATGCGTTTAATGTCGATGATAAATCCCATATCTAGCATACGGTCAGCTTCATCAAATACGACATGTTTGACCTGGCTTAGGTCAATGGCTTTTCTGAAAATTAAATCCAATAAACGCCCAGGTGTCGCGACTAAAATTTCTACACCACCTTTAAGTATTTCGACTTGCGGGTTGATACTGACGCCACCATAGGCGAGGGCGCTTTTTAAGTTAGTCTGCTTACTGTATTTGATGAAACTGCCGTGAACCTGTTGAGCAAGTTCACGGGTAGGGGTTAAAACCAGTGTTTGTAAAATTCGCTCTGATGTTTCATTCGCTTCCAATATTTGCAGCAAGGGAAGTGCAAATGCCGCTGTTTTTCCTGTACCAGTTTGTGTTCGCGCCATGAGGTCCTGACCAGCGAGTATAGGGGGGATGGCAGCAGACTGAATAGGCGTTGGAGTGTAGTAAGCTAAGTCATTTACGGTTTTGGTAAGTGCTTGCTTGAGACCTAAAGATGAAAAACTCATTGAGTGCCTTAAAGGAAGTGATGAAACGAAGCTTTAGAATATAAGTGAAGAGGAAGAATAAGCAAAGTTTTTGGTTGAAATGAGTTTTGTTGGGGGAAGAGGGAAGGGCTGTTTTGCCTTTGTTTGAGGCACTCCCCCTCCCCGTGTCATTCCCGAGGTCACTTAAATGGGTGTCCATTCTCTAGAATGTCTCAAATTCCCCACTTGTAATTCATTGCTCTTTAATCAGTAAACCTTAATTTCCTCGTCATTTTTCCAGCGAGAAATTGAAATAGTATCGGTTTCAATTGCATTTATTAACTGTGCCTGGCAACCGTTTTCAATTTCACTAATTTTAGGGGAAGGTGCTTGGTCATCTATAGTGCACACACTGGTGGCAGTCTTTACTGAGATATAACCCGAAGAGGTTCTAAAAGACTTATGGTTCAAGCCATCATGTATTCGTCGATAAGAGCCTAGTGTGCAGTGATCAATATGAGAAAAATGTGCAATTACTGCATATTGATGCTCTGCGACACGACAAAGTGAATCCAGAGGGCGAATCAGGCTTCTTAAGCGGCGTGAAATACCCAGCGCTAATTCATCACAAGTCATGTGGTTGTGTTGCTTTTTGATTTTTAACCAGTCTTTAATACTGATCAACATGTAACTGGTTGCACCACCCCTTGATTCAGTATGTTTAAGCATACTTTTCAGTGACTCTCTGGCGTGACGCGCATTACCAATTCCGGTTTCGACATCAACAATATTTTTGTTTTCAAGGTGGTGATTGTTTTCGATTAATAGCTGGTTGGCAGCTAGCATGGAATTTTGACGGTCGGCCATACGGTCACCCGCAAAAATTCTTGGCAGTAATTGCTTGGACATTTCGGCTTTGAAAATAAAGTCGTCTATCCCTTGGTCAAAGGCTTTCGTGAGTGCACTGGTGCCATCTTTTGCAGTGAGCAAAATAATATAGGTGAAATGGTTACACAGCTCATCCATTTGACGGACGCGATAGGTGAGTTCCAGGCCATCAACGTCTGGCATTAACCAGTCTGCAATGAGTACGCTGGCTTTACGTTGCTCCATCATTTTAAGTGCGGTCATGGCATCATTTGCAATGCGAATGTCGCGGTATCCGGCTTTTGAGAGTGTTTTTCCAATAATGGTGCTGCTGAACTTGGTGTCATCAACAACAACAATAGAAAGATCTAAGTTCATAATTGTACAAATCCTTATCTTAGTGTCTTATCCCTACAGGTGGCATTCGAGAACCCTACGTTAAATCGACCGCCGACCCTACATCGAGAAAATAAGTCACTGAGCATTTTTTATTGGGCCTGATCATCCTTTATAGATACAAAAAAATTGTTAATAAAGTAAGATTCAGGTGGAAGGCTTGTTTCGCGCTTCCTTCGTTATATAATGCGCTAACTTAATTATTAGTCTGGAAGGAGTATAGCATGCCATCATTTGATACGGTCTCGGAACTTGACATGCATGAGGTCACAAATGCAATTGATCAAGCAAAACGTGAACT
>Ga0105348_1001941_pt1 | contig 13096 bp, 10 predicted proteins | sample EN8Hudsemesocosm_2_FD_83504 | JGI IMG/M metagenome (GOLD analysis project Ga0105348, IMG submission 83504) | Methane-oxidizing microbial communities from mesocosms in the Hudson Canyon - EN8C Hudson Canyon | ecosystem: Environmental > Aquatic > Marine > Cold seeps | place: Hudson Canyon... | reverse complement strand
TGGCTCTTTTCTAATCGTTCCATTATGTCTATAAAATGCTTGGGGGCTATGTTGTACTTTGCTAGGTTCGTTAGTGCATAAGTGTCTGCTTCAAACTCAATCGCCTGGGAGTAACTCGCTTCGAGCAGTAAACCGGGGATGGCAAGGATGATGGCACTAGAGCCGGATACGTCGCCGGTGATTAATAGCACAATTAGCGCTAAACCAGACTGTTGTATCACATGGCGTAAGCTATGTCGGTGTATAACATGGCCGATTTCATGCAACATGATGGTTTTTAGTTCGTTGTCATTTTCAGCTAGTTCGACCATTTCATCAGTGAAAATGATCGTGCCGGAGGGTAGAGCAAAGGCATTGGCGCCTACCAGCTCACTTTTTCTGAAAATAAGCTTAAATGGAAAGCCATTTTGATCTTCGGGCAGTAAATCCTGAAAAACTGTTTGTAGTGCCTGGGTACGTACTTCGGGTAGCTGACTGGGTGACATTAGGCTTTCATCCATAATGTCTAGGGTACCGCTACCAATGCTAGTGGCCAGTTCCACTGGAAGGGCACTGGCGAGTTGTTTGCTGAAATACGGGATGCCATATTGAATGCTTAGCCAGCAAGTCACTATCACCAGACTTAGAGATGTTATGATCAACCGTTTGCTGGATTCGATTTTATGGACCCATTTGTCGACCAAGCCTAGTTTTACATGACCTTTATACATATAGGCTTTTAATAGTTTATCGACGGTGTTGTTATCGCTGGTTTCAAACTTGAACTGGTCGGGGAAGTCGATAAACCTGGGCGTATTTCCGATGCGGGATGAAAAACTGAGCAGTCCAATCGGGTAGCTGTGAGCCTCGGGTTCATCCCAGGATAAAATACCATCAGAAGAGCAGTTCAGGTATATAGGATAGCGCTTGGAGCTTGCGCCATCATATAGCCAACCTTCTATTTGCATTAAATACCTACTTCAATATCAAACATGTCACCGAACTCTTCACCCATGGCGCTGACCTGCTTTTTCTGGTCGGCTACATAAGCGTCTAGGTCGGTTTGCGTTAGGAAGGTAATCGTTTGTGCTCGATAACGGGCCATTCTGATCATGGTCCAGGGAATGAGTAGGCCAAGGCTTACAGTTATCGCTAGGGTGTTGGTGATATAAAGGTAAAACATGTATGTCACGGTCAGGCGGCTTTCGAATGCGCTGTTATTTGAATCAGTTCCAAGAGCTGCATGGTTATAAATCAGGTTGGCTTTTTTAGTTTGGATATAGGTGAACATCCATAGATACAGTGGGAAAATACCGGCAGCTATGATAAAGGGCATCATCACGGCTGACTCATGCATGTCGAGTGAAAAATCAAAAGAAGAAAAGAAACCGATGGCAAAGACAACGAGTGCCCCGACGGCAATGGCAATTGCAAAAGCACTTAAATACAACTTATAGAACTTACCAGCCGTTGCTTCAAACTTGAATTCACTGGTGCCATATTTGGCATTATTAATAATGAATTGTGTTTGTAAAAACTCCCAAAAAGGGAAGGCGAAAAAAATCAGTAATATGGCTGCAAGTATTGTGAACGGTGCATTGCCTGATGTATCTTCTTCCATTACTTCAGCGTTTAGCATTTCGGCGCTTTGTATCTCAGCAAATATGGATAAAGCAATAATAATGATTGAGGCGACAACCGGCCCTGCAAATATTAAATAAGCACGTTTGAAATCACGCTTAAAACCGAAGGTGACGTTACGGTAGGCCGTGTTTCTCATTCGAAAAGACATCGAAAGGACCACGATGGCAGGCACTAATAACAAAATGATGGCTAATAGCCCTGTACCCGCAATTGGATAAACGTTTGCAATGCCATAATAAATTGTGAACAGAATAGCTGCGATAATGCGGCTTTTTAGAATTTGCATGGGTGTGGCTAAGTATTGAAACGCACTGCCATCTAATTGGGTATTGCCATAAAAGTATTGATTGGTACGCACTTTCGCCCAGGCTGAATAAATGCCGAGTGTGAGAATAGTTAAGATAATATTGACTATCCAGATACCAAAATATTCACTGGCTTTGCCGGTAAACTCGAAAGGTTTACGGGTATAGGCTTTTGCTTCAAAATCCATTTTGTAGGACTCCCTGATTTAATCCACGATAAGAAATTCAGCCTGATTGTAGCATGGCTGAAGTTAATTTGATGAATTTAAAAGGACGGCAAAACTTAGCGCCAATGTGTGTGCATCACCCGGCCAGCGTGCCGAAAGGTAGTTGCCATCCTGCACCACCCATGCGGCTTTTGAGCTGTCGATACTGTCTCTGACAATACCCGATGTTTTAAGGGCATAGTTTTCGGCTTGCTTGGGCACATCTAAAAAATCATCATTGCTTTTTAAGGCGCGTTTAATTTCCTGTTCAACACTCCAGAATGCTTTGGGTTCACTTGGCTTTTCCATATAGGTTCGGTAATAACCTGGGTCCCAAAAACGTGCAAAGTATTTGGTGAGTTTCCAGGCAGAGTTTTCTAAAGCCCAGGTTAATGCGGTGGTTTTTTTACCGAACAAAACTGATTTATAAGTGGTTTTCGATATGGATCTGGCGGCAAGGACGACACCATGGCAAATAGCTGCAATTGGTTTGTGCTGACCGTTAGCATCAAAAGATTCAAAAAACTCAGCAACAAAGGCTTGTAAGCTAGAGTCCTCAAGGTAAGGTTTCATTCTTTGAGCATGGCCTCCAGGCAAAAGTAAGCCGTTGAAGTCTGCCACCTTTAATTCGGAGTATCGGTGTGGGTGCTGAAAGTTTGGGTCATTTATCATGGCTTTATAGGCATTTCGGGCCGGTTTTTCTGCTCGTAGCATCAAGCCAATCAAGCGGATTTTTTTAAGTAATGGAATCCACCCCCAAGGGTCTAGCCCTTCACCGGATAGCATCATGGCATCGCATTGTGCTGCCTGGCCATCAGGGGTCGCAAATAGTACTTCAAAGCCCTGGCCTTTTAGAATTTTCCACGGTACGGCGACTTCTGTCGGGTCGAAGTCGTAGCTTGGAAGCGGGATGATAACTTTCTTTTTAAGAGTAGTTTTTGAGGGCATGGTGTTAGTCCTGCTTGGCGGCATTGATGACGGTGTTATATTGGCAACCAAGGTCAATAGCTTGATCTTGGCTTTTAATGCGCGCTTCAATTTTGTCACTGGCTTGTAAGTATTGAGACCGTTTCCCTTGAATACGTTTAAATATTTTCCAGCGGATTGTTTCGGGTAACAAGGAAAATAACTTAACGATTGTAGGTGACGGAATTCGTAGTGCGCAACCACTCGGCGTTCCGGTTAATATCAAATCGCCCATATCTAAGTCTGAAAAGCTTGAAAGTTCACTTAATGTTTCTGCTGGTTTGAACACCAGGTTTTCAGTGTTGTCACGCTGGCGTGTATCACCATTCACTTTTAATTCTAATTCAAGTTGGTCTAGGTAGTGAATGCTGTCTTGGTCCAATAAACATAAATAAGGTCCGACCGGACAAAATGTACGGTAGCTTTTCCCTTTAAAAAACTGTGTTTCAGGGATCTGCACATCACGTGCAGAAACGTCATTTGCTATTACTATGCCAGCAATGTATTCGCTCAGGTTCTCTTTGTTTATTTGGATTTTATCAGTGATGGGTTGGCCAATCACGAGTGCCAGTTCAATTTCATAATCTAATAAGCTAACGTGCTTGGGTTTGATAATGTCACTTAGTGATGAACAGATGGATGCAGAGGACTTGTTGAAAAACATATTGTATGACTTTGCATCAGGATCCATACCTGATTCGATCATGTGCTGGCGGTAGTTGGCACCCTGGCAAATAACACGCGAGTTGCCGACAATAGGGCTTAGTAATTCAATGTCGGCAAGCTTTATTTTTTGCAGGTCAGATAGACCTTGTTTCACGTGGGTAAATATTGTCGCCTTATCGGCTAATAGTATTTTAGTAGTGATATATTTTTCAGCCAATAGGTGAATCGTCTCTCCATTAACGATGCCCCAGCGTGGTTCGCCTGAAAATTCAAAGTGTGCAAGGTGAGTAATCATGCGACTGTTCCTGTAAGTGGTTCTGTAAGAGCACCTTTAAGTTTGAGATCTTTTTTGACGCCTTCTGCCACACGGTCTGCTAGCGCCATAATGGTTAAATAAGGGTTCACTTCAGAACAGCTTGGGAACAAACTACCATCTGCAATATACAGATGTTCCTGGCTATGCACCTTGCCCCAACTATTGGTGACGGAGTGCGTAGCGGAGTCCCCCATTTTGCAACCGCCCATTAAATGTGCGGAGGCAATAGATACTTGTCCTAATTTGAAATGTTTTTCATGAATAAGTGTGTCGAGTTGATCGACTTCATGCTTATGGATAAAGAACTGTTTTGCTCCTGGAGCGTGGAGTCTGGATGCTCCTGCGGCAAACATGAGCTTAGCATTTGCACGGGTCGCTTTAATTAATGAGTTTTGTATTTTTTGATTTAGCTTGTAATGAACCTGTGCTTCGCCGTGCTTATTTAGGCTCACTCTGTTTTCACTGTGGGCATCGTCCATTACCAGGGCTATGCACATTTGCAAATAGGGGTATCGGTTAACAAATTCATCAACCTGCGAACCAAAGCCGACCAAATTGCGTGAAAAACTAAAAGGGAAGTACATGCAGGATTCAAGCAAGAAACGTTCGGACTCAACAAATTGTTCACAGTAATAATTTTTAGGGGGCCCTTGTGTGCCATCGACTTTTTCTGGGTGTTCAGCAGCCATAATCATGGCCGGATGGCAGGTGAGGTAACGTCCAATAAACGGATTAAATTCTGTGCCAAATGAGCGCAGTAAAATGGCGGGGGTGTTGATGGCTCCTGCACAGAGAATGATTTTTTTAGCTCTTATTCGGTATGACCAGGGTGCTTGATCTTTAGGGCTGTTCGTTTCACTCTGCACGGAAGATTGTTGTGACGAATGCTGTGAAGAATAGGGTGTCGAAATTGCGGCCAGAATATCATTACCGTCAATTCGGTCAACACGACAATTAGGAATAACTTGAACACCATTATGTTCAGCTTTAGGGATTTGAACAACAGCGGTACCTTGTTTTGCTTCAATAGGGCAACCAAGATTACAGGTGCCCAAGCCTGCGCAGTTTCGGGTGTTGATTGCAAACTGATCAACATGCCACCCTAATTTTTCACAACCCTTTTTAAATAGTTTATTGTTTTGGTTAATATTGTTTTCATTTTCATAATGCGCACCGTTTTCTTGCAGGTACTTGTCCATTCTAGGATTGAGGTCATCTAGGGTAATACCGGGAACATTCCATTTCTTAACAGCGCTTTCGGGCAGTTTAAAGGTCACGCCAGTATACACATTTGTTGAACCACCCACGCCTTTTGCGAAGGCTAGGGTCATATCCTGAGTTGTAGTTTGAAAGCCGCCACCGCTGAAGTAATAGCGTTGTGCCATGGCTAATTCTTCACGGTTGTTATCCTTAGCAATATGCTGGGGGCCCAGTTCAAGCAGGGCTATTTTATAGCCTTGCAGGCATAAATCAGAAAGTTCTTTAGCAACTGTGCTACCGCCTGCTCCTGAACCAATGATGACAATATCAAATTGCAGTTTATGTTCTGGTTTTGATATTAGGGAAGACATTAGGGCAGACTCCGCTGTTTATAGCCGATTTCAAGATGCAGTTCTTTTTGACCATAAACCCCTAAGCGTGCCAACGTATTTAAGCCCCAAAAACCTTTGCGAAAAATTGGAATGGGAGAGTCAAAAAACTTAGTGAGTAGTGAATCTTGTTTGGCTGTGTTGAGTTGTCTGAAAAAACGTGCATGAAATATGAGTGCGCTTATATCAATCAGCATGATGAATAGTGCGAGTTTTTTTTTGGCTGCTTCATCTTGATCTTGTAAAACGGTATTCACGAGCCGCTGTGAGCGTGCTTTCTCTTGTTCGCTAAACGTTAGACTACGTGGTACCAGGCAGTTTTGAATCGTTTCAAAACGCAGAACCATCTTGCCAGATAAAAAAGGGGCTGCTTGTTGGCTCATAAAATACTCGCTGCGCTGGCTATTTGAATCTATATAATGATGTTTTAGTATAAACATTCATCAACCCAATATCTTTGGCTAATCTTGCCAATGTAGTATCCTTATTCGCCAAAGTGTTTATCTTTTGAGGCCCTAGTATTAAAAAAAGCAACACTAACAACACCAATTATATTGCTCAGAGCAAGCACAGCACTGTCTCAGGCTATGTCCGTTTGATTGTTCGATCGTTGGAGTCTGATGGTTTGGACGCTCAAAAATTATGCGCCCAGTCTGGTATTAACTACCATGAATTAAATGATAGCGATGCAAGGATAGAGCAAAGTAAAGTGACTTCACTCTGGCAGCATGCCGTTTATGCTTCCGGAAATGAAGCTGTGGCTTTGAATCTGGCTGCTAACGTGACAACGGATGCGCTGCATCTTTTGGGTTATAGTTTGATGTCTAGCATGACTTTATTGGAAGGTTGTCAGCGGTTTATACGTTATCAACGTGTGGTAGGTGAGTTGTTTGATATAAGTATGAATCAATATGATGCGCATTTTGAGTTGGGTTTTGGCTACCGTGAGACGGGTGAAGGCTTTGTCGCTCAGTCAATTGATGCGGCCATGGCGGTGATGACCGCATATACTCGGTGGTTAACGCAATCCCAAACCGTTTCGCCTAGTGCTATTTATTTAATGCGTACGGAGCCCACGCAGGTGAAAGCTTACACTGACCTTTTTCAATGCCCCGTGTACTTTTCCCATAACTGTAATCAGATGCACTACCATGAAGAAACCATGGCTTTAATGATTCCTACTGCGCATAAAGAATTGGCGACTTTACATGATCAGTTACTAGGAGGTTACCTGGATAAGCTTGATAAATTAAGTATCACTGACATGGTGGAAGAAAAATTGATGCGTATGTTACCGAGTGGCTTGCCAAAGGCTGAGGCGCTTGCTGCAGCACTGAATATTAGCAGTCGTACGCTTCATCGTCGTTTAAGTGAAGAGGGTTTGAACTTTCAGACTTGCCTGGAACACGTTCGTAAAAAGCTTGCGTGGGTTTATCTTGAATCATCACTTGATCAGACTGAGCTGTCTTTAAAAGAAGTGGCATATTTACTGGGCTTTTCAGAACCAAGTAGTTTTTATCGAGCATTTAAGCGTTGGTATGGAAAAACACCAGGGCAGTTTCTGGAAGAACTTTCTGGATAATCTTTACGAAGTAATAAGGTCTGAGAGCTTTGTGCGGCTTAAGCCACTATTGTGCAAAGTTCTCACTAAGTAAAAGGCATTACATTTTTTCTGTTCTACTTAAAATCAGAATTTAGAACAAAAGCTTCAAAATCCTTATCTATGCCAAATACATGCCGGGTTAGCCATTCTCGTAGAAACAGTGAAATAGACGCTCTGATTTGTTCATCAAAATTGTGCTGGTCGAGGGTCATTGCATTTAGCTCTTCTCTGAATTTATTATGCGCTTTGACGTGTGCTTTCATTTTAGGGTAGTTGAGTTTTTCCATGTAGCTTTCTTCAAGGCTGAAATGACATTCAGCGTAGTCGGAGAGTTTGGCAAATATACCGGAGCTTGAGTCGACTGTTTTAAGTTGGTCAATTAACTGAAACAAGATTTGATGCTGAGTGTCTTGCCAAATTAATTCACTGGTCTTTTTCATAGCTACTTGCCTCAGGTTTTAGACATACTTCACTTTTATTAGTTGTAAATATTGACATCAAAGTAAGCTGTTTATATTGTGACTATTGGTCATATTTATATGTGAGAATTGTAAGCATGTCAAAAAAATCGATACTGCGTCATTTTTTTAGTGTATTGAGTATCTGTGTCCTTAGCTTAATACTAGTAAGTTGTGCGGCGAATTCAACCTTAAGTAACTCACCGTGGCTCATTTCTGAGTCAATCGAAAATACTGAATGTGTGGTATTAGTTCATGGACTTTGGCGAAGTGGTTTTGCCATGCGAAGTATTGCTGGTGACTTAGAGGAACATGGTTACAAAACGGTGAGTGTTGATTACCCCTCAACCCAAAAACAAATCCCTGACTTAGTGCAACACCATTTACTAAAAAGCGTTGATGAATGCGCTCAGACTGGCGCAGAGAAAGTTCATTTGGTGTCTCATTCTATGGGCGGAATCCTTATTCGACAGTTTTTGCAAGACCATACATTACCCAGTGGTAGTAAAGTGGTGATGTTAAGTCCGCCAAATCAAGGTTCTGAACTGAGTGAAAAATTTGGTGATAGCTGGTGGTATCAATGGGCCGTTGGGCCTGCCGGGGTGTCTTTATCGACTAAACAAAATGGCATTATTTCAAAACTGAAAGAAATTGATGAACCTGTAGGAATTATTGCGGCTTATCGAAGCTGGAGCTTATGGCCTGATGCCTGGTTGCCTCAGCCAAATGATGGCACTGTTTCGGTAGCTAGTATGAAGTTAGCTGAGATGGATGATTTTATCATGGTGAATAGTGGCCATGCTTTGATGCGTTACAGTGATGAAGTTCAGAATCAGATACGACAGTTTTTATCAATGGGTGAGTTTGCGCGTTAGTTTAAAAAATCTATCAAGGCTTGTGGGAGGCTGGTTTATCTTTATTTGAGTCCTTTCATCTCCCACTGTTATTCCTGAGGTTACTAAATCAAATCTATTCTCTTCAAAGTCGCAAGGGCAGCACCTTTATTTAAAAATGTGGATACCGGCTCAAGAGACTACCGGTATGACAATGTAAGGTTATCTTGTTTCCATGCGAAGCATGTGCCTCAAATGTTCCATATTAAGATACTATCTTATCGATTTTTAAAAAGCACTAAAACTCGGCAGGGCCAAATTTTGGAGGTTCTTCCTCATCTTGCTTTTCTTCTTTTTCTTCAAGGCTTAGAGATAAACCGCCAAAACTACTTGTTTCTTCTTCCTCTGTTTTACTTGTGTCTTCCTGGATGCCTACGTCACCATCCTGGCTGTGAAGTTTGATTCTGAGCCGTAAGTTATTGGCAGAGTCAGCATTTTTCAAGGCTTCATCCAGTGTGATTCGGTCATCGATGTAGAGTTTGAATAGGGCTGTATCAAAAGTTTGCATGCCAATGTTTTCAGATTTTTGCATGATCTCTTTAATGCCGTCGATATCGCCTCTCATGATGAGTTCGCTTATCGTGGGGGTGCCTAAAAGAATTTCGATCGCTGCGGCTCTTTTCTTATCGACCGTTTCAACCAAACGTTGTGAAACAAAGGCGCGAAGGTTAAGCGATAAATCTGTGAGAAGTTGATTGCGGCGTTCTTCGGAGAAAAAGTTAATGATCCGGTCTAGTGCCTGGTTCGCATTGTTGGCGTGCAGGGTTGAGATGCATAGATGACCTGTTTCAGCAAACGCTAGGGCATGCTCCATGGTTTCTTTATCGCGAATTTCTCCTATCAGGATAACGTCTGGAGCCTGTCGTAATGTATTTTTAAGTGCTTTTTCAAAACTGCGCGTATCAACCCCGACTTCACGTTGGTTGATGATGCTTTTTTTGTGTTTGTGAATAAACTCAACCGGGTCTTCGATGGTGATAATATGGCCGCTGCTATTGCTATTTCTATGATCGATCAAGGCAGCAAGTGACGTGGATTTACCTGAACCGGTTGCGCCGACAAAAAGTACCAAACCTCGTTTGGCCATAATGATATCTTTGAGTACAGGCGGTAACCCAAGGTCATCAACTTTCGGGATTTCCGTGACGATATTTCGGGCTACGATTGAAATTTCATTACGCTGTTTAAAAATATTCACCCGAAACCGGCCTACGCCTGAAATGGTATAGGCCAGATTCATCTCTAACTCATCTTCAAACTCTTCCTGTTGTTTTTTATCCATCATTTCGTAGGCAATGGTTTTAATTGCACCGGGACTGAGCGGCGTTTTTTCGATGGGTTTCAGTTTGCCATGAAACTTGGCACACGGTGGAGCGCCTGTACTGAGGTATAAGTCTGAACCTTCGTTTTTAACCAGGATGGTCAAGTAGTCATTAAAATCCAATTTTGTAAACTCCTTTGAGGGCTGTGTTTGATATGCTACAGAATAGAAAACTTGTTTATTATAGATAGTTGATTATGCTGATAAGCGCCAATTTTTTTGATTATTTTATTAATTCTGCTATGGTCGCCTGCCTTATTTTCAAACCCAAAAATAAACATAAGAGAAATAAAATGGCAAAACAATTGGCTAACTTTCTATCGGCCAACAGCCGCAGTATTTTTGTTGTCATTATGCTTGTTTTGATTGTTCAGGCAATCATGGCTTCTGGTATCACCAAAAACACTTCTCCTTACTTTATTAGCCTGGACCATGAAGTTCGGCAAGATGAAGTGACTAGTAAAACGATATTTACTCGTTCGGGTGAAACGGTGCTGGTGTTGCTGAAATTCCAAACCACCAGCGTTTTTAATAACAAGGTTGTTCAGCTTACTAGGGCTATCAATGATGAGGTCAAGCGAATAAACATGCTTGACTTGCTTGACCGAAAAAGCTTAAGTGCCATGAGTGCGCTTTCTGTCAAGGAACTTAGCGCTAGCCTTAGTAATTATGATACGACCCTTGAATTGTATACTCGCTTGCAAAGAAGTGTGGATGCCGGTGTACTTAATGAAGTCATGGGGGAGTATCTATTTCCTGTAAAGTCGGTTAAATCACTTATCAACACTGACAATATTTATGAGCAAGATGATGAAATACGGGTTGAGTCGAGCTATTTTGAGCAAGTTGAAAATAATTGGAGCCCGCAAACCATAGCTTTAATTCTAGATAACCCACTACTGACAGGGGCGTTTGTCTCACCAAAGGGGGACTCTCTAACCCTTCATGTAGAGCTGAATGTGAATGAGGAGCATACCGCTGAAAATAAACTAGTGATTCATAAAATTCAGGAGATTGTTACGCGTCATTTGAGTTTAGCCGGTTCGGAGCTTGCTGCTAGTGTGCATTATGCAGGGGTGCCGGTTGTTAACGGTGCGATGTCTGATGTGGTGGAGCGGGACAATGCGCTTTATTTTCCTTTTGTTATTTTAATGGTACTCATCTTATTAATGGTTTCATTTCGCTCATTATTGGCTGCTGTTTATGGCTTGGTGATTGCCATTGCTTCAATCATTATCACGATGGGGTTTATGCCTGTTCTAGGTATTTCCTTAAATATTATCACTACTATTTTGCCTATTTTTATCATTACGATTGCAGTTACGGATGCCATTCATGTGTTAAGCGATGTAGGAGCCCCCACAAATTTAAACAGTAAGGACAATGTTCATCGTAGTCTTAGTAAGTTATTCCGTCCGATGCTGATTACGTCACTGACGACTGCTGTTGGTTTCTTTTCGTTAGCGATTACCGAGATTACTAATATACAAAGCTTTGGCATCATGGTGGGAGGCAGTGTGATTATTGCCTTCGGGTTGTCGGTGACTTTATTGCCTTTGTTACTAATTCGCTGGCCTATCAAGACGGTTTCAGAACAGAAACAATCTTCAGCATTTTCAACACATGCTAGTCGCTTACTCACCAAGTCGAGTGTATGCGCCTGGTGTGTTGTGCTTGCTACCTGTTTGGTAGCTTTCATTGGTATCAATATGGTGCGGGTTGATCAAGCGAGTATTGAGGCTTTTGATGCTGATACACAAGTACGTATGGATAATAAAGTAATGAATGAACAGGGGGTGGGGAGCGTGCCTGTTGCTATCTGGCTAAGAACCAAAGATGCGGAAGGCATTCTAAACCCTAATGTGCTTAAAGTGATTGCCAGAGCTGATGTTTTTTTAAGCACTTATGGTGAAGTGGTCGATTCGGTATCCTTGTTGAATTTTATTCAACAAATGCAGCATACGTTGAATGGAGAGCTGCGTGGCACGAATGATGAGCAGAAATACACGAAGTTAGACTTGAAGAATACAACGTTAACACGTCAGTATTTATTTCTACTCGAAGGCAGTGCCGAGCGTGATCTGGAAGCTGTGGTTAATGTTGGCCCTTATACCGAGACACGTATTATCGTTAGCATGCAAGATGATAGTTCAGCTAAGATTGATGCGATGTTGAAGGCGCTTGATGAGGTTATTTTACCGATACTGCCTGAGAATGTTGAGTTGATTTATAGCAGTTATGGCGCTATCACAGTCGCGGCAGCGGATGAGGTGGTAAAATCACAGATAATTAGTATGTCGCTTTCGCTACTGTTGATTTTACTGATTGTGAGTCTGGTTTTTGGTTCACTTTCAACAGGTCTGATCTCACTAATTCCCTTATGCATGACCCTAGCCTGTATGTTTGGCATTATGGGGGTTTTTGGTTTTTCAATTGATATTGCTTCTTCAGTGATTGCCAGCATTGCTTTTGGTATTGGTATTGATTATTCCATTCACTTTATTGAAGCAATTCGACGTACTTATCAGCCCAATAATCCTGTGCTCGGTATTGAAAACACCCTTAAGCAGGTTTTTTTACCCATCTTTGTCAGTGCGGTAGTGATCTCGAGTGGTTTTAGTTTACTGCTTTTATCCAGTTTTAAACCCATTGCTAACCTGGGGTTACTGATTACGGTGGCGATGTTGATGTCAGCGATTTTTAGTCTGGTAATTCTGCCTCGCTTGTTATTGTTTAAGTCTGCTGTTCTTTATCATGTTGTTGCTGGGGTCAAGCAAAATGCTGGTCAAGATGCCGATATGGTTTTACTGGACACTTCGAACTAAACGCACACGGTAGGAAATATCCCGTTGTAACGTTGCCGTAGTGCCAACATTAAAATCAACGCTCCAGGTACCGACGTCATTGTTAAAGTCAGGTGATGAACTCCAAATAAATTTATTAGCGGTATTGGGAAATACGTTTTTATTGATTGACGGGTCGGTGCACTGTTCTTCTACTAATGTAACTAATTCGGCGACATTGGGTACTCGCCAGTCCGCATAACCAGCAAAGCCACCGCTGGTATTGATGTTGTTTGCGCTTTGGAGGGCGCCTGTCCAGGTAAGGAGGTCTTCAATACCGCTGGTGCAATCTGTGCCGCTTAGCCCT
>Ga0105348_1001936_pt1 | contig 13122 bp, 12 predicted proteins | sample EN8Hudsemesocosm_2_FD_83504 | JGI IMG/M metagenome (GOLD analysis project Ga0105348, IMG submission 83504) | Methane-oxidizing microbial communities from mesocosms in the Hudson Canyon - EN8C Hudson Canyon | ecosystem: Environmental > Aquatic > Marine > Cold seeps | place: Hudson Canyon... | reverse complement strand
TCAATCACGTCAGGATAAATAGTGCCCTGGGCCAACCACTTCACGTTTTCAATTTTTGATGATTCTTCATCAAAAATATCAATAAAAGTATTTCCGATAACTTTGCGCTTTTGCTCTGGATCGCTCACTCCTTCAAGGCGCGATAAAAATAAATCCGCCGCATCAGCTCGAACTACTTTCACGCCCATATTATCTGCAAACATTTTCATCACTTGATCGCCTTCATTAAGACGTAACAAGCCGTTATCAACAAATACACACGTAAGTTGATCACCAATAGCTTTGTGCAGCATCGCAGCTACAACTGACGAATCGACCCCGCCAGACAAGCCCAATAAAACATGATCAGAACCCACTTGTTTACGGATAGTATTAATCGCATCATCAACAATATGGCTTGGTGTCCATAAAGCATCAGATTGAGCGATATTCATTACAAAATGCTCTAGTATGCGACCACCTTGCAATGTGTGTGTAACTTCTGGGTGAAACTGTAAACCGTAGAAGTTTTTCTCGGCATTAAACATACCGGCAATGGGGCAGGAATCAGTAGATGCCATCAATTCAAAACCTTCTGGCATTTGAACAACTTTATCACCGTGACTCATCCATACATCGAGTAACGGACTACCATCATCATCGACGTGATCTTTAATATCAGCTAATAATGCAGAATCACCATGCGCATTAATTTGAGCATAACCAAATTCATGTACAGCCGAGCCTTCAACTTTGCCACCTAATTGCTCTGCCATGGTTTGCATGCCGTAGCAAATACCTAAAACAGGAATTCCTAGATTAAAAACGCTTTCCGGTGCGCGCGGGCTATCTTCTGCAGTAACAGATTCAGGGCTCCCCGCTAGAATGATCGCTTTAGGTTTATACGCCTGAATTTCTTCATCGGTCATATCAAAAGCACGAATTTCACAAAACACACCAATTTCACGTACACGACGCGCGATCAGTTGCGTATATTGCGAACCAAAATCAAGAATTAAAATACGGTGAGCGTGAATGTTTTGAATATCAGACATGAGCGAGTTTAAACCTCTTATAAACACAAAACGGGGCGCTCGAATGAGTTTGCCCCGTGAATCAAAATATTTTGTCATCCTCGCGAAAGCGGGGATCCATTATTTAAGCGCTTAACCTACTCGGTAATTCGGCGCTTCTTTAGTAATCGTCACATCATGCACATGGCTTTCTTTCATGCCTGCTGATGTAATACGTGTAAACTGAGGTTTGCTACGCATATCCTCAATATTAGCACTACCGGTATATCCCATGCTTGAACGTAAGCCACCCATTAACTGATGGATTATCGCCGTCATCGGACCTTTACAGGCAACACGACCTTCAATACCTTCAGGTACCAGTTTATCAACACCCGATTTTATATCCTGGAAATAACGATCACTTGAACCTTGTGACTGCCCCATTGCGCCAAGTGAGCCCATACCACGGTAAGCTTTATAGCTACGCCCCTGGAACAGTTCAATTTCACCAGGTGCTTCATCGGTACCTGCCAATAAGCCACCAATCATAATACTATGCGCACCAGCGGCAATAGCTTTGGCAATATCACCTGAGAAACGAATACCCCCATCAGCAATAACAGGTACACCTCGTTCTTTAAGAGCAGCTGCAACATTCGCAACTGCTGAAATTTGTGGTACTCCAATACCTGCAACAATTCGGGTAGTACAAATTGAGCCTGGACCAATTCCGACTTTCACGGCATCGGCCCCTGCATCCGCTAAAGCAATGGCTGCATCTGCGGTGGCAATATTACCGCCAATCACTTGTACATCAGGGTAGGTTTCTTTTACCCAGCGCACACGATCAATAACGCCTTTCGAGTGGCCATGCGCAGTATCAACCACAAGGACGTCCACGCCAGCTTTTACCAAAGCATCAATACGTTCTTCTGTACCTGGGCCTGTACCCACAGCCGCGCCGACACGTAACTGGCCGAATTCATCTTTACAGGCATTTGGAAAGTCTTGTGACTTTTGAATATCTTTAACAGTGACCAAACCACATAATTCAAAATCATCATTGACTACAAGCACTTTTTCAATACGATGTTTGTGCAATAAGTCTTTAATCTCTTCAGACGTTGCGCCCTCTTTAACCGTAACCAGATCATCTTTATTGGTCATGATGGCAGACACTTTAGTGTCCAGACGGCTTTCGAAACGAATATCTCGCCCAGTCACAATGCCAACTAGGTCCTTACCATCAACAACTGGTAAGCCTGATATTTTATTTGCTGCAGTTAACTCAAGTACTTCTCGTACTGTCGTTTCAGTCGTAACCGTAATAGGGTCTTTTACCACACCACTTTCAAACTTTTTAACTGAACGAACCGTTGCTGCTTGTTCTTCAACTGTCATGTTTTTATGGATGATGCCGATCCCACCTTCCTGAGCCATTGCAATCGCAAGTGGCGCTTCTGTCACGGTATCCATGGCAGCAGAAACTAAGGGTGTATTAAGCGAGATAGAACGAGTCAGCTTTGTTTTAAGCGTAACTTCGTTAGGAAGAATGTCAGAGTAACCAGGTAGTAAAAGAACGTCGTCAAACGTAAGTGCGTCTTGTGCGATCCGCAACATATAGCCAGCCTTTATGCCGAGATAAAACGCGCGATTATACGGATTTTCATGCCAGCAGTAAATGTTATTTTTCAGAGTTTACTCAAACCGCATTAATTCTTTTTCCCGATATCAAGCATCCTACTAAGTCTTAAGCATTCTTGGACGTTATGCAGCACAGTTTATATTATATAAAAGAGATTTAAAAAGGAGGTGTATTATGTCTGTCGCCCCAAGAATTGAAGCACACCTATCTAAAATTGGCGTCAATTATGACCTTGTCCAGCACCCCGAAACGCATAGCAGTATTGCATCGGCTAGGTCTGCACATATTCCTAGCGTTCAAATGGCGAAAGCTGTGATGACCCATGACGGTGATAATTACCGCTTGTGTGTGATCCCTTCTAACCACAAACTGGTTATTTCATGGTTGAACCAACATATGAAAGGTCACTATCGTCTGGTACATGAAGACGAACTAAATGAATTATTTGACGACTGCCAGCCAGGTGCCGTTCCCGCTCTCGGTCAAGTCTATGGACTGCCGGTTATTTGGGACAAAAGCCTGCAACAGTTAGATGATATTTATTTTGAAAGTGGCGACCACCGAAACTTGATTCACGTTGATCAAGGTTCATTTATGCAGCTAATGGGTTTACAAGAGAACGATGCTATCAGTTGCCCATCTGATGACTTGGAGGGAAGCGCATATTTTGTACATTAACAACAGAAGCCTTTCACGAACGCCGATAGCAGCGCTGGCGCAAAGACTTTTATCCTAAACCCTCCATGCAGAGGGCCCGCGGCTTCTTTTGAGGCCGCTATCATTTATAGCCAAAATTCTCGATTGCACCTAATCAGTATTCAACTACACTAAGAATTATATCCCTCTAATCCTTATCACTTTTTTCGACAATTAGACCACCATGCCAAACTGGAAAAAACTCACAACCATTTGTTGCTACTTTTTTTATTCCTTTAGCGGACTAACACTTGCTCCAATTGCATTTAGTGCCGACACACTTAATAAAAGCATCAATGAAGCACAAAAAATGCACCAGCAAGGCGCTAAGTCACAAACGCGCATTCTTAAAAGCAAAGATGTAACGCAGCAGTTATTAGCCCAATTCCAGACACTTAATCATGAATTAGACCAATTAAAGATCAATCAGGCGCATTTATTACAAACTCAATCTCAACAAGTCTTGTCCATTAATTCATTGCAAAAGCAGTTAAGTGAAGTCGAAACTACCGAAAAAGCGATTATCCCGCATTTACTAACCATGATTGACTGGCTAGATAGTTTTATCGCTAAAGACATCCCTTTTCACACTGAAACACGCCAGCATAGTTTAGCCTATTTAAAGGCCAGCATGATCGATCCAGACACCAGCCTTCCTGAACGTTATCGTAGAGTTTTAGAAGCCTATCAAATTGAAAGCGAATACGGTTATACCATTGAAGCCTATCCACAAACCATTAAAGTAAATAACCAGAACTTACACGTAAACCTGCTAAGAGTCGGCAGAGTTGGGTTGTATTACCAAAGTGCAGATGGTCAGCGCAGTGGCTACTGGGATCACAAACAAGACCAATGGCAAGTGGCCCTTGAAGGCATTGATGATGAAATAAAACAAGGCTTGCTAATTGCACAAAAACAGCGCCCTCATACATTGCTAACCTTACCGGTCACGAGATAACGATATAAATACAATGCAGACAAACACCATGACATTTTTCCGCTACCTACTACTCAGCTTAATTTGCTTGCAACCCCTTACAGGTATAGCCGAACAAACTGAGCTAAATACACTCTTTGACTTAGTCAAACAATCACGTCTGTCTCAAGCACAAACCAATCGTAACCGTGAGCAGCAATTTCTGGAAGAGCAGCAACATCAACAACAGCGCGTTAACACACTCAAGAAAGACCTGACAGAGACTCAAAAGCAATATAAAAAACAGCAACAACAAGTCAGCCGCAACGCCCAACAGGTAGAACGCTTACAAAGCCAGCTAGATGAACGCACCCATTCACTAAAAGATCTGTTCTCAGCCTGGAAACAAACAACACGCGAAACACTTGAAAACCAACGCAACTCCTTGCTTTCAGCTCAATTCAAAGCACAAACCCAGCAACTCAACACGATGCTCGACAAACAAGAACTCCCCGACTCCAACGATTTATTTTCCCTACAGAATATACTGCAGCAAGATATCATCAGTACTGGCCAGGCAATTGAATTCCAAGGGCAGGTCACTTTACTCAACGGCGAAAGCAGCCAGGAAAATATTCAACGTATCGGCCCCTTTACTGCGACCACAGATAATCAATTTTTAGTTTACAACTCAAAAGACCAATCCTTACGTATCGCTGTTCGCCAACCTGACGACAAGTTCTTGCAAACCATTGAAGCCAAGCAGCTAAATACCGTAATCGACCCTTCTCGCGGAGTGGTCTTACAAAGACTAGCACTCAAGCCAGATTTACTAGGGCGCATTCAACAAGGTGGCATTATTGGCTATGTCATCATCACCCTTGGCATTGCAGGTTTATTTTTAGCGGGCTTTCGCTGGCTTGATATTTGGCTATTACGTTTGAAAATCAAAAAGCAGCTAAAAAACCCCGAAACACCCAACACCAATAACCCGCTTGGGCGTATCCTGGCAATTTACAAAGGCAACTCGAAAGACCAGATCGACAGCCTAGAAGTCAAACTTCAGGAAGCTGTTTTGCAAGAAGTACCACGACTTGATCGTGGCCTTGGCACCATTAAATTACTCGCGGCGGTTGCCCCACTATTAGGTTTACTCGGCACTGTTGTAGGTATGATCAATACCTTTCAAACCATTACCCTAGTCGGCTCAACCGACCCGAAACTCATGGCTGGAGGTATTTCCCAAGCCTTGGTCACCACCGTACTCGGCTTAACCATGACGGTACCTTTACTCTTCTCACACAGTTTTGTTTCATCTCGCGTCAGAATGCTAGTGGTATTATTAAGCCAGCAAAGTTTAGGTATCATCGCTCAGGCCATGGAAAACAATAAACAAAAATCTGATAGAAACAAAAATGAATAGCAACGGAAATAAATAGGAATGAGCATGTTTAGCGGCGATTTTACTCAAATCATCACTGAGACCATTAACCCTATTAGCCACTTGTTTCAACAGGGCGGCAATGTTTTGTGGGCCATTTCAACGGTTGCTTTAGTGATCATACTCCTGGCTTCAGAGCGCATCCTGTTTGTTACCTTTAGCTTTAAAAAACAGCAGCAAAACATTATCAACAACTGGCAACACAGAGAAGACACCCATTCATGGTTTGCCTATCAAATCAGAGAATCGATTCTCGCCAACAGCAACTTACAACTCAATAATGCTTTATGGTTGATCAAAGCTTGCGTATTAGTCTGCCCCTTGCTCGGTTTATTAGGCACAGTTAGCGGCATGATTTCAGTGTTCGACGTATTATCCTATTCCGGCACCGGAAACCCTCGACTGATGGCCGCGGGTATCTTTCAAGCCACTATTCCTACAATGGCAGGTATGGTAGTTGCGATTATTGGCTTAATCTTACGGCAGCAAGTACTACGACTGGTTCGTAAAACACAAAGCAAACTCGCCAAACAACTCCACTTTAAACCTGAAGCAAAACCAGGCTTAGCAAACGGGAGTGCTTTATAATGCGGCATCGTTTTCCGTTTTATAGAAACGAAGATGAAGAAACCGAAATCAACATGACCCCCATGTTAGACGTCGTGTTTATCATGTTGATTTTCTTTATTGTCACTACCAGTTTTGTGAGAGAAACCGGTGTTGAAGTGAATCGCCCCTTAGCTGAATCTTCCACCAAACTGCCTCAAAACGCCATATTGGTCGCTATCACTGACAACAATCAAATCTGGATTGATCGGCACCGCATCGACACTCGGGCCGTACGCCGTAATATTGAACGTTTACTGGCCGAAAACCCTGACAGCACAGTGATTATTCAAGCCGATGAAGCTGCCCCAACCGGCACACTTATTAAAGTTTTAGACCAAGCAAAATTAGCGGGAGCAAAAAATATAGCCGTTTCCAGCAATACTGCTTCAAACGACCAAGCGGCCTATTATTCAACACCTAAAGACAGGCAAGCAAGTTGATACGTTTCGCGATTTCTATACCTTTAGCACTTTTTTTCTTAGCGCTAATACTGCTGCTGATGGCCCAACTGATTCAACCAAACAGTGCCGCCAAGCCCCTCATCGACAACATTATTGAGATTGATTTTCTTCGTGTTCCTTCTTTATCAACGCACCCAAAAAAAACGTTTAGCCCACCTAAAGAAGAAACCATTCCAAAAGAAAAAGCTCCACAGCCTGCACCACCTGCCAGCAAAGCACTTTTACTACCTAAAAATGCACCCAGCTTTAAAATGGATAACATTCGATTACCCAAAGCAAAATTTTCAGCCCCCACCTCACTGCATGATTTAGTGTATGAAGCCAAACCCAAGCAATCAATGGAAGCAGTGAAACAAAGCTCTCCACAATTACCCCGAGCATTAAACCCACAATTTACCGAAAGCTTATTCCCGATACACACACCTAACCCTATCTACCCCAGGCGCGCAAAAAAAAGAGGCATCGAAGGCTGGGTAAAGGTTAGCTTTACCATACAAATAAACGGTAAGGTTGAAAATATCGTGGTACTCGATTCAGAACCGGCGGGCATTTTTGATAACGCAAGCCGCTTAACCGTTTCAAAGTGGAAGTTCAAACCCCAATTATTTGCAGGTAAACCTACTGCCAGAAAGGTTGAAAAAACCATACGATTTAATCTACAACAATGAATATATTACTAGGACTTTGTTTATTCATCATTTTTTCAGGAGCAGCCAATGCGGTTGAATTCAGTGTACCTGAAAGCGTGTACTCACTTCATTCCACCACACAAAAAAGCAAGTCACAACACCGCCTAAGCGAAATCGTTTACCGTCAATTCCAACCCATCCAGAAACAGATCTCGGCAGAAAGTTATAATGATGCATTAAGTTCCTTAAACCGCCTAGCCCAACGTCACAAAGAAAAGCCTTACGTGACATCTATCGCGATGCAGTCAGCCGCTTATGTTTACATCGCACAAGAACGCTACCCAAAAGCCATGCATTGGATGCAAGCCATACTGAAACTGTCATCAATGAACATTCACGAGTTACAAAGCATTCGTCATAACCTGAGCCAGTTACAGTTGCAAGCAGAACAATACAAAGATGCCGCTACAACCATGACACAATGGTTGGAAAACGCTAAAGCAGAACAAATAAATGCTAGCGACTACCAGTTACTGGCTGTTTCATATTTCCAGCTTGAGCAATATAAAAAGTCCAAACAAACTGCAAAAAAAGGACTAAAACTGTCAAAACAGCCTTTGGAATCACTTTATCAACTCATCCTATCCTGCGATATTGCCTTAAAACAATACACCAATGCAGAGCAAACACTCGCCACGCTAATCAAGCTCAAACCCGCTAAAAAAAGCTACTGGATACAATGGGTAGGCATTCTGGACCTACAAGAAAAGACAAAACAAGCACTGGTTGTATTTGAGCTAATGGACCAGCAAAACATGCTCAAGCATGAAGACGAGCACATTCAATTTGTACAGCGATTAATGCAACACAACAATGCCCACAAAGCTGCCAAAAAATTAAATACATACATTAAAAACACAAAAGTCAGCAACACCCCTGACACACGCTATCTACTCGCCAGTGCATGGCAACAAAGCGGCGAAACCACAAAAGCCGCCAAGTTATTAACAAACCTAAAACACAAACAAGCACTTACCCGCCTAACGCAAATTTACGCTAGCGAGCAACAGTGGCTTAATGTAACTGAACTACTCGAAAGCGAACTCAAGACGCCTGTTACAACAGAAAGTGAAACCTTATTTATACAACTAGGTTATGCCTACAATCAGCTAGGAGAATTAAGTAAAGCCAGGCAAATATTCATTACGCTGTTTAAAGCAGAACAAACCAGCCATGAAAATAGGCGGGTGGCTAAAGAGTGGATGGTTTATTTAGATCAATTTTAATTACAAGCAACCTGTCAGTAGCAAGGATTTAAACCATCATTAAAAAACACCTGTTACTTTAAAAAGCAGGTATTTTATCAAAGACAAAAATAAACTATATTTTTGCCTTTCCCCAATACTCCCGATGCCAGTAGAGTGTATAAACAACACCCTGCCCTAAGCGAGACAACATGAATACAGACCAAATAAGCAAAAAAGAAGGCTCAAAAAAATAAACCAAGACACAACCAAGCGGAAAGAACACTACCCACTGAGACACCACACTGGTTTTCAATACAATTGAGACATCACCACTGCCAAGAAGTGAATTCATCATAATCACACTCATCACATCAATAAAGATCATTCCCCCAGTAATTTGCAAAGCCCCTACAGCCATGGCGATCGTTTCTTTATCCTGGGTAAAAATAGACAATATGGGCTCTGCAAAAATTGCAATCACGATACCTATCATCAGGGTAATTAGCCCCCCTACTTTGGCAACGTCATAGGCCCATTGTTTAGCAGCAGGAAAGTCTTTCTCTCCCAAGCTGGTGCCCACCAAGGTGGCAGCAGCCATACCAAAACCAAAACCTGGTAAAATGCATAACATTAATATATTGATCAAAATATTGAGTGCAGCTAGCTCCGTCACCCCCAACAAGCCAACCATCCAAAACAAGCTGGTAATCCCTACGGCGATCATCAATTGCTGCATACCTGCGGGAATGGTCAGTTTAAAAACGGAAACGATATCTGACAAGCTTGGCTTTCGCTTGAAAATACTTAAATGATGCAGCTTAAAAAGACCCACAAAAATATATATACATGTTCCAAATACCGTTGCAATCGCACTGGCTAAAGCAGCCCCATCCGTACCCATAGCATCAAAGCCAAAATGCCCATAAATAAACACATAATTCAAAATCACATTCATAATATGAATCGCAATCAGCGACAGCATGTAATATTTGGGTTGACTAATCCCATTAAAATACCCCCTGAAGGCATAGTTAAACCCCATAAAAACGATGGCTAACAGGCGAATTTGCCAATAAGGCACCGCATGCTCCGCAATACCTGCATCGGCATTTAAATATGAAAATAATACGGGCACAAAGGGGTAAATTAGTATGCAAAGTGCGCCGCCTAACAAAACGGCAATCACCATGCCTGAAACTAACGACGCCCCTGCTAACTCAGTTCGCCCTTCGCCCACTCGTCGAGATGCGACAGCTTGCACACCGCTCGACAAACCCAATACCATTGCCTGGGACATAAAAACAGCAAAACTACCAATTCCCACTGCTGCCAAAGCAGTTGCCCCAAGTTGGCCAACCATAGCGGTATCCACAAGATTTAATAAATTTTGGGAAACCATACCGCCAATGATGGGGAGAGATAAGAGAAATATTCTTTTTAGTTTATTGATGGTGATCATTATTTTTGTCTGTAGCGCTCTTTATATGACTGGGCATTTTTATTTTAAGTAAACTGTGCTTATCTAATATTGTTTTTTCGTCTACAAGCTCATTCAAATACAGCAGATAGGCTGTTAATGCATAAACCTGATTATTGCTTAAACTCTTTGGTGCATAGTGAGGCATAGCACGCCGAATGTAGTCATAAATGGAGCTGGCATACGGCCACATTCCACCTACAGAAATAAGGAGTATGGGATATTCCTTAATTCTCAGAATTCTGAGCGGGTCAGAAAAACTAATCCAGCCATTCGTTCCAGCTAACCTAGCCGCTGGACCTTCAATACCACTTTCGCCATGACACATCTTGCATTGATTGTTATACAGTTCGCGACCATTCGCTACACTTCCTTGCCCTTTGGGAAGGTGTTTCCCGTCAGGTGAAACAGTGATTGAATATTTTTCAATTTCTGACTGACTCAGTGCTTGGCCTAAATTTAGTTGCCCCAGATTAATTTGATCTGGATTATTTTGAGAGACGGGTTCAAGCTGGTCGGCAAACACATTCATTGAAAGCATGCATATTAATAGAAAAAGGTAAGCTCTATAATTTCGGTGAGAGCACAAGCTCGATAATTTAGGCATAAACATTTTTTACAACTCCTTCCCGGTCAATCTGCCAAGCCTGAATAGCGTTATAATGATTAAAAGAATAACTGGCATATTTTTCACGCCACTGATCGCGTGTTGGTTGCCTGTTCCCCTGTTCATCTGTAGCTCTACTAAGAATCGTCGCCGACTCTCCTTGCCACTGCCAAGGAATATAAAATCGTGTGAGTGATTTGCTTAATACAGGCTGATCCAGATGGGCCTTAGCCCAGGTAAGCCCACCATCAGCAGACACCTCAACCTGTTTTATTTTTCCATGCCCTGACCACGCCAAGCCGGATATTTCATAAAAGCCTTTTTTCTCAGGCAATACCTGCTTTCCTGAAGGGTGAGTGATCACAGATTTCACGTCCATATGAAATGAAAAACGTTGAATTTTGCCATCGGCCAAAATATCACTATAAAGTCCTGATTCATCTTTGGTAAATGCAGGCTTGTCTGTTACTTCAAGCCGGTGCACCCACTTTACATTGGTATTGCCTTCCCAACCGGGTAAAAACAAACGCATGGGGTAGCCCTGCGCTGGTCGTAGACGTTCACCATTTTGATAAAGCGCAATAATGGCATCATCCAGCAATTTTTCTAAAGGGATACTCCTTGCATGAGAACCGCCATCAGCGCCTTCAACAATCACCCACTTAGCACTCGATTTTAAGCCCGCTTCTTGCAGTAAATATTTTAAGGGTACACCTGACCACTCTGATCCGGATATCTGACCAAAAAGTTCTTGGCAATCTTGATCCAGCGCGGTGAAAGAAACAGCATTTGGCGCGGTATTCCCTGCGCATTCTAAAAAATGGATATTGGAGACCATGGGGTAACGAAGTAAGGTCTCTACATCAAACTTTAATGGTTTATCGACTAAACCGTGGATCATAAGTTGATGCTTTTCGGGGTCAATGTCCGGTATACCGTTATGACTGGTAGTAAAATGCAAACCACTGGGAGTGATAATGCCTCTTTGGTTGGCAATCGGTGTCTTCCAGATTGAAAAAAAAGCGGTCTCGGGTGTATTTTTCTCTAAATGTCGCTGTATATGTGTTTCATGGCTAGAGGGCTGTCCATAGGCAGTTGCATCACGGCCAGGTGTTTTCATCCATTGCGGGAAGGTCGTACCAACCGTCTTCGCGATAGACGTTAAGGGATAAGCACTGGAAAGCGCTAGACCACTCAGTAGAAAAGTACGCCTATCGAACAAACCACCTGACGCCACAGGTTTAAGCAATTTAGTTTTCATTTTTAGCCTCAACACAAAGTGTTTAAGTGCACCTATATGCACGTTTATATTAAATAATTTACTCATACTTCGCCTACTTTACAACCGCTAGCAGCAGCTAAAACTTAAACAAGAACGAATTGTTTCAACAATTTGTTCTGATTTTTTTAAAGCGCCCTCTCCGTCAACACTATAGATCATGTGCCGCCCTTCTTTTTTTACCTTTAAAATACCGGCTTTCTCCATCATAGCCAAATGACGAGAAATCACAGAACGATCTTGGGGCATTTTTTCAGATAAGTCTTTTACATCGGAAGCACCACTCACAATCAAGTGTTTTAAAATCTCGATGCGCGCTGGCTCTGCCAAGGCTTTTACAAAGTCGTTATCTATTTGGTTTAAGGTCTGCTGTACTGATTCGTCTCTAGTCATACATGCATAATTGCGCACACAAACACAAAAGTCAAATTCTATTTCTCAAGCCACTAAATATTCGCTACAGTATACCGCTAGTATTTTTATCTATTTAAAGCATAAATCGAGAATTTAGTATGAGCCGTTTTTGGAGCGATATCGTTCACACCTTAACTCCCTATGTACCGGGTGAGCAGCCAAAGGTGTCAAACTTAATTAAATTGAACACCAATGAAAACCCCTTTGGGCCATCTCCAAAAGTGTTATCAGTACTAGCTGCAGAAGCAGCTGACACATTACGTCTTTATCCTGACCCAAATGCCAGTGAATTGAAGTCTGCCATAGCACATTATTATGATGTAAATGAAAACAACGTCTTTGTGGGTAATGGTTCCGATGAAGTACTTGCACATTCGTTTGCCGGCTTGCTCAAACAAGAAAAAGTCCTGCTCTTCCCTGATATTAGCTATAGCTTTTATCCGGTTTATTGTGGTTTGTACAATATTGAACCGGAAACCATTGCCTTAAACACACAGTTAGAAATAAACCTAGATGATTACCACACCGATAACGGCGGTATTATTTTTCCAAACCCTAACGCGCCAACAGGCCAGCTCCTACCTTTATCAGAAATTGAGAAACTACTTAAAAGAAATACTAACTCAGTTGTGGTGGTCGATGAAGCCTATATAGACTTTGGCGGTGAAAGTGCTATTTCTTTAGTAAAGCAATATCCAAATTTATT
>Ga0105348_1001930_pt1 | contig 13140 bp, 10 predicted proteins | sample EN8Hudsemesocosm_2_FD_83504 | JGI IMG/M metagenome (GOLD analysis project Ga0105348, IMG submission 83504) | Methane-oxidizing microbial communities from mesocosms in the Hudson Canyon - EN8C Hudson Canyon | ecosystem: Environmental > Aquatic > Marine > Cold seeps | place: Hudson Canyon... | reverse complement strand
GGCGCCGTCTTCGGCTTTGGCGCGTGCGCGGGGAATGCGTACCGCGTCAATTATCAGTGCCTCATGCATAGCTTACTCCGTTCATAAATATCGTTGCGTTTCTAAGTGTTCAAGGCCGATCACAGAGTGACCGACCTTGAACGTGGTTTTACTTAATTATGTAAACGTACGGCTAGGCGTATCAATCAAAGTTGTGCACAAGCGTTAGGCCATAAGTGCGCGGTGGTGCGTACAGATCAACCGTACCGGCAAAGCCACTGACAACAGAATGCGCTCGGTATTCTTCGTTGGCAAGGTTGCGGCCCCAGGCCGTGACCTGCCAATCTTGATCGGCGCTCTGCCAGGTTACGCTGCCATTAAAGAGTTCCACTGGGTCTTCTTTGCGCAGGATGCTGTTATCCGGGTCGAAGAAGAAACTGGACTTGTAATCGTAGCTGAGTGCGAACTCAACTTCGCCGCCTGTCTCTAGGGGCTGCAAATACGACAGAGCAATGTTGCGGCTGTGTGAAGGCGCATTAGGCAGTTGATTGCCTGAGTAGTCTTCACTGCCGCTGAAGTATTGATCGTACTCGGCATCGAGGTAAGACCAGCTTCCAGATAGCTGCAGGTTTTCGCTCAGCGCCGCGACAAATTCTACGTCGAGGCCTTGGCTGGTCGCTTCCGCGTTGTCACTGATCAGGTTGAAACCACGCAGACTGAAGACCTGTAAATCTTTGTAGTCCATCTTGTAGGCTGAGATGTTCAAACGCAGACGTTGGTCAAACCATTCGGTTTTAGCGCCGACTTCTAAGTTGGTGGCCTGTTCTGGCGCCAAAGGCGTTAGGGCGAATTCAATATTGGTTGACTGACCTGGGAAGGCGCCGCTCTTGTAGCCTTCGGCCAGTGTTAGGTAAACAAAGCTGTCATCATTGATCTGGTAGTTAACACTCAGAGATGGGGTGAAGGCTTCCCAGTCTTCACTGGCTTCGCCGTGGTAAGGCGCATTCAGGTTAAGCGGTACGCCGGCGTGCCCCAAACCTTCGTGGTCAATGGCCGTTTGAATGGCGCGCTTTTTATCGTAGCTCCAGCGTGCACCCAAGGTTACTGACAAGTCTTCAGTCAGTTCGTAGTCGGCTTGGCCGAAGAACGCGTGTGAGGTGCTCTCGACGTCTTGTAAAAACTCTACGTCGCCACCGATGTAGACAGCCGAGCCCAGAGGCCCATTGGGGCCGTAAGGGCTGGTTGGGTCAAGTGTGCCGACTTGTGAGTAGAAACGCTCACCACGTTCAACGGTTTCGCGCATGTGGAAATAACCAGCAAGAAACTGTAATGGTCCGTCTAGGTCAGAAGTGAAGCGTATCTCTTGTGATATTTGCTCGGCTTTCTCTTGGGCTGCATCCTGAACCACTAAAGGCAATATAGAGGCGGGTAGACCGCCAAGGTCATCAAGCCATTTGTAGTCACTTTGGCGGTAGGCGCTGATGGAGGTCAGTTGGCCCAGTGGTAAGTCCCACTCAAGTTTTGCCAGAACACCGCTGACATCACGCTCTTGGTAGCTCACCGCATCGGAGGCACACTCGCGAATGTCGCCACCGGTGGTGGCGTTAACGGCAGCTTGATACAAGGGCACCAGTGCTCGTGAGTCTAGACCCAGTGAGCCGACGACACGGCAGTTACCGTTGTTGTTGTCTTTTGAATAGTCGGCGGCCAGTGTGATGTCGAGCGTATCACTCGCTTGTATTAACAACTGGCCACGGGTGCTGAGGTTATCAACGTCATGGGTGCTCTGACCGGTGGTGATGTTTTGCGCATAACCGTCCGTGTCTTTTTTACTGAAGGCAAATTTTCCTGCAACCGAATCACTCAGTGCGCCGTTGACCAAACCCTTGATGGATGTGAGGCCATCGCTGCCAAGGGTGCCGCCAATTTTGGCCATGAACTCTTCAGTGGGTTTGGCGCTGTGCACGCTGATGGCGCCGCCGACCACGTTCTTACCAAACAATGTGCCCTGTGGACCACGCAAAATTTCGATGCGGTCAATGTCGTAGAGCTCCATGCTCGCGCCGCCGGCTCGGCCGATGTAAACCTCATCGATGAACATGGCGACGGGGGCGTCGGAACCTGCTGAATCTTGGGTAGAACCAATGCCGCGGATGAATATTTGTGGCTCGGCCAAATTAAATTGCGTCATGCTGAAACCGGGTGTTTGACGGGAGATATCCGCCAAGCCAGTAATACCTGCATCATTGATGTCGTCGCCGCTGATGGCGGTCACGGCCACGGGTACTTCCTGCAGGCTTTGCGCACGTTTCTGCGCTGTGACAATGATTTCTTCCAGCGCGTAGGACGCTTCTGCCTGAGAGGCGCTGTTGAATAGGGTTAAACTCGCGAGCGCCAAGGCGGTCGGAAGTGGTTTTAGTTTAAGTATCATGTCTATGGTCCTCTTAATTTTTATTTTAAATCAATTATATTTTTGGGAAGAACTAGGGAAAACGTTTACAAAAAACTGAGTTATGACGAATGCTTTTTTCAACTCAAAGGCTGTCACGTCTTGTTGTAAAACGGACAGCGTTGAACATGGTTTTTTAACCAGATTTTTAGGGTGGTTAAGGTTGCGCCGGTTGGTGCGCTTGCGGCTTTGTGAATCGCGGCACGAGCACAGGGGTGTTTGCTTTGTAGTGTTCGTAATCGGGGTTGCCCTGCCAGCGTTTATCGGCGCTGGCCTCTAGCATGGGTACACCGCTGATACGGGTGATCAAAAGGGTGACAAAAACAGGCGAAATCAGCGTGGCATACTGCCAGCTGGCCAAGGCAGGTAGAGCGATGAGGCTGATGCCTATCCAGAGCACAATTTCCCCAAAGTAATTGGGGTGGCGGGAGTAAGCCCAGAGCCCGGTTTTAATAAAGCCTTTTTTGCCCGCTTGTTCGGCGCGAAACACACGTTTTTGATGGTCGGCGATGACTTCAATAGCAAAGCCTGACAACCACACGACTAAACCGACCAATCCAAGCCAGCCGAGCGGGGCGGAAGTTTTGGAGGTTATGGCGGCCAAAGCACTGGCGCAGGTAACCGATACCCACAGCCCTTGAATAGACCAAGCCACTAAGAAACGTAAAAAATTGGGTTTGATGGCATCAAAGCGTGTATCAGAACCATCCTTCGAGATACGAATGAATAAGAAACTACCCAAACGAATCGCCCACACCGAGATCAGTGCGGCGAGCAATAGCGCGCGCGCACCCTGCTCACCGGATAACAGCAGCGCACCTATGACAACTGTTAGGTAAGTAAGGCTGCCGGTCAGATCGTAAAAATGCTCGGTTTGTAATTTATAGGCTGGAATAAACGCCAGCCACTGCAGAGCAAACGCCAGCGCAACACAGAGTGCAAAAATGGGCAGGCCAAAGGCCTGTGCCCCGTTCCAACTACCCGCTACCGAAAGTATTGCTGCGAGCAGCAACACCACGCTAATGGCCACCAGGGAGCGATATTTTTTTGCGTTCATAACTTCATTTCCAGTTTGTAGAACATGCTTCAACGACCATTATTATTTTTCTTGGAAGCTTCTTATGGTCGGGCCGTCAGCCCAGGTGGCGTGAGTGCCACTGCAGATACGGTGCGGCAACATGATGCGACACACGGGGCCGGCTTCTATGTCTTTAGCATCCACCAAAATACATTCTGATGTGTCGTTCTTCATGTCTGTGATAAAGCTAACGAGGTAGCCGTCGTCTTCATCTTTTGCGTTGATGCGCGGTACAAAAGGCGCCTCGCTGCCAAAGCGCTGCTCACCGAAGGGCAGACTCCAAGACTCACCCGTGTCGAGGTCGTGTTTGACCATGCCAGAGAAGAGGAACCAATTTGGCTCGCCCCAGACTGAGTAGGCGTAGCGAGATTTACGACCCGCGTACTGTTGGTTAAATGTGCCGAACTCCAGTGGACGATCGTCCAAACGCTCTTCAATGACCGCGCCGGTTTTTAAGTTAAAGCGCCAGCGGTGCAACTTGGATTGGAAGCAGTCGATGGAGATGTTGGCCATCATCTTGCCCGCTGCGCGCGGCAAACCGGGGATCGGATCGGGATCTGGTTTGTCTTGGAAGTAGCCGTCGAGAATGATTTCGTCGCCCTCTTCATAGGCGTTCATCCAGTGCAGAACATAGGTGGGAGCGGCTTCAAACCACCGCACGTCTTTTTCTGTGCCGAAGCGCGGCAGTATGCCAAAACGTGTTGGTACATCTGGGTAGAAGCGCGCGTGATGCTTGTCTTCTTTTAGTAACTCTGGGTCCCAGAAAAGTGGCAGATCCACCAAGATGGAATAGTTTTCAGAGAAGGCCATGTCGTGGGGCAAGCGCGGCCCTGGCAGCGGTACGGGGGTGTAGTGCACCAGCTTGCCGTCTTTATCAATCACGCCATAGTGCTGGTAAGGCGGGTGCTTGCAGTAGTTAAAAAACAGCATCTCGCCGGTGCTCTCATCCACCTTGGGGTGGGCTGAAATACCATCGAGTGGCGCCCAGCCAACCGTGCCTTCCTGCTCAAGTGTGTAAGGGTCTAACTGATAACCATCGCCACACTGCCAGAAGGTGGACATGATCTTGCCCGCGTGAACCACCACGTCGGTGGAAGAGGCGTCTTTAAGGTGGCCTTGGGCGCCTACCCCTTTGCGCTTTGACATACCTACGCCATTGGCAATACCCGCCCACAAGGCCTCGCCGGCCTGTTGCTCGGCAACAAAGGCTTTGGTGCGCACGAAGCGGTTGCGGTATTCAGCCTTGCCGTCGCGGAAGGACATGCTGTGGATCATGCCGTCGCCGTCGAAAGGGTGGTAGTTGCCGATAGGCTCCTGCACGGGGTTTTCAGTGTTGCGCACGTATACACCATCAATATCGCTGGGGATCTCGCCTATGACCTCCATTTCAGTGGCTGTGTACTCGGTGTGATTCGGAGTCCATGCGCCGTTGAGGTAAGGGTGTTGGCTTGGTTTTAGGCTGTGCTTAACCTTGTTCTCATGAGTGATGGGCATGGCTGAGTCCTGTTTTTACGATGTCTGATAATTAAATTAGTTGATTTCATTATGAGACTAATTGATTATTTGTCAACGCAAAGTTGATTTCATTGTGAGACTAATTGGTTATTTGTCAACACAGTAGTTGGTATGGAAGTGTATGGCGGATGCTTGATCAACGCGCTGGGACTTGCAGCAATTCACCGCAGCGGCGTTTATACTGGTGCAAAATTTTAGTAGGGAGTGCAGAAAATAAATCAGCTGATCGTTAACAGCGCCATTGCGCACGGCCTGGATGTAATTGGTGACCGCTGGTCGCTATTGATCCTGCGCGATGCGTTTTTGGGGCGCTCGCGCTTCGAGCAATTTCGTCGCCACAGTGGTATCAGTAAAGCGACGTTGACACGCCGGCTTGATGCGCTGATCACCGAGGGTGTGCTCTATAAAGGTTTGCGCTCTGAGGGGGCTAAGCGTTCTGAATACCGCCTGACCGAGAAGGGCAGTGGGCTGTTCTTCTCCTCATTACTGGCTTGGCAGTGGGAGCTGGAGTGGGGCACCGCCGAGCAGGAGAGGCAGGAAGAACAACTGCCACACAAGCTATTTCACCGCACCTGCCAGCACGAGCTTTACCCTCAAGCGGTGTGCAAACACTGCCGACAGACGTTTGGGGTTGATGATGTGCAGTTGACCAGCGCGTCGCCGGACGCGGCTTTGCAGCTAGATGTGATTAAGTCACTTAGCGGTCAGCGTCGAGTGCGTTCCTCAGTTAAAAGCGGCGAAGAGGACGTGAACCTTGCCAACATCAGCGACCTGATTGGCGATCGTTGGACTCTGTTGCTGTTGATCTCGGCATTTTTTGGTCTTAAACGCTATGACGGTTTTCTCAAACAATTAAACATAGCGTCGAATATCTTAACGGCTCGATTGAAGTTTTTGGTCGAAGTGGGGGTGTTTGAACGCCATAGTTATCAAGCTAACCCGCCGCGCAGTGAATATCACCTGAGTGACAAGGGGCGCTCCCTTTATCCCATTGTTATGGCCATGCGCCAGTGGGTGGTCGATGGTTTGACCCTGCAGGAATACAGTACCGTGCTAATTCACAAAAGCTGTGGGCAAAACCTTGTGGTGGATGTTGAATGCCGCGCTTGCGTTCAGCAGCCGATGCTGAATAGCGTGCAGTTTATTGAAAGTGAGCTGGGTACTTAGTTTTTTTTGTTCACGTGCGATGAAAAAACAGGAAGTTAGTCGTGGGTGATTGGGATAACCATTATACCTCCAGCCTAGAGTGCACAGCTTGGAAAGTTAATTGATTGTCGGATATTTAATATGTTTAGAAAAATTGTTGCAGTGGCTTTGTTTGTTTCATTTGTCGCCATGTCCACTTCGGGTTTGATGATGTTTTTTATAGAGAAACCGTCGTTTACCATTCAAATGCATCCAGTACATAAACTGTTTGGTTTGCTTATGATATTTTCTGTGATTGGACATCTTAGCTTTAATTTTAAGTCGATCGTCAGTTATATGAAAACTCGATCGGTTACTATATTTGCAGGTTTTTTGATCTGTTTGCTCGTACTTCTTTATGGGGTTGCCATAAATAATGAGGTCGCACCTGATATCGCAATACCGATGGATAAGTTAGCGGCAGAAGCTGAAAAACATGAGTGAGAGAGTATGTTAAACGACCTCTGATCAGTACCCGCAGGCTGGCTTCTTCGGAGGTTTTAGGTCCACTGTATAAAGTATCGGAGGTCGTTGAATACGAAGTGTTGAATGTTATTGTGTCATCATTGGGCGCCGTGTTAACCAAGTGGGTGGGTCGCTGCACCTTGGAGCGTGATGGAATAACGATTACTGCCGAGTTTCCCGTGATGGGCACCTTTGTTGTGGAAGAGGGCAGCGACGGTGAGTGGGTTATTCGTCAGTGGCGGGATTACCTTGGTATCCAGCAGTTTTTGGCTCAATTACCTGAAGAGTTGCACGCCCCAGAGGTGACTGACGTAGGTTAAAGCGGGGCGATTATACCTAATAATTGAAATGTGTAGACTGCTCGATATGATCTGGATGAACGCTGAAGTCTATTGAGTAGGCGTTAGATCTTTTTTTGTTCTAGAGTTTTTTTTATTTAGAAGATTTTGATCTAGTGAGTTTAAACAGGGTATTTTATCCAAGGGTTAAGGTAGGTGGTGGCCTGTAAAAAACGGTTGTTTTCACCTGTTATCGAAAACAACCGTCTATAGTTTTCTAGTGATGGCTTTTAAAAGTATTTAAATAGCCTGTAAGTATAGTCAAATAGTACCCTCGAGTTTTTCAGTTAACTTTTTCAATATCGTTTAGCTGCCAAGTTTTATCAAACCAAGCCTGCTCAGGGCCATAAAGCCTAAAGATTCCAAACCAGTTGGCTTCTGGGTCCGTCTTAATCCAATTAACACCCTCAATATTAGGTTTGCTTGGACCAAAATAGAGATCAATCGATTGATCATCGTTAATCGTTAGCTTAGGTGTGTAGCTGGTGATCGACGGGTGCAGTTGATCGGTCCTGAGCATTGAGCGATGTTGGACATCATATAGTACCACTGACCAGAAGTTTTTCGCGGGAACGTTCGCACGAATGCGCAGACGATAAGTGTTACTGCCGTTGAAAGATTGGCTGTTCTGATCCTTAGTGATGATGCCGTATTGAGATCCAGCCCCCACCAGTTTTAAATCCATGGCGGGGCTGACGCCGGTAAACGCTAGGTGAAATTTTGTACGGGCATCAAGGTCTCGGCCGCCCGAGTCTCGTGTCATGTCGTAGCCAGAATTGCCATAGGCGTTAAACCATTGCTTGTCTGGGTAGATGAACTGCTTTTTATTTCGCGGTTGGAATAGTTGAGCGCGTGCCGTAGCGTTACCCACCGCAGCCGACTCGGTGAGTATGCTTTTCATCCGAGCGTCGGGGTTAAATTTAACACCCTTGATAATGCCGATTGAGTTAAGCAGTCCTAAACGCTCTGGGCTCAGAAAGTTTTTATGCTCATACTGAACCATGGAGTCGATTTCTTTGTAGAAATCAAAATCGTTGGAATGAACCGTATTAAACTTTACGCCGGAGACGTTGAGTAGCTCAATGTTTTTGGCTTTGTCGCCAAGGGGGTAGACTTTGAATTGGTTGGATATATTGTTGACCGCCGTCTGACCTTTATCATTACCTAGAAAACCTCGCAGTACAATCCAGTTGCCGTAAGATGTGCTTTGATACACTGCGGTGTAATCATCTGGGTTGTACTTGCCGTTCCACTCCGGACCTACCAGCAGGTACTTGCCGCCTTTGCCTTTATCTGGGCCGGCATTGCCAACATCGCCGACGTGTAAAAAAGCCGCGTTGTTGATAAAACCTAAGACATTTTTCGGCGTTTCAACGATCAAAGGTGTCGCTTTAAGGTCTAGCCAGCCCAAACCGTAGATCGACTCGGTGTTGGCGGTGAGGAATAAGCTGCGGCTGTCCAATTGATTGGCAAATATTGGTAGCGCGTTGTTACTGGCTCCAATGGACTTGAGGCCAGTTTTTAATGCGGCGATGGAGGCTAGCGGAATCCCGTCTAGAAAAGCGTTAACCCCACGCTGAAAATCCAAATTGTCATAGGCACGCTGCGCGGTGTCTTCTGACGGCATGCCGTTTTCAAAGGTGAGTTTTCCTAGGCGTGTCTCGACAGAGCTGGGCGTTAAAATTCCGGCAGGCACGGAATTCATCGTGTCTGCTGGGCGCGTAAGTTGTGTGGTGTCGACGGGTATACCACTGCTGGCCTGTACTGACACGGTTGCCAGAAGCGCCCCGATAAATCGACTGAATTGCTTTTTCATAAACATATCTCGATCCATTTATTATCCATTATTGTGCTTGAATTGGCTGAGCGCAATGCGCTCTAGCCAAGTCCCGCGATAAGCCCGGCATCTACGACATGGTAGGAGCCGTTCACATAGGAGGCCTTGTCCGAGGCTAACCACAGCACCATGTTGGCGACTTCTTCGGGTTGCGCTCGGCGGCCGTTGGGCACTTGCGACGCTAAGGCATCGCTTTCAGCTTGTGAGAAGCACTCCTGGGTCATTGTGGTATCTATAAAGCCAGGTGCTACCGCGACACAGCGAATATTTTGGCGGCCGTGTTCACGTGCGCAGGCTTTGGTTAAACCGATGACCGCGTGTTTGGCTGCTGTGTAGTGGGGGACGCTGGCCATGCCGACAAGGCCATCCACCGAGGCGGTATTGACAACAACACCACTGCCAGCTTTCAGCATTTTTGTGATGGCGTATTTACTGCAATAAAATACACCGTTTAAGTTGACGTCGATCACTCTGCGCCAGTCCGCACCGGTTTGATCGGCGGTGGATGCGCGTACGCCAGAAATACCTGCATTGTTGAATAGAACATCCAGGCGGCCGAAGTGCTCAATGGTTTTTTCTACCAGCGCTTGGCAGGAGGCTTCTTCGGCGACATCAACCTTTACGGCGATGGCGTGCTCGCCAATTTCAGCGGCTACTTCTGTGGCCGCTTCGATATTGATGTCGGCAATGACGAGCTTGGCGCCTTCTGCTGAAAACTGCATCGCAGAGGCTTTACCAATACCGCTGGCCGCTCCGGTGATGACTACTACCTTATCTTCGAAATCTATATTCATAACATCAGTTCCAAATCTATTGGTTTGAAAATATCCACTTACGACGGACGTAAAAATAACAACACAGTTTTAACCAGAGCTCTGGAAACAAGCGCTTAAAGCGCCAGCCCCACAAGGCGTCTTTTTGTGTAATGACATAAAGACGGTTTTTATCAATCTTTGAAAAGAGGTCTTTTACTATGTCTTCAGAGGTGACTTTTGTTTCGATCAGCTGACGTTTTAGCTTTTTACTCATGCCTTCGTCATCAGTGATTGATTCGCCCAGTTGAGTTCTGAATATCGTCGGGCAAATGACCGTCACGCCAATGTTGTGATCACTAAGTTCCACTTTTAGGGTTTCAGAGATAGACACCACTCCGGCTTTGGCGACGTTGTAACTGGCCATCTCTGCAGCGGCTAGGGTGCCAGCACTAGAGGCTGTGTTGATGATGTACCCACTGCGCTGGGCTTTAAGCATCGGAATAAAAGCGCGGCAGCCATGGATCACGCTCCACAGGTCTATATCGATCACTCGGTTCCACTCCTCCAGAGGTACCGTCTCCATTTTTCCGGCTGAAGCAATGCCGGCATTGTTGAAGACTAAATCAATGCCGCCCCATTGCTCTTCGACGGCCGAAGCGGCGCGCTTCAGTTCTGCGTCCTGGGATACATCCAGAGTTAATGTGTGGGACTCGACCGCTTGTGTATCGAAGCGCTCTTTTGCTTGTGCAAGCCTCTCTGAGTTGATGTCGGCCATGAACAGTCGCCAACCCCGCTCAGCAAGATATTCACAGATAGCAAGTCCTAGGCCGCTGGCCGCGCCCGTCACAAACGCTCTTTTTTCGGGAAAACGCACTTCTAATTTCATGGTCGTTTATTTCTTTGTATTTTGAAAGATGTTGACGAACCCGGCACTGCCCAAACCGCCGTTATGTTGCAGTGCGGTTCTGGCGCCTTGCACTTGCCGCTGACCGGCGCTGCCACGCAGGTGCCACACAAGTTCGGTGATTTGTGATAACCCCGTTGCACCCAGTGGGTGGCCTTTGGCCAGTAAGCCGCCAGACGGACAGCACACCACGTCTCCGCCGTAGCTATTGCCGCCTTCCATGATGAACTTTTCCATGTCGCCGTCCTCGCATAAACCCAGCGCGGAATAGGTCAAGACTTCGTTGCTGACAAAGCAGTCGTGCAGCTCAATGACGTCAATGTCCTTTGGTCCCAAACCTGCCGACTCGTAAGCTAAATTTGCGGCCTCGCGGCTCAGAGCACGAAACATGATGTCCAGCGGATCGGTTTCAAAATATTCTTGTTTGTCGCTGCAAAAGCCGTTGCCGACTAATTGAATGGAGCCATCTATGCCGTGTTTTTTGGCATAAGCCTCGGAGCAAACAATGACCGCCGAGGCGCCGCAACTGGGCGGGCAGGCATAGAGTTTTCTTAAACCTTTAAAAATTGGGTCGCCGGCGAGTATTTGCTCTGTGGTCAGAGGATCTCGGAAAATAGCATTAGGGTTGTGTTGCGCATGACGCCTGGCTTTTTTGGTGATTTCAGCAAGCACCTTGTCGTCAATACCATATTGCTCTTTGGTGAGCTCAACCTGGCAGCCAAACATTTGCACCGCAGGAGGCATGGCCCGTTCGCTCTCGCTCAAACCCAAGAGATCCGCGGCTGTTTCGTTGTGACGCTGTAACGGAGAAGGGCGATCGGGGAACACCATATCGATGGCCCCCGGTTGCATCTGTTCGAACCCCACCGCTAGAACACAATCGTGTACGCCATAACGAATGGCTTCGGCTGCTAGGTGAAAGGCGGTCGAGCCGCTGGCGCAATTGTTGTTCACGTTAACAATCGGAATGCCGGTGATGCCCACGCGGTAGAGCGCCGCTTGCCCTGCACAGCTATCTCCATATACATAACTGGCGTAGGCCGATTGAATGCTGCTGTATTCAATACCCGCATCCGACAGCGCAAGCTGAGCGGCTTGAGCACCCATTAAATCGTAGCTTTCACTCATGCCGGGCTTTTTGAAGGGAATCATCCCAACGCCGGCGACAATTACATTATTGGTCATGCTATACCTCAATTAACAGCGCGTTCGCAATCGGCCCAATACAACTTACGGAGCTCGGTTTTCAGGACTTTCCCCACGGGGCTGCGGGGCAGGTCAGCAATGATGTCGATACTTTTGGGGGCTTTGACGCTGCCCAACTTTTCTTTGATGAAGCTGATAACCGTAGCCTCATCAATCGACATGTTGGGCTTTAGCTGGATGACGGCCTTTACTGCTTCACCCCACTTTTCATCGGGAATACCAATGACGGCGCAGTCTTGAATTTCGGGGATCTGGGTTAGGGTCTGTTCCACTTCATTGGGAAAGACGTTAAAGCCACCGGTAATGATCATGTCTTTCTTACGATCGACTATGGTGATAAAGCCGTCGTCGTCCATGACGCCAATGTCGCCTGTGTGGTGCCAGCCGAATTCACGGGCCTCTAGGGTGGCCTCTGTATTTTGGTAGTAGCCTGGCACGACTAGATCACCCTTTACGCAGATTTCGCCGCGCTCGCCACGAGCGACTTCGGTGCCCTGGTCATCAAGAATACAAACACGGTTGAAGGCGGCGGGGCGGCCAATCGTTCGCAAGCGCTTTTCATTAATACTGCCGTCGGGATTGATGTAATCCCAAGGTGCTTTTACGGTAATTGACGCAGGCGCTTCGGTCTGACCGAAAGCTTCTGACATCACTGGGCCAAACACGTCAATCGCTTCTTTGAGCTTTTCCAGTGAGGTCGGTGCGGCGCCAATAAAGATGTGCTTTAGCGATGAATAGTCTTTATCGCGCACATCGGCCAGCGTTAGCATCATATAAAGTACGGTGGGTGGTACAAAGAAGTGGGTAATGCCGAGCTGATCAATCGCTTCAATAATGGCGTGAGGGTCGGCCGCAGCCATCATGTGATTGGTGCCACCGCGGGCAAAGTGCGCACAGCCGAGAAGACCGGCTGTGTGTGTCATGGGCGCGACAACTAAATGTTGGCTGTCATCGTGGTAGTCAAACGCGGACCAGTAGTTGGCATAAAACGTTTCAATGTTCTTATGGGTAATCATGACGCCTTTGGGTTTGCCTGTGGTGCCGCCCGTTGGGAATATCGCCATGAGGGCGTCCGATTCTTCGTCGTCCATTACAAACGGCACTTTATGCTGCGCAATCCAATCAGCCATACACTCAGTGCCTTGGTGCTTGGCATCAATACACACCACCGCTTTGATGGCGGAGTTGGTACTTTGCATTTGTTTCGCTTCTTGCTCGAAATAGCTGTGATAAAAAAGGATCTCACCACCAAAACGAGAGAAAAGCTCGGTATTGGCCTCCACCGAGTTGCGTGGGTTGATTGGCAACCAAACGGATTCTGAGCGGAAAACACCGAGCAGTGTCAGAAAGGCAAGGTTAGAATTGGGAGCCAAAATTCCAACCTTTGTGCCTTTGGCGTATCCCTTGCCACGAATCGCTGAGGCGATGT
>Ga0105348_1001925_pt1 | contig 13173 bp, 13 predicted proteins | sample EN8Hudsemesocosm_2_FD_83504 | JGI IMG/M metagenome (GOLD analysis project Ga0105348, IMG submission 83504) | Methane-oxidizing microbial communities from mesocosms in the Hudson Canyon - EN8C Hudson Canyon | ecosystem: Environmental > Aquatic > Marine > Cold seeps | place: Hudson Canyon... | reverse complement strand
GTCATCCAATGCATCAAGCGCATTAACAGAAAGAGGTAAAGCAGAAGAAGCAACCATCAACATTGGTTTCATTATCGTCATCATTAATCGTCACCTGTAATAATTATTATTTTTATAACTGGGAAGATGTGTCATTTCTCGTATAAGCGGGGCGAGACCTGCCTTATATTTCTTAAACTCTGCTCCAGTGAAAACAACATCTTCCTGCGTAGTACTTTTTTGGCTCAGTACTTTCCGCACGTGATAATCATGCCGCTATCAGGAAATTATTTTTAGCGAAAATAATGACAATAGCTGTCGTTCGATGACAACTTACTGCGCACATATTAATTGGCGGGTACGATTGAGAGATAGAAAATGTTAGCGGATGTCGAAAACATTCGACATCCAATAAAAATTCATCTCTCTAGTGACTTTACGGAATGAAGTTCACCATAAGGCTGATATTTTACAAAATTTAGTAAGGCGCTTTCTTCAATAGAAGGATAGGCCATGACCGGCGGGTTGATAATGCATACTTCTATACTCACCAGGGGTATGACCATACCAGCGTTTGAAATTTTTTAGAAAGGATGTTGGCTCTTTATAGCCCATTTTATCTGCTGCCGTTTCCAAGCTATACCTGTCTTGACATACATATTCAACGGCGAGTGACTTTCTCACATCATCAATCAGGTCACGAAAAATCCAGCCGCTATCGACGAGTCGACGCTGAAAGGTTCGTGAACTCATACCAAACCGCTGAGCAACATCTGCAACTTTTATGCGCTGCGTAGGCAAAAGTAACTTAATAACTGACTTCACCTGATTAGTAAATTCATCATAGCGACCACAAATACCGCTTTCAGATACCAGCTTTTCATTGAGATCAGCTAATAATTTATCTGCCGTCGGAATGGGACGTTCCAACAATTCATGTTCAATAAGAATCCCTGTCATTGATGCATTGAACTCAACAGGGCAACCCAATACGTCAAAGTAATTATCTATATTGCCGTAAGCCTGATGGGTAAAGGTGACCTTTAGAGGGTAATTATCAGAATCTGATACCCAACGAATCATGTGAACAAACCAGGCAACACCCGCATCATAAATGTGATGAAGCACTGGAAAATCACCATGATCAATCTGCAAATCAATCCAGTAACCCTGCTCTTTCTTTATCACTGCAAGTGAAATTGGACCAGCAACGACGTATGAGTGTCTAGATATTGCTTGAAACGCATGTAATAGGTTACTAAAAGGCATTAAAGCGTAGACGAGATTTTGGAAGCCCATTACAGCTTCCCGATTACCAAAAACCAAACCGATATTCGCGTTACCAGAAATAGATTCAGCTGCTCTCCATAAACTAGAGGCTATAGCTTCAGGTATCCTGGCATCAGGCTGCATACAAACACGTAAATCAACACCCGCCCTCTCGCACAGCTCATGTGAATCGATACCTTCGCGCTTAAAGGTCTCAATCATATTAATCGTCCATCTTGACGATATGGTTATTGGCTCAGTCATACAACCTACTCTTAATACACTCTAGCTTGTTACCAGAGACTACAGATGTAGGAATTTACATCGATAACTTAACAGGCCAGAAATATGAACATACTTCATATATGATTATTGATCTATTATAATTATTTTCTCTTTTGATGCCACACATTTTGAGCCCCGAACTTAGCATGACTACCAGCCCCCAACTAAACCATTGAATTCACACCTAAATTTTATTGTTATTTTTGTATAAAAAATGGCACTCAAAACCATATTCAATGAGGCGTATATTTACAACATAGAAACCTAGTGCGCTTTATCACTACCCTCAATCACATCATCCGCCCAAGACAAGGCTGCAACCACTGCGGGAAAACCGACCGTACTGGTTAATAATAAAATGGCTTGGTGTATTTCATCGGGCGTTGCGCCAGCAGCAATTGATCGGCGGACATGGCTATGAACAGATCCTTGAGAGCGCACACTGGCAGCTGCCGCAAGTTGAATTAAGTGCGCATGTTTTTCATCAATGGGCCCTAGATTCCTAACTGCTTTCCCAACTTCATCAAGGGCATTAACTAACGCCGGGTAATTTTTCTTAACTTTTTTATACGTTTCAGGTTGTTTAAAATCCATAATAAGTCCTCAGTTTAAAGTCTAGATATCGTTACTATAGATACGATTAATTTATGTAAGGACCCTTCGAATAATATTTTTCCGGTACACCTCTTTCCGCCGCCACTTCCGTATAACCGAATTCACAGCGTTGCTTTTCATCTGGACTGCGTTTTTTGGAAGCAACACATTCACCCCCTTTTGAAAGTTCGTACCTTAATTTTGCAGTTATTACCTTTCCTGAATCCACATAAAATGAAATGTACTCAGGCCCCGCATCATCAATTCTAAACAAAGGTATAACGGCCCAAAATGCTCCTAAAAATCCCGGCCTTGGAGGACCATACTGATACATCCACTCTTCACCTTTTATTGAATCATTATCAACTACATCAGGTGTACCCCAGTACTGCGACAATTGATCGCTGCTGATGGGTTCAACTCCACCACCACCAATAAACCCACGCTCTTCTGCTACTCTGGGGTTTTCATAGGTAAGCTGCTCAACTGTAGTACGCGTAGCAGCAATAACAACACAGCCGGAGAGAATCACTGCTAACAAACTCACTAATAATGTACGCATGATATTTACTCATTTATTGCTAGTTGAAGCGCCAACAGCTGTACAAACCCACTTCACATTTTCATCAGTCCTATTGAGCGGTATTAAGCTGTAAAATGCGCTATCGCTAACTTTAAAAATAGGAAAGATCATTGCGGATTCAAATGATTAGTAGATTCTAAAAATATCTTCATTAGAACCACTTTCACAAACAAACATAGAATCAATTAGTTAGACAGCTCAAACAAAAGACCTTTCAGCGGCAAAAATAAGCACCAGTCAATACCTGAACTAGAATTAAGTTAGATGATCAAAACAGTATCATCACAAGGAATCTAAATAATGACTAAAAAGGATTTCGAACCTTTATTGGATGTTAAGAGCGTTCTTCCAGTGCTCAATAAGATATCCATTCTCGGTGGTCTCTCAGATGACCAACTCTATTCTATATTCCGACTCTTAAACTGTGCCACATATGCTGCCAATGACATTATTTTTGACCAAGGCGAGGATGCCACCCATATCTACATTGTCCTCTCTGGCATGATCAAAATGGTGACTGAACTCGATGAAACGCCAATGGAACTGGAGGTTTTTGGCGCAGGACGATGCTTCGGCGAGACGGCCGTTATTGGTATCCAACCTCACTCAGCAACCGCCTATGTCATTGAAGATAGTGAGATCTTAATTCTACCCCGGGACGCCCTATTATCTATTTATGAAAGGGACAAAACTCTGTTTGGTCTACTTATTCTCAATATCGCTAGAGAAGCCTGCCGACGCCTGCACCACACCCAGGAAGTTTCATTACATTACGCACTTCACAGTTAGCGTCTTGACCAGAAATTAATACGCCCGGAACAGCTAATTTCTGTTATCATTGCGCAGAAATTTAATCAAAATCACAGAAAACCCTTTAAAATCATGCTGTTAGATAAATACTACACTGAAAACGCGGGTGAAATATCCTTTACTCGTCAGCAAGCCTGCGACTTCGCAAAAAAAATCGCCGGTGACTACAACCCTCTCCACGATGCAGACAACAGCCGTTTTTGTGTACCTGGCGATTTATTGTTCTCTCTTCTCCTCACGAAGTGTGGATTAAGCCAGAAAATGCGGGTTTCTTTTTCCGGCATGGTCGTAGATGGCATGGCGCTGCGAATACCCGATACCGACTCTAACCACCTAGCCATCGTTGACGATAGCGGCAAAGAACTTATAAGCATTGAGCGTGAAGGTGAGGTTACTGATAACCAGGCGTTGATTGAAAGCCTTACTCGTAGCTACGTTGAGTTTTCCGGTAAGACCTTCCCTCATGTACTAGTACCACTGATGGAAGAAAAAGAGGTAATGATTAATCCAAGTCGCCCTCTGGTTATCTATGACAATATGTCTATTGACCTTCAAAGACTGGACATCAAGGACCCTCGCTTAGAAATGGCCGATGCTAGCCTGGAAGTTAAGGGCAAGCGTGGCAGTGTTTGCATTGGCTTCAACTTAAGAGATGGCGATGAGATCGTTGGACGTGGCGAAAAACACGTGATCCTCAGCGGACTACGTCCTTACGAACAAGACACCATAAACGAACTCATCGGGTTCTATAACGAACGAAAAGAGAAGTTCGCTTAACCCTAGTAACTATAGTAATTATAGTTACACAGAATTATTTACAGGGTCTAGTCACTGTAACTTTAGTAACTAGCACTGTAATTTGGGCATTAATGAAGTACTTCCTGCGGGTCAATATCATACAATTGTTCTAGCACCGGCCCGCTATTACCCTCACCTACATTCCCACCGTGACGCCCACCAGTACCAAAATGCTTCTGCATAATCACCTCGATATCAACCATAGCTAGCCCCTGATTAAACAGGCTGCGAACTTTTTCTCCTAATTCACTACGCTTAAAGCACACAAACAGCTTTTTATCGGCCAGCATTTTAGCATTAAATTGTAAGCTGGCTTTTCGTTGAATTAATTTATCATCGCGCTCTAACCAATAATGCATTACATGCTTATCAATCACAGCCAGATCGATACGCCCTGCATTTACCTTTCGCAGATTCAAAACATCTGAAGTAACCGATTGAACCGTCAGCTCCCCCCGCTCAACCAAAGCATCAAACGCCCGTGTATTCACATAATCTCTTACAACGCCTATGGTATATGGTTTTAAATCAGATAGTTCAGACCATAAGACCGGAGCATCTGTGCGCTCAACAAAACCGAGGGGGCCACGACCAATTTCATTCGAGAAATAGAAGTCAGCATCCAAAGACTGTGCATAATATTCAGGAAGATAACCTATATATTTTGAAGTAGGTGCACCTGCCAATCTCACTGCACGCGACCATGGATAGAAATCAACAACTAGCTTTAAACCAACGTTTGCAAGCGCAGATGTTGCTATTTCAACTGACGCCCCCTGCTCTAGTAACTCTACCCCTGAATATGGAGGCCAATCCAGTGACGTCATGTAAACAGTGTTTTCTTCGGCAAGTGGATTCATGCAGAATAGCATCGCCGAAAAAAACACCGTTAATCGATTAGTGTATTTAGCACGCGTTAAGTGGATTTGAGAATGCCTAACGTCGCATGCAAGTGACCCACGGCCTCCACACCTCGATCCGTCAAGTAACCTCCATCTAACTGACTGATAAGACCCTTCTCAAACAAACGTTGAGTCGCAGCAATCGTTTTTTGATCTGCAGTATTATGTACTTTTAATCCCTGTTGCTGCGTAGGCAAATCAAATTGCACCAGCATATTTAATTCACCAACAACATCCTGTGTAAAAGGCATAGCATTTCCTCACTGGTTGATAGAATAATTTTAGAGCTGTTCTAACAAACATTAGGTAGTTTCCTCTGGCACTACCGATATGTCTTGCTCATAGGATACATTAAAGCCAGCGGCATTTCTGTGGCCACCACCACCAAACATCACGGCAATTTCCGAGACATCAACACCATCATTTGTAGACCGAAGGCTATAAGAACGTCCACCTTCATGATCTCCATAACAGGCTGCAAAGGGTTCACCTTGACACAATATATTTCCCGCATCAGAGGCCCATGCGGGTGGAGTGTTCAAGGCGGGCACATCATAACCGGCGATAGCCATCCTCCTTGCCGAGACATCGATCAACTCTTGAATATCACGTTTTTGCCGACGCACAATAGCAATCCCATCGCTAATAAGTTTAGACAAATCCGAATTCATTAAATCATCCCAAACATCAAATGCATAGGGATAGGATGTCAATGCGGCTTGAATTTCACGGGTATGCTCTAACTCATATCGCCACAAATCACGGTCTTGTATATGTAATAATAATTGTGGTGGCGGCTGGTTTGGGTGAAACCATTCCCATGCCAACATAGCACCAGACTTACTCATATCAAAAATGCCACCGATCTTGCCCTGCTCCAGCAAGATGGATAAATCTTCCGCTGCCGTTTTATGATGGTCCAACACTAAAATACTGTTAGCTTGAGTCAACAAAACATCCATCACTGGTCGCTTATAAGCAAAATCCACCATAACCACGTCTTGCCCTGCAACCTCCGGCGGTGGCTCATAATGAAAGCCGGCGATAAGCTCAACCGAACCACCTAATTTATGGCGCACAGCCCAAGCTGCACCAAACCCATCAGGGCAATTACCATGGTAAATACATAGGGTTTTCAAGCTACATCCTTATTTGTCGTTCAAGCTCATCAGCCTTCTTTGCACAATTATCACCACTATTCATACGTGGCAAGATATGTCTACATAACATTAAGCTTAGCGCGTTAACCATTGCAGCGCCTGGAATTTAACCATCGTTAACTACCAACGGATTCCCGCTAAAATGCAGCTATCTTCGATCTTACAACCAACGATTGATAAGGCATCTATACTTTAATTTATACCTATCACAAGTCGCACAAAACACATACGACACTATCATCGGAGGAACTAATGGCTGCCCTGGAAATAACCAATGGAGATATCACCGAAATAGAAGTTGGCGCCATCATTTGCCCCGCACACAAATACCTTATCAAAGGTAGGGGCCTCTCCGCTCAAATATTTGATAAAGGCGGAGCGGAACTAGAAAAGGAATGTAAGGAACACAAAGAATGCGCTGTTGGAGAGGCGCGACTCACGAGTGCGCCGAACCTTTGCACAAGTTATATTATCCACACAGTAACACCACAATGGACCGGGGGCGATCAATGGGGTATTACCGCGTTGGAACAACTTCGACAATGCTATAACAGTGTATTAACACTTGCCCAGGAAAATAATATTAGAAGCCTGGTTTTCCCTGCGCTCGGAGCTGGTACCAACAAAATACCACACTCCATGGCCGCTCACGTCGCCTTGGATGGATTAATCAAGCAGGAAGATGCATTTGACCGACTCATTGTATGCTTGCATACAGAATCAGCTAAGCGTGAATGGGTTGATGCCCTCAATAAATTTTATGCGGTATAACATAATACCCATCAACCAAGACTCGAGCATCAGAGCTGAAGGGAAACTAAAACCATCTTTCATTCAAATATTTCTGTCACTGTAGTACTTGTAGCATCACACTTATATTCTCCACTGAAGCAATCCATACAACACATTTTAACTATTACTGTTATCCAAGCGTTCCTCACGATAAGTACTTGGTGCCATCCCAAACCATTGTTTAAAGGCTTTACTAAAGGCACTACTTTCCTGAAAGCCTATTTTATAGGCTATTTCCTTAACAGATAATTTGCTATTTCTTAGTAACGATATAGATACATCACGACGAATATCATCCTTGATAGTCCGATAATTCGTACCGTGCTCATTTAACCTACGCGACAACGTTTGTGGTGACACTTCTAGCTGAGCAGCTAGAGTCGAGATACTGGGGAACCCCTTAGAAATATCAGAACCTATTAGCAATCGAATTTTTAAATCTAACGCCTCAAGGTTGGGCCACAACAAGGTATAGAAATTTGCATATTCGGAAAATACTGAAGCACCGTCACTGACTTGAACAACCGGCTTGGCGAACACATCCTCTGAAAACTCCATACGACAAATATCACTTTCAACAATATTAGAACAACCAAACACATACTGAAATTCACTCAACACATCATCAATGGGAAAAGCTAGCTCGACTTTATTCAAACCTATTTTTCCTTTAACCAACCAACAAAGCTGCTTGTAGGTACCTAAGAGCATTCGCTGCATATAGTAGGCAGACGATTGCTGCAAACTTGAATTAAGATTAAGCGTTAAATTTGCTTTACCTTGCGTTTTACTAACAGTAAAAACTGGCTTGCCCTCGTTAAATAACGTGAAGTAATCATTCATAGTATCGATGGCAGCGTCCAACGTTGGTAATTGCGTCATCATACGATTGATTACCGTCATTCCTCCTAACGGCATAGGTATCAACGAGAAGCCTAGCATTTCATCCTTTAGCTGATTCTGAATAGCTATGCATAGCACGTTAAATTCAGAGACACTCATTAGCTTATCCCCTAAACCTGCTAGCGGCCTAAAGCCCAAAGATATTAGAAGCTTGTCTGCGCTGTACCCCTTTTCCTCATACCCAACCAACACAGCATGGACGAAGCTTGCCTTAATGGTAGGTTTAATGCTTTTGGATAGAATAGACACGTGGCCAGAACCGTTATTTAAGTGTTTGGTTTACAAGAATAAACGATGAGCGATTTGGACATCAACTCGAGTGATCAGGACATTGCCGCATTTGGAACAATTGTACGACTATAGGCACTCTACATTTTTACAATAAACGGTGTTTTCAATGTCTCTACCTAACAGAAATAACCCATACAACTTTGAAGAATTCCTCGCATGGCGCGACAAGCTGAATCTTTTTGAAGATATACCTTTCATCAAGAAGACGCTGAAGTTTTACGCGGGCGATTTGGGTGCTGAGATTGACGCTGATTTAAAGCAATTTGCCCATAAACAAGCCAGTAAGCTGAAACAGTTATCAGATGCCGCTGGTGTACATGACAAAGCACCTTACATGATTCACTTTGATGGTCACAACAACCGTATTGACCGCATTGTGCGTCCTGCAGAAACCCTTGAGCTGGAACGAGAAATTTGGCAAGAAGCGGTATTTGCCGACGGCGTTGATCCTTGGACGCGTTTTATGAAAATCTACCTGTTAACGTCCATGGGCGAATCAGGCGTTAACTGTGCGCACTGCTGTACCGGTGGTTTAAATCTATTATTAGAGCGTTTCGCTGACACACCAGAACTTAAGCGTATCCGTGAACATTGCACTAACGGTATCGAGGGCGACTACGGTATCGCCGCTCAGTTCTTGTCTGAAATGCAAGGCGGTTCTGACGTACAAGCTAACCTGGTAGAAGCTGAGCCGGCTGATGATGACACATTCCGTATCTACGGCACCAAGTTCTACACTTCTGCTTCTCACGCTGACTATCAGGTCATTACTGCTAAACCAACAGGCAGCGAAACAATCGGCCTGTTCCTAGTGCCAGCTTGGCTACCTGGAGATAAGTTAAAAGAAAAGCGCAACGGCTACACCATCAACAAAATAAAATCCAAGTTGGGTACTCGTGAACTACCGACGGGCGAATTCACTTACAACGGTGCAGTGGCTTACCAGTTAGGGCCTTTAGATCGCGGCCTATCTAACATCATCGGTATCGTACTGTCACACTCACGTTTCGTCAGCGGCTTGGGCCCTGGTGCGCAAATGATGCGTGTGACCGCTGAAGCTAAGCAATACTGTGAAGAGCGTACGGCTTTCGGTGTTACCATCAAAGATTTCGGTTTGGTAGCTGCGCAATTAAAGAAACTGGACAAGTACACTGAACGTACCACGGCCGCTTCGTTTAAACTGCAAAGTGAAATTTTGACAAACGAGCGCCTAAATAAAGGCGAAAAGCTGTTTGATTCTGAATTAGCTGAAAAACAGCACCGCTTCCACGTACGTATGTTGATCATGCTGCATAAGATGGTAGCGACCACCGACACTATCATGGTGAATGAGCTGGCCATGTCTATGTTCGGTGGTCACGGCCTGATGGAAGACTTCTCTTCCATTCCACGACTCTACCGTGATGCTGTAACTCTAGGCGGTGCTTGGGAAGGACCTAAGAACCTGCTATTAACTCGTATATTTATGGATATCCAAGCGGCGGTTAGCTGGTACTCAGCTGATGAGTTTATTGGTAACTTGTTAATAGGTGCCTCTACAGAGCAAGTTTCTGACCTATCTACCCGCCTAAAGGTATTCCTAGATCATGGAACACTATTGGGTACCGATGACAAGACTATCGAAATGTGTGAGAACTGGGAGCAATACTGCTTCGACTTAATGCATGCTTACCAGGATGTATCTCATGCTGAAGTAAAAAATAGCTAATCGGGATCAATAAGCATCCACTGACAACTAAGAGCCCCGTCTTGCTCTCGTAATACGAGGCTCTTTTGACAGTTCAGACAAGTACGATCATTGCTCTAAAGATATAACAAGCATACGCCCAGTGCCGCCGCTAATCATGGTAATTTAGCCAACCATTTGCCAACTATAAATATGGTTTCAAATAACACCATTTGTGGCCTATCGCGACACAGGGCTTACTATTGGCCAAAAGTACCTATCAATTGGCCACATATAATACTTTTCATCATCCTTTTTTGTCGAGGATGCGTATATGATTACTGTCGCTTTACGCTCAAATAAACACACTGTACATACCCATACACTTTCCGAGCGACGATAAATTAAAGAGAGAAAACACTATGGATACAACGCTTTCCACAGAGGATCTAGCTTTTCAAAATGAAGTTAGAGAGTTCCTAAAGGAGAATTTCACCAGCGAATTATCAACGCGCCTTCAAGACGTTGATACATTTAAGGGCGCTATGGTCGATTGGCAAAGAGCTCTTAATAACAAAGGCTGGTTCGCCACAAATTGGCCTGTGGAATATGGCGGTTCTGGCTGGACAGTTACCCAAAATTTTATCTTCGAATCAGAACGCGCATCCTTTGGCGCTCCAGGCACTATGCCCTTTGGTGTGAGCATGGTTGCTCCCGTAATATATGGGTTTGGTAGCGATGAACAAAAGAAAAAATTCTTACCGCGTATCTTGAATAGTGATGATTGGTGGTGTCAGGGCTACTCTGAGCCAGGTGCTGGCTCTGATTTGGCTTCCCTAAAAACCAAAGCCGAATTAGATGGTGATGACTACGTTGTTAGTGGTGCAAAAATTTGGACATCCTATGCCCAATACGCTGATTGGATTTTCTGCCTTGTACGCACCAACAACACAGGCAAAAAACAGGACGGCATTACCTTCCTGTTAATCGACATGAATACGCCGGGCATTACCGTCAACCCAATTGACTCTATTGACGGTCACTACAGCCTTAATGAAGTTCTGTTTGACAACGTGCGAGTTCCTGTTGAAAACCGTATCGGCGAACAAGACAAAGGCTGGACCTATGCAAAAGCATTACTGGCTCACGAACGAACAGCAATTGCCGGTGTCTCTAAATCTAAAAAAGACATCGCGGAAATTCGTAAACTGGCCAACCAAGAACTCGCTGGCGAAAAGCCTTTGATTGAAGACCCCATGTTCCAAATGCGTCTATCAAATACAGAAATTGAATTGATGGCACTAGAATTCACAGAACTTCGTGTACTAGCCGCTTCTGCCAAGGGCCAGGGACCTGGTGTTGAGTCTTCTTTATTAAAAATCAAGGGAACAGAGATACAACAAGCCGTGCAGCGTTTATACATGGATTTAGCGGGCTATTACTGTGGTATTGAGCCTCAAGATAAAGATACGGATATAGGCCACCACTTTGGTAACCGAGCACGCCAAGACTTTATGTATGGACGTGCCTCGACCATTTACGGCGGTTCAAACGAAGTGCAAAAAAATATTATTGCTAAATTTGTACTTGGTCTTAAGTAGAGCGATTAAAGCTCAATTACTTAGCTATGTAGTTACGTTGCTAATTACGTTATCAAGACCGATAAGCAGTACATAATTTATAGAAATTTTATAGAGAATTTAACAATGAACTTTGATTATTCAGAAGAGCAAACCCTGCTAAGAGACAGTGTTACTCGCTTTGTGCAAGACCAATATGATTTCGAAACGCGGCGGCATATCGTTAGCGAAGACAGCGGCTTAAAAGCAGACAACTGGAAGACCTTCGCCGAACTGGGCTGGCTATCTATTCCTTTTTCCGAAGAACATGGCGGCTTTGGCGGCTCGGTAATCGATAGCGCAATGCTAATGGAAGAATTTGGTAAAGGCTTAGTGGTTGAACCTTTTATTGCTACCGTATTGCTATTTGGCAGCCTGCTCAATAAGGGTAACAACTCTCAGCTACAACAAGACTATATTGGAAAAATTATTGAAGGCCAATGCCAAGGTGCTTTTGCTTACCTTGAGCGACAAAGTCGCTATGAACTGAGCGATATAAAAACCTCTGCAACCAGCAATGGTGACAACTACACCTTGAACGGTGAGAAAACCGTTGTTTTCAATGGCGCACACGCAGATACGATTATTGTTTCTGCCCGCACCAACGGCCAGCAAACGGATGAGAACGGTATCACCCTGTTCTTGATCGACGCTAATGCCGCAGGAATTGAAAAAACCGTTTACAATATGATGGATGGCCAGCTTGTTGCCAACATAACATTCAGCAATGTTGACGTACCTGCGACCCAAATCGTTGGAGAAGTAGATAAAGGCTACAGCTTAATAAAAGCTGTTATAGATGAAGCGATGGTTGCTGTCTCTGCCGAAGCACTTGGCGTTATGGAAAAACTAAAAGATACCACGGTAGAATACGCCAAAACTCGCGAACAATTTGGTGTTACATTAGGCTCCTTCCAAGCACTTCAGCACCGTATGGTTGATATGTTCATGTCTTATGAGCAAACAAAATCATTACTCTTTAGAGCTATGTGCTCACTTGCAGAGGATAGCGCAGAAGCAGAGAAAAACATCCTTGCACTAAAAGTAATGGTGGGCCGTGCAGGCAAACATATAGGTAGCGAAGCTATCCAACTTCATGGCGGTATGGGTATCACTGATGAATTGGATATTGGCCATTATGTGAAACGCTTAATGATGATCAACACCTTGTTTGGTGATGCGGATTATCAGCAACAAAGGTTTAGCGCTGTGACGAACCAGCAATAACCTTAAGCCTTCGAATAGGGTCAGCTTAATTGTTAACTGACCCTATTTTTATTCATCAGCAAACATCTAAAACAATAGAATTGTCGAATTAATTTACAAATTCCAAATTAAGAGGACAGCACCCACTTGATTATCAGGGCGTACACAAAGCGTATCCCAACCCTCAATTTCATTAAACTCAAACTTAAGCACTCGCGGATTCAAGTAATAAGTGCAATTAAGTTACGCAGCGAGTAATTCTACTCGCTGCCCCAAAAACAATTCATTCGGTGACTTGCCACCCCTGGTTTTTCTT
>Ga0105348_1001919_pt1 | contig 13205 bp, 13 predicted proteins | sample EN8Hudsemesocosm_2_FD_83504 | JGI IMG/M metagenome (GOLD analysis project Ga0105348, IMG submission 83504) | Methane-oxidizing microbial communities from mesocosms in the Hudson Canyon - EN8C Hudson Canyon | ecosystem: Environmental > Aquatic > Marine > Cold seeps | place: Hudson Canyon... | reverse complement strand
CCTGCAGCAGGTCGATTTATTGCAACCCGCGCGCTTAGAATCGCTTGAGCGAGACGCCAACAATGACAGCCCTATCCTGCACCTAGAGGATGGCCGCCAAGTGCACGCAGGTTTAGTAATTGCTGCCGATGGCGCGCAATCAAAATTGCGCCAACTAGCGGACTTTCGCACGCGGGAGTGGGACTATGAGCATCAGGCCATCGTCACCACTGTGAAGACCGAACAACCTCATCAGCACACGGCTTGGCAACGCTTTATGGACTCTGGTCCACTGGCCTTTTTACCGCTCCAGGGCGAGCCTCAGGGTGCAACATCTAGCGACCATCACAGCTCCATCGTCTGGTCCTGTAAACCCGAAATGGCAAGCGAGCTCATGGTCCTTGATGAAGGTGCGTTTGCGCTGCGCCTCGGCCTGGCCTTTGAACACAAGCTCGGCGCCATTGAACACGTAGCCCAACGCTACAGCTTCCCTCTGCGCCAGCGCCACGCAACCGACTACACCAAACCTGGCATTGCACTCATTGGCGATGCAGCGCACACCATTCACCCGCTCGCGGGCCAGGGGGTTAACTTAGGTCTGCTGGATGTCTGCGCCCTGCGCGATGAAATCTTTCGTGCCTGCGAGCGCAACCTGCCCCTCACAGAACAAAGCATACTGCGTCGCTACCAACGCAATCGTAAGAGCCACAACCTTGCTGTCATGGGCCTTATGGAGGGCTTTAAACGTTTATTCGGCGCCAACCACATCACCTTGCGCTGGGCTCGTAACGAGGGCATGCGCCAGCTCAATAACCTCACCCGTCTCAAGAGCGCCGTTATCAAACAAGCCATGGGTTTATAACTAAACGTTCTGTGGCACTGAACCCCAGTGTTGAATCAACACAACTGGCAGCCCCACCAGTAAATCGCCGCTCATAAACACGCCAAAGAAACCTTCTAGCGCCTAGCGCTCTGCTAGTCTTATCTCACTAGGAGAACTGTTCATGCTTTTGCGCTCATCAATTGCCCGCCAACGCTACCAATCCATTGCCATTGCCATGATCAGCTTGGGCATGGTCACCACACTGCTCAGCGTCGGCTACTTGCACCTACAATCCTACACAGAGGACCTCAAGCAGCTGCATACGCTGACCAATGAACTAGAACAGGTCGACATGGCATTGCTGCAACTGCGCAGTCTAGAAAACCGCTACCACCTATCACGCAGTGAAGAGAGCCGTCGGGCCTTTGAGCAAGCGAAAAAGAAACTCAGTCACGACTTGGCTCAGCACGAGCAGCATGAGTCGCTCGCTCCCGTACTGCTGCAAGAATTTCATGATCTCACCAACCAACTCGACCAGTATCATGCACTGCTCAATAAAATTGATGTGATGTATCGCACCTACGGGAAAAGCGCACAGGACGGACTTTACTTCGAAAGCCGGCAGGCGGCCCACGCATTGGAAGCGCTGATCCTTGAGCAACAACAGCTCTACCCTATATTGCTCAATATGCGACGCAGAGAGAAAGATTTTCAGCTGCGAGGTGATGAGGAGTACTTACGGAGTTTCGAAACACTTGCTGCGCAATTGCACAGTGCACTGCAACAGGCCGAGAACCCACAGTTCGATCAGCCAGCCGCCCTACAGCAACTTAATACCTATCGACAGCATCACCAGAGCCTCGTGGATGTCAGTGTGATGATCACCGAGGCGCAACAACAACTTGAGCAGCATGTCGTCGAAATAGGTCGCAGCCAACAAAGCATCGTCCAAGCCATGAAAGTCCTGCAGGCCAATGGCATACGCAAAGCGCTCAACGAATTGCGTAGCTATTTATTGAGCAGCGGCATCATCATGATCGTCATCATTATCTACATGCTGCTCAGTCGATTATTCGACTGGCGCATACTTGCCAACCTAGTAAAAGACACACGCAACACCATCAATACCTTGAGCGAAAACAGCAGTGATCTCAGCACACGGTTACATCCACCCAAGGCCGCGAGCCAAGAGGTGAAGCAACTCGCTCATGCCACCAACATCTACATCAAGCGCTTACAGGAAATGCTGCAAGGAGTGGGCTCCACCGCCGACCGGCTGGGCGAGCTGAGTGATACGGGTCTGTCTCTCAAGCAGGAGATCTTTGCCATTATCCAGCAGCAACTGGATGCGGCCCAAGAAGCCGCACAGCACTTAGAAGCATCTTCAACAACACTGCACTCACTCGGCGAACGCTCTCAACGCCTGTCAGACAATATGGTGCAAGCCCGTGAGTTAACACAGACCAGCCAAGAGCATGTCCACAAGCTTGATGGTGAAATGGCTCAATTGCAGCAGCAATCGAGTGACGCCGCGCAGAGCATGAGGCAACTGGCCGAGCAGGTCAGTGAAATCAATTCCGTCGCCGAAGTGATTGCCTCCATCGCAGAGCAAACCAATTTGTTGGCACTCAATGCAGCCATAGAAGCTGCTCGCGCCGGTGAGAGCGGCCGAGGCTTTGCGGTAGTGGCCGACGAGGTGCGCTCACTGGCTCAGCGCACCGCCGAGTCGACGAGCACCATTCGCCAACAGGTTGAGTCAATTCAGAAAAGTTGCGACGACTGCGTCACGCAAGTCGACAGCAGTGCCGCCTCCGTTTCCAGCAGCATCGACATCAGCGCGCAAGTCAGCAGTGATCTCCACACCATAGGCACGAGCATTAACGAGTTGCGCGATGAAGGAAATATGTTGGCCAAAGAGCTGCAACTATTAGAAGATTCATCCCACAGGTTGGCCAGTAGCAATCAGAGTTTGTGCGTAGATGTCAGCAGCTCAGCGGATAAAGCTTTAGAAGCACTGACCAATGACAGCGACTTGTCACAGTACACCACACACCTGCGTCACCTGCTCAGAGGCTTCGATAAGACCTTAAAACAAACCGATAGCCGTCACCAGGGAGATGACACAGAGCTGTTCTAAGTTCTGCACTGACAACCTTGGTACGACCGAGAGGCGTGATCGACCGCGATCAATGAGACTCGTCACGTACGGCGTGTTTTTCTAGGTAGTTCAAGCCGATCGCTGTGATCGCACCCAACACCACGATAAATGCCATAGAACCCATTAACAAATAACCGCCAACCATCACCGCTTCGTTCATCGCCATCACCTCATTTCATCAGTCTGCGGCAAGTCGGTGACCTGCCGTGTTTTTAACCTGATACTAGAATAACGGCCAAAAAAAAACGCCCCTTGATTCAAGTCAAGAGGCGTCCGATTGATGCCGGTAATGCTCTCAGCAAAGGCTTAAAAGCGGTAGCGCACCCCCGCTGCAAGACCGCGGCCGGCTTCAGGCGCGACTTCACGCAGGTAAGAGCTGGCGTTGCGGATGTCTTCATCGAGCAAGTTAGTCGCCTTCAAAAATACCAAGGTGGAAGCATCATTGCCCGAGTCAAAGGTGCGGCTAAGTTCGGCGTCTACTCGGGTATAACCCTCGGTCGCTTCCTCGTGCTCCCCCGCATGATCCTGATCAGACACCTGCGTCACCCGCAACCAGCTCTGCCACCCAGCAACGTCGGCGTTCAGCTGCACACCCGTGCGCATCGGCGTTATTCGCGGCAGGTCGCGACTCTCATCCGCTGCCGGCGCCTCATCAAGCTGGGCGCGAACGTAGTCGCCAAACACACGCACACTGAACTGCTCGCTCAACGTTTGCAGCCACTCCAACTCAACACCTTTAAACGACGCGTCAGCTTGCTCGTATTGGAATATCTCCAGCTCTTCAACAGGGTCTTCCACACCTGTATCACGCTTATAGATGTAATCGTCAAACTGGTTGTAAAACAGGTTCAGCTTAATTTCGGAGGCGTCATTTAGCTGCACCAAATAACCCACATCCAGGTTCCAGCTGGTCTCCTCAGTCAGGGATTGATCGCCTTTATCCAAGGTTCCGGTAGCCACATGTGCACCGTCAGAGAAAAGCTCTTCGGCAGTGGGCGCTCGCTCGGCGTGGCTGAGGCTCAGCTGCAGATGCTGACGCTCGGTCAAATCCCAATGGGCTCCCAGCGAAAAGCTGTAGGCTTGGTGATCAACACCATCGAAGCCATCTGCCTCAATGCTTTGTCGCTCGGCGCGAAGACCCCACTCAACCACCGTATTAAAGGCTGAGTCATCGAGGTGTTTTTCAGTTATCAAAAATATGCCCTGACTGCGCGTATTTGAGGCAGGCACAAACGCTTCGTCGCCAATGGCAGAGAAATCCGTGTCGGACCATTGAAGGCCCAACAAACCATGCCAACCATCCCATTCAGACAGCTCAGCCTCTAGGCGACCCTCCCAAGACTTGCTCTCGAACACCGTACCGGTTTCAGCGCCTTCAAACTCCGTATGCTGATAGTCGTTGTAGCCCAACCGCAGATTCAGCTTCTCGACGCCATCGAGAGCAGTATCGAGCGAGCCCTTGAGGTCGTAGCGGGTCTGCTTCATGTGGATACGAACAGATTCGCCCTCGTGTTCCTCGTGTTCCTCGTGTTCCTCGTGTTCCTCGTGTTCCTCGTGTTCTTCGTGCTCCTCGTGCTCCTCGTGTTCTTCGTGCTCCTCGTGCACATGAGCACCTGCGGGAATACCGTAAAGACTTTCAATGCGCCCCACGCTTAAACCCAACGATGCGCCCTCGCCAAACCAAGTCGCGCCGACATTGCTGGCCTTTGAACGCGTTGAGGTGTTGTCGATGTAACCGTCGGTGGTGTCTTCCTCATCGTGCGGGTTGGCAAAGCTGGGGATATCCACGTTGTCACTCGAGCGATAAAGTCCGTCGACGTGCCATGACAGGTTATTGCCCGATGCCAAATCCTGGCCTCCATCAAGGCGTATCACAGAGGCCGATTCATTATTAGCCGTGCTGTAGCGTGTTTCTGCCGCCCCTGTGATTTCCGTCACTGGGCCTCGCGGAATGCGTCCATCCACCACATTCACCACACCGCCAATGGCGCCGCTGCCAAAACGCAGACTGGCTGGCCCGCGCAGTACCTCAACCTGATCGGCCAACAAGGCCTCGGTGGCATTAGCGTGGTCGGCGCTGGTGCTGGACGCATCCATCACCCCGAGGTTGTCTTGCATCACTTTTACCCGTCCGGCACTCTGCCCGCGAATAATCGGCTGGCCCACACCTGCACCAAAGGAGGCATTGGCCACACCCACTTGTGTTGCCAGAGTCTCGCCCAAGGTGGCCGCGGCCTGCTTGCGCAAAGCCTCACCAGTTAACACACTGACCGCCCCTGCATTTCCGCTGAGGCTTTTGCCCAGAGGCGACGCCTCAATGATGACTTCTTCAATTCCCGCGTGGTGCTCTTTATGCTCGTGGTGCGCCGCCACATCTTGTGCCTGCACCTGACCGCAAAATGATAAAAGAACCGCACTGGAAACGAGGCTTTGAACCGGTAGTAAAAACTTTGCTTTAGGTTCAGCACTGCCCAAATTTAAGAAGGAGTTGTGACGTTTAAAAATAAATCTGTTCATGGGTTTACTCTATAACACTCCGCCAACCTCATGACTTAACCATAAAGTTTGACGATTAATAACTGTCAGCCAATCGCCAGTTTTCACCAGTCATCGACATTATCTAAGCCTATTTTCGGCTCAGGCTATACGTGAGTTAAACGACATAAACAGGAGGGGCGCGCAGCTGTTGCGGCGCAAACGTAAAACGGGGAGTAACCGATTGATAACTCGTTGCGGTGAAACTAGAGGGGCTAGAGGCTTGACCAATAAACACACTGGGGGCGACACCAGTATCGTCACCGCCCCACTGCAAACAGATAGGGCACGACTCTAACTCGGCGTTAAAGCTGTGATCGTGGCTCGCCTCAACCGTCTGCGCCAGTAACATACACGCAGCCAATACCAGCACCCAACGGCGAGCGTCGGTAAGTACGTGGTGAATCCACGGGTAACTGAGTGAGTGATACTGATTCATTTTGTTATGATATAACAATGCGGTACTTACTGAAAACAATTATCAACAAAATATCCTCAATCCCGTAATAATCATGCAGAGCCTATCGATAGTGCCATATCGTTGATCAAGCAACTACTGAATAAGCAATAATAGATAAATCAACCACAGTGTTTTCTGTTTGTTTTTCAGCCAAAAACTCAAATAAGCTTCTCTTCGACTATCGCAAAACTGGCCCAAGGGCATCGCAAGCCGATATAATGCTGGGCTTAGTAAAGCCTTGGCCAAATACTCTGGCCCGATCATATTCGGAGACGCACATGGCGGAACGTACCGCAAAAGTTAGCCGCGACACACTCGAAACCCAAATCACCGCAGAGGTAAACCTCGACGGCGCGGGCAAGGGAACCTTTGATACCGGTGTGCCTTTTCTTGAGCACATGATGGATCAAATTGCCCGTCACGGCATGATCGACATGGATATTTTTTGTAAGGGCGACACCGACATCGACGACCACCACTCGGCGGAAGACATCGGCATCACCATCGGCCAAGCGATTGCTCAAGCCGTAGGCGATAAAAAAGGCATCCGCCGTTATGGCCACGCCTATGTACCTCTTGATGAAGCCCTCTCTCGCGTTGTGATCGACTTCTCAGGCCGCCCCGGTTTAATCATGAACGTGCCGTTTACCCAGAAGCGTGTGGGTAATTTTGATACCGAGCTGTTCTGGGAGTTCTTTCAGGGTTTTGTAAACCACGCGCAGGTGACCCTGCACATTGATTGCCTGCGCGGCTTCAATGTTCACCACCAGATCGAAACCGTGTTTAAAGCTTTCGGCCGCGCCCTGCGCATGGCGCTGGAAGAGGATCCACGTATGGCGGGTATGATGCCGTCAACGAAAGGCACCCTTTAAAGCTATTGCGCTGATGGCGCTTTAACTACGATCAAAGTCAGTACTGAGAATTGTTATGAGTAAAAGCCGTGTAGCGGTGATCGACTACGGTATGGGCAACCTGCACTCGGTGGCCAGTGCCCTCGAGCATGTGGGCAACAACACCGATGTCATCATCACCGCCGATAAGGCCGAGATTGAAGCCGCCGACCGCGTCATATTTCCTGGGGTTGGCGCCATTCGCGACTGCATGGCTGAGATCAATCGCTTGGGTTTCAACACCCTCGTGCCCAGCGTGATTGCCTCGGGCAAACCCGTGCTTGGTATTTGCGTGGGCATGCAGGCATTGATGAATTACAGCGAAGAAAACAACGGTGTCGACTGCCTTAAGCAGTTTGATGGCGAGGTGAAGTTCTTCGGTAAAGGCCTCATTGAAACGGAAGGCCCAACGGCAGGCGAAGTCCTAAAAGTCCCACACATGGGCTGGAACCAGGTTGAGCAAGTTCAGGCGCACCCGCTGTGGCACAAAATTGAAGACAACAGCCGCTTCTACTTTGTGCACAGCTTCTACGCCAAAGCTGCAAAAGAAAGCGAGGTAATGGGCCGCTGTCACTACGGCTTGGACTTCGACGTCGCGCTCAACCGCGATAACGTGTTCGCCGTACAGTTCCACCCGGAGAAAAGCCACACCAACGGCCTGCAACTACTGCAAAATTTCTTGAGCTGGGACGGCAAGGCGTAAAGCCATCGACTTGCAGCCTGAACATGAAGCCCCGCACTGCGGGGCTTTTTTGTGCCTAAACGCGCCTAACGGCATGGCTCAACAAGGTCCGGCGTGCTGAATCAAGAAAGCCGACAAGCTCTCTGCGTCACTATCTGTCATTGCGGTAAAGGCACAACCTATAAGGTAGCGGCTCTGCGCCAAACGGCGACTGTAAATCACCTGAGCGTCTATGCTCATCAGCTCATTCGATACTTGAGCGGGCAGCTCGAACAAAATCGTCATGCACACCTGATGGCGACGAGTCCGCTCATCTTGTGTTCTCGGCATCAGCGCTTGCACCAAGCGAGGATCACACTCCATTTGCAGGCCAGACTTAGAAAGGTTCACTAACCGCACTGGGTGCTCCAGACTGTGAGCGCCGGCCGGGGTAACCCGAGCATTCAGATCGACCTGAAACCTTGGGCTGTTTCTTAACTCTCGCAGCGTCGAGTCTTCCACAACAACACCTCCACATTATCCAGTCACCTGAGTAGAATCATTGAGTGCCCCGTTCAGTGCATCAAGGCAGGTGGCTAGCTGATCAAAACAGGCTTTGCTGACTTGGAAAACTGCCCAAGTATTCTTCCAGTGCCGGCACGGCTGGTATATCAGCACCCGCCAAGCCGCAACCCAGTAGATAACCGCTTTGCGCTAGGCGCCGCCTATACATCACCTCACACAGCATGCTGACGGGCTGCTGACGCGAGCCACCAATGGCCACGTTGAACGAGACCTCCAGCGCACAAGTATCAGCCGAACCTAGGGGGTTTTGCACCTCGCCCAACTGTTTGCCCAAACGCTCATCACACTCAAGTTGTAATCCCGGCTGGGACAAATTGGTCAAGCGTACAGAATAGACCGACTCACGTACCCGCGCCTGACCATTAATATCAACAGTAAAGCGCGGGTCACTGCGCAACTCATCACCACAGGTCTCCAACATCACAAGCACTCCAAAGCAGGCTTCCATTCACATAAACGCAATTGACCGCCCCACAATTAAACCACAGTCATTGTTATTAACGGCCATTCTCCAATAAAATCAATAACATAACGGAAAAAACAATGGGCCAGTAAAGTCCGCCTTAGTTTCCACATGAACTTTATTACGCGAATAAGCTACAATTGCGGCCTTTCTAATATCGCTGGCATCCGCTTTATGGCACTCGCAAAACGCATTATTCCCTGTTTAGACGTCGAAAACGGCCGTGTGGTCAAAGGCGTTAATTTCGTTGATATTCGCGACGCGGGCGACCCAGTAGAGGTCGCCAAACGTTACAACGAGCAGGGCGCCGATGAAATCACCTTCCTCGACATCACCGCCACCCATGAAGGCCGGGACACCACCGTGCACACAGTGGAGCGCATTGCCGCCGAGGTGTTCATCCCGCTTACCGTCGGTGGTGGTATCCGCACAGTGGAAGACATTCGTACCATGCTCAACGCGGGTGCCGATAAGGTGGGCATTAACTCAGCGGCTGTGACCAACCCAGAGTTTGTGCGCGAAGCCTCCGAGCGCTTTGGCGCCCAGTGCATCGTGGTCGCCATTGACGCCAAAAAAGTCGAAACCGCAGATGGCTCAGATCGCTGGGAGATATTCACCCACGGCGGCCGCAAACCCACCGGCATCAACGCCGTTGAATGGGCAGTGAAGATGGCAGACTATGGCGCCGGTGAAATCCTGCTGACCAGCATGGACGGCGACGGCACCAAAAAAGGCTTCGACCTAGGGCTGACCCGCGCGGTATCCGAAGCCGTCACCATTCCCGTAATCGCCTCAGGCGGTGTCGGCAACCTGCAGCACTTGGTCGACGGTGTGATAGAAGGTAAAGCCGACGCCGTACTGGCCGCCAGCATCTTCCACTTTGGTGAGCACACTGTGCCAGAAGCCAAAGCGTTTATGGCTGAACAGGGTGTTGAAGTACGAGTTTAATTTCCGAACTCTAGCCATAAAAAGCCCGTATTCCCTAAAGGCGAGCGGGCTTATTAATGTTCAGGCAGAAACCTTAGAAAGGCATAGGGTAACGTTCCCACACCTCACCCACCTCTTCCAACAAGACCTTGCTGAGCGGCTTTTCAAAAACACTCAAATCATCTTTGAGCTGTTCCATCGAGGTCGCACCAATGATGGTTGAGGTAACACCGTCCAGCTGGTCGATCCAGCCCAGCGCCAATTGCGCGGGTGTGACGTTGTGCTTCTTGGCTAGGTCAACATAAGCCTGAGTTGCCTCGTGCACCGGAGCCGTATCACGGAAGAAACCATTGCGCGCCGACAAACTCCAGCGACTGCCCTCTGGGCGAGCGCCGTTTGCATACTTGCCGGTCAGCACGCCAGAAGCCAGTGGTGACCAAGGTAAATAGGCGACATCTGTGTGAACACACTGCTCAATCGCGTAAGGCCAATCCTTAGCGTGCAAGAGATTAAACTCATTTTGAATTGACGTCACCCGCGTCAGGTTGTGCTTCTCGCTCAGACGGATGTATTCGCTCACACCCCAAGGCGTATCATCCGACAAACCAAAGTGGCGAATTTTACCGCACTTAACCGCCTTATCCAGAGCCTGTAAAATTTCCAACATCTTCGCTGAGTGCGCAGCCGTGTCCACGTCACTGAATGAAATAGTACCGGGCGCGTGTTTACCAAAATGCGGCGACGTGCGGTTGGGCCAATGCAATTGATAGAGATCGATGTAATCGGTTTGCAAGCGCGCCAAGGACGCATCAATCGCCGCCGTCACCGTCTCACCAGATATCTCGCTGCCATCGCGAATCCAGGCCAAACCCACACCCGCAATCTTGCTCGCTAGAATGTAGTCTTCCCGACGACCCGGGTTGGCCGCATTCCAGTGGCCGATGATCTTCTCGGTAGCGCCGTAGCTCTCAGGCGTAGGAGGGATCGAATACATCTCCGCCGTATCGACAAAGTTCACCCCACAATCCAACGCATGCGCCATCTGCTCATTGGCGTCCTGTTGATTGTTTTGCGTGCCCCAGGTCATCGTGCCCAAACACACACGGGACACTGAAAGGTTGCTATGGCCCAGTTTTGAATATTGCATGAATTTCCCCACTTAAAGAGTAAAACGCTTAGTGAATCAAGGTTCGCGGTTCCCACCATCGCGCATGTATAGGCTTCAGTACTTATTGAATAATATATAAATTGATACGCAGTGATACTGATTTCCGAAAAGCTCTAATCAAGGCCTTAAGCTTTGATGAGAACTCATACCAACTGCGAAACCCTTAACAAGCTAAGGCGCTTACAACCCTCGCCTTCATCGGTGCTGATCATAGCCCTAAGCCCAGCAGCTCGGCGTTGTTCGCCTAACTCAACTAAATTGAGGCACAAAGTTCTAATGGAGGGCCAAAGCTGCTACATTGTCTCCCTTAAATATACCGGATGGATATTAACGATGTTGTTAAAGAAAATTGCAGTTCCGCTGGCACTAGTGTTGTCTTTGTTTACCGTTTCTGGTTGCTCGACCATCTCCAATATTGGAGAACAAGCCGCGAACCTGCTAAATGGTAAAGCACCTACTCCTGTGTACCGAGTTGCAATTATACCATTTGAGAGCCTAACCCCTGATAGAGGCGTGGGTATTACCGTCTCCAAGTTGTTCTACAGCCAACTGTCTTCAGCTGACAACATTACCTTGAGCGAAGAGATCGGACTTAGAAACTGGCTAAAGAACCAGAACATTAACATTAATCAGTTAGCAAAAAGCACGTCTGCTCAAGCACTCGGTCAACAGCTGGATGTTGACCGTATATTGCTAGGCTCTGTAAGCCGCTATGGACATGGTAACGACCCCTATGGAGACCCAGCAGTCGCTATTTCGGCGCAACTCGTCGATGTCAAAACAGGTAAAGTGCTCTGGGCAAGCAGTCAAAACAGAACAGTCGACGACAGCTTTTGGAGCTCAAATGAGACTACCGAGTCTTTGGCTCAAGAGTTGGTCGATGAATTAGCTGAAGACATTATTGACGTTAAATAATCCCAGCTCGGCAGCACTGGCTTCATGCCAGCGCTGCCACAGAAGAACCTCTACCTCAAGTAAGTCCTAACACCCTACTGCCCCTCTACCCTCTCTTTCATCACACGCCCCCCCAACCAGAGCTTGACACGCTGACGTCATAATAAGACATGCTTCCCAGACCATGATAAGCGCATCCACACCCCGCGCCCTCCTGCAATCACTCACGATGCCCACAAACAAATAAAAGCGGTCAACCATTGTAAGTATCCGTACATCAACTAGAAATCTTAGGTATATCACCACGCATGAAAACCCTAAAACAACTCCCTGCAGGAAATAGTTTGACTATCGAGTGTGCGCCCTCAATACATCCAACACTGATTCATTCTTAAATTTTATTGCCTGCTCTAAGGCGTTGCGCCCCGTCAAATCTCGGTAGGCCGTATCGGCACCGTTATGAATCAGACGCTCAACAATCGCCGCCACCGGATTGATCTCAGCCGCAATAATCAGCGCCGTTTTATCCTTCGTGCCCACCACCTTATGCACATCCGCACCGAGCTTAACCAACTCATCAATGATCAAAGGGTTGGTATTAAACCCTGCGGCCGCACTTAATGGTGTGCCCGAGAATATAAGCCCAGTATCTTGCTCGTTAATACCCGCACCACGAGCCACCAACGCAGCAATCACCTCAGGACTCGTCGTTGTAGTGGCCGCCCACAACAACACCGGCCCATTTTTATTACCCGGCAACAACGCCTCGCTGGGGATAGCGTAAACATCATCCACCGTGGCCGACACCCAAAAAGCTTGCTGACTGTATTTTTTGTGTGGGTTGCTTATTTTTAAATAGCCCACAAAGGCGATGACTAGGACCAACAGAACTATTAGTTTTGGGTTTGTTGATTGCATTAATTTGGGTTCTTTTTTATGTTTTTTTGGGTGGTCTTATTTAGTTACTTTTAGATTTTATTTTTTAACGCCCGCAGCATGAGCGAGGAGCGTAGCGACGAGTCCAGCCCGCTTGCGGGCGATCTTGCCTGTGCTGGTTATGTGTGTGCATTGAAGGTTATCCTCGCCATGCCGTTTGGAAGCGATGCCCCGTCATAGCTAGCTATGTGCCGCCACGCCACGGTGTAGATGAGCAAAGCCCGATCAAACCCTTGATCTTTAGGTGATAGCACGATGTCAACAACTCCCAAATATGCTGAGTACGCATAGTATTTCGCTGAACGATAAAGACTTTTGTTTTCCATCAGTATGGTTTCAAGCCTATTGATCCGATCAAAGCTGAGTTTCAACCGTTTCTTATTTTTCTCGGTGAATTCAACGGATATTTTTCCGTCAGATCTTAGCTTTTCCAATAGATCATCGTAGCTTTGAGGAGAGTCACTATTCATAGGATGTTGAACACATAACATTTGTATATCGCGCACGCTCGCTTTGCGATTTCTATCGTTTATACGCGGTTGATATGTCATTGAAAGAACAGAGGTTTTCAAGAGGTATCTGAAACCGTTCAAAACAAAGCGAGCATGCGCGTCTGCTTACTAACCCGGAGGTCAAGTAACCGGTTATTAGTCAGTCACCGGCCGAGCTTCCTAACTCGTATGTCCGTAAGATAACGCAACGCTGAAGGGATGAAAAGCGTGGTGG
>Ga0105348_1001917_pt1 | contig 13213 bp, 12 predicted proteins | sample EN8Hudsemesocosm_2_FD_83504 | JGI IMG/M metagenome (GOLD analysis project Ga0105348, IMG submission 83504) | Methane-oxidizing microbial communities from mesocosms in the Hudson Canyon - EN8C Hudson Canyon | ecosystem: Environmental > Aquatic > Marine > Cold seeps | place: Hudson Canyon... | reverse complement strand
GCTTCTAAAATGATTCACCTAGACGACGAAAAAGCGGGCGGTTTTTACGCTGAGCACGCTGAGCGTCCTTTCTTCAAAGATTTGGTTGGCTTCATGACATCTGGTCCAGTTATGGTTCAGGTTTTAGAAGGCGAAGGCGCTGTTCTTAAGAACCGTGACCTAATGGGCGCAACTAACCCTAAAGAAGCTGAAGCCGGTACTATCCGCGCTGATTTCGCTGAAAGCATCGATGCTAACGCTGCTCACGGTTCTGATTCTTTAGAATCTGCTGCTCGTGAAATCGCGTATTTCTTCTCTGACGCAGAGCTTTGCCCACGCGGTTAAGTTTTAGTTAGAAGGTATTACAGTTTAATACCGACCTTTGAGAGCAGCTTGCAATCTTTGACTGCACGCTGCTTTCTTAGTTTTAACAACGCCATAAAATGATGCCATTCCACTTGTGTTTTCTTCGTTTAATCACGATTTAGAATACAAACGAAATGGTTTATCCGTCCAGGATGATACTCCCACTGCCCGGTGACCAAAATGACAGACATACAAGCAACTGACTTCGAAGCGTTAGATCGATTAGAAGCCGAAGAAAAAGCCAAAACACCGACTGAGAAGGTTAATTTATTAGGTTTATCTCCTAAGAAAATGGACGCTTTCTTTGAAGGCTTAGGTGAAAAGAAATTTCGTACGCAGCAAATGTTGAAGTGGATTCATCAAATCGGCGAATCCGATTTCGATAAAATGACCAACATGAGTAAAGCCATGCGTACAAAACTGGCTGAAGTTGCTGAAATTAGTTTGCCAGAAATTGTGATGGATAAAACTTCTGTCGATGGTACCCGTAAATGGGTCATGAAGATGCCGGGTGGCAGCTCGATCGAAACGGTTTACATTCCTGAGAAAGAACGTGGCACCTTATGTATCAGCTCACAAATTGGCTGTGCTTTGGATTGCAGTTTTTGTTCTACTGGTAAGCAAGGTTTTAACCGTGATTTAAGCGTTGCTGAAATTATTGGTCAGTTATTTGTTGCTTCTCAGAGTCTAGATACTCCGGGAGAAAAACGCGTTCGTCGTATCACTAACGTGGTAATGATGGGCATGGGCGAGCCGCTATTAAACTTTGATAACGTTGTCGATTCTATGGAATTGATGCTGAACGACTTTGCTTATAGCTTGTCGAAACGCCGAGTTACCTTAAGTACATCGGGTGTTGTACCTATGATGGATAAGCTAGGTGATTTAGCCGATGTTTCTCTAGCAGTCTCTTTGCATGCGGGTAATGATAAGCTTCGTGATGTCTTAGTACCGATCAATAAAAAGTATCCGATTAAAGAGTTAATTGCGGCGACGAATCGTTATTTGGCTAAGTTGCCTGATCGTCGTAAAGCAACGATCGAATACACCATGATGAAAGATGTAAACGATAGCATTGAAGATGCAGAAGAAATTGCTGAAGTATTAAAGAATACACCGTGCAAAATCAACTTAATTCCGTTTAATCCGTTCCCTAACTCAGGTTATGAACGCCCGAGTAATAATCGTGTTTATCGCTTCCGTGACTTATTGCATGAACGTGGATTTATTGTCACTATTCGTTCTACTCGCGGAGACGATATTGATGCCGCATGTGGACAACTGGTTGGGCAAGTTGAAGATAGAACGCGCCGCCAGCAAAAATATATTGAATTACACCAGGTTAATGACTCGGATGCGGTTTAACGCATAAATAGAGTACAGGCTCTTAATTTCTAGGGCGAATATAGGATGTTCAACATGAAATCTTTACAGCTTGTTATTTTATTGTGCGGCAGTTTATTTCTGTCAGCTTGTGTTACCACTATAGAAAGTCGCTTAACCCGTAAAGCGGATCCTGTAAAAGCGGTCGATAATTATACTCAGCTAGGCTTGGGCTACATTGGCCAAGGTCGATTTGATCGTGCACGAGCACGCTTAAATCGAGCTCTGGAAATTGATCCAGATTATGCCCCTGCAAATAACGCAATGGCGTTATTGCTGCAGTCTGAGCGTGAGCCAGAATTAGCGGAAAAGTATTTCTTAAAAAGTATCGATCTTGATGATGAATTTAGTCAAGGGCAGTACAATTACGGCATGTTCTTAATGCAGCACAAGCGTTATAGCGAAGCGTGTCAATATTTGAAAAACGCCGCGCGAGACGTTGAGTATCAACAGCGTGGTAAAGCATCGCAAAATCTAGGCTTATGCTACTACCGAGATGGAAAAGTGGACTTGGCCATTTCGACGTATGAGCGCATGTTGAAAGGCAATCGTTTTAATTCGCCGGTATTAGTAAATTTAGCGACGTTATTATTAGAGGCTCGTCGTTATGATGAAGCTCAGCATTATTATGATCGTTTTACTCAAATAGTAGAGCGTAAGCAAAACCAGCAGTCTGCCAATTCATTATGGTTAGGCATTAAGTTGGGGCGCATTAATCAGAACGCAAATGCAGTTAAAGAATTATCAGCACAGTTAAAGAACGATTTTTCACAATCTGCTGAATATGAACTTTATCGTAAAACGCTTTAGTTTTAGTCGCCACCTTAATAAGTGTGGCGCCTTAATTGCGAAGCAGTTTGTTAGAAACGTATTAATTCACAGAAAAATAGGCAACGGCGGTCAGTTATGAGTATTCATTCACATTCTCCAATTGTTAGACGAAAAAGCCGTAAAATTTGGGTTGGTAACGTCCCTGTAGGTGGCGATGCCCCTATTTCTGTGCAAACTATGACGAATACCAAGACCGAAGATGTTGAAGCAACGGTTGCGCAAATTAAACGCGCTCAAGATGCTGGTGTTGATATTGTTCGAGTCTCAGTACCTTCGATGGAAGCGGCTGATGCTTTTGGCGAAATTAAAAAATTAGTTACCGTGCCGTTAGTAGCCGATATCCATTTTGATTATAAAATTGCCTTAAAGGTTGCTGATCTTGGGGTAGATTGCCTGCGTATTAATCCGGGTAATATTGGTCGAGAAGATAGAATTCGCGAAGTCGTTGCCGCGGCGCGTCATAACGGCATTCCGATTCGTATCGGTGTTAATGCGGGCTCGTTAGAAAAAGACCTACAAGTAAAGTACGGTGAGCCAACACCAGACGCCTTGGTTGAATCGGCGATGCGTCATATTGATATTCTAGATCGTATGAATTTCCCTGACTTTAAGCTAAGCCTTAAAGCCTCCGATATTTTCATGACGGTTGCGGCTTATCGTAAAATTGCTGACCAAATTGAACAACCGCTGCATTTAGGTATCACAGAAGCGGGTGGTTTACGTGGCGGTACCGTTAAGTCCTCTATTGGTCTTGGCTTGCTAATGTTTGATGGCATTGGCGATACCATTCGCGTATCTCTTGCGGCTGATCCTGTAGAAGAAGTGAAAGTCGGCTGGGATATGCTGAAGTCGCTGAAGTTGCGCTCTCGTGGTGTTAATTTTATTGCTTGCCCATCGTGTTCACGTCAAAATTTTGATGTGATTAAAACGATGAATGAGTTAGAGAACCGTTTGGAAGATATCCGCACCCCAATCGACGTGGCGATTATTGGTTGTATTGTTAATGGTCCAGGTGAAGCGAAAGAAGTGGATGTTGGTTTAACGGGTGGCTCACCCAATAATCTGATTTATATCGATGGTAAGCCAGCAACAAAATTAAAAAATGAAAATTTGATTGATGGTCTAGAAAGCTTGGTCCGTGAAGGTGTTGCTAAGAAGCAGCAAGCACTAAAAGACGTTATCGTTTCAGACAGTTAATATTTATAGATTATAGATAGTGCATAAACAGTACATTTTAAGATAATTTATTGTTTCATATCGTTAATAAAGAATAGAAGGAAAGTCTCTTGGCTAACAAGAAGATTAAAGCCATTCGTGGCATGAATGATGTTTTGCCAACACAAACACCTGTTTGGCAGTATTTAGAAAACAGTGTTAAGGCCGTTCTTGGTGGGTATGGCTATCAAGAAATTCGTATGCCTATCGTAGAGCAAACACACTTGTTTAAGCGCTCTATCGGTGAAGTTACCGATATCGTAGAAAAAGAAATGTATACCTTTGACGATCGTAATGGCGAAAGTTTGACCTTGCGCCCTGAGGGAACGGCAAGTTGTGTGCGTGCGTGTGAAGAGCATTCATTATTAACCAATAATCAAAGCCCACGTCTGTGGTATACCGGGCCGATGTTCCGATATGAGCGTCCGCAAAAAGGTCGTTACCGCCAGTTTTTCCAAATTGGTGTTGAAACATTTGGCATGGCAACACCCGATATTGATGCGGAAGTGATTCTAATGACTGCGCGCCTTTGGCAGCAGCTAGGCATTAATGATGCTGTTGAGTTGCAGCTGAATACTATTGGTAGTGCTCAAACCCGTATCGATTATAAAGCGGCCTTAGTTGAGTACCTGACACCGATTAAAGATCAGCTAGATGAAGACAGCCAACGCCGTTTAGACACTAACCCGCTGCGTATTCTGGATTCAAAGGATCGAAATACTCAGGCGCTATTGAATGATGCCCCTGAATTGCACTCTTATCTGGATGAAGAGAGCCGTGAACATTTTGCTAAACTGACTCAGATTTTAGATGCGGCTGGTATTAAGTATCAAATTAACCAGCGCTTAGTGCGCGGTTTAGATTATTATGGCAAGACAGTATTTGAATGGGTAACCGATAAATTAGGTTCTCAGGGTACTGTTTGCGCCGGTGGCCGTTACGACGGTTTAGTTGAACAGTTAGGTGGTAAGCCGACCCCAGCCGTTGGCTTTGCTATGGGTGTTGAGCGTTTAATTCTATTATTAGAAACTTTAGACGCGATACCGACTGCGGTTAATACAACTCTTGACGTTTATATCACTGCCTTGGGTGGTGATACGGACCAAGCTGCGTTACTGTTAGCGGATAAACTTCGTCAACAACTACCCGCGGTGCGAATTCAAACGCATTGTGGTGGTGGCAGCTATAAAAGCCAGATGAAAAAAGCGTTAAATAGCAGTGCTCGTTTTGTCCTTCTATTAGAAGATGATGATGTACAAGCTAATCGTGTTCGAATGAAGCCGTTAACCGAAGATGGTGAACAGGTCGAACTAAATAATGACGAAATTGCTAGTTGGTTAACAGCCCAGTTGGGTTAGCTTAACGTTTCATAGAAATTACAATAAAAAATATTTTTGAAAGGGGTATTGAAAATGTCTGAAGAATTAAGAACTGAAGAAGAGCAAGTTGAAGCACTTAAAAAGTGGTGGGATGAGAACGGGAAAAGCTTAATCGTTACCGTTGTTGTTGTTTTAGCAGGGTATTTTGGCTGGAATGGCTACCAAGAAAACCAACGCAGTCAGGGTGAAGCGGCATCAAGTATTTACCAGCAGCTGGTGAATAAAGCAACTAAGCCGTTAGCAGAACAAACAGAAGCTGATAAAACAGAATTAGAGACGGTTGCGGCTCAGCTTAAAGCTGAATACCCAACGAGCCTATATGCAAAATTTGCAGGCCTTTATATTGCTAAATTTGCGATTGAAGCGAATAACTTCGACGCAGCAGCGACTGAATTGCAGTTATTAGTAGATGCCGGTGAGCAAGGTCCTGTGACGTATTTAGCACAAGTACGTTTGGCTCGTGTTTTCATTCAGCAAGAAAAATTAGATGAAGCGTTGGCACTAGTAACAACGACTCCTGATGCTTCTTTTGCGGCTCAATATGAAGAAACTAAAGGCGATGTTTTATTTGCCAAAGGCGAATTAGCCGAAGCACTTGGCGCATATCAAGCCGCTCGTGCATCAGCAACGGCTTTGGGAATTAATACTCAAGTATTGTCACGTAAAATTGATGATCTTGCCGGTGCTAAGCTTGCTGGAGCGGATGCTTAATTCATGATGCCTCAAGTAATCGCCGTAATATTGGCCAGCTTATTTATGCTGGCTTGTAGTAGCCAAGAAACAAAACCTGAAACACTCGATGCTGAGGTTGAAAGTGGACCTGCTGAGCTAATAAGCTTTGACGAAACGGTCGATGTAGATGTGGAATGGCGCCGTTCTCTGGGCAAAGGCTCAGGTGCGCGAAATATTCGTTTACGTCCTGCTCTTAATGGCGAAAATGTTTATGCGGCTGATTACAATGGTCAATTATGGAATTTGGATCTAGCCTCTGGAGATGAAATCTGGTCACAGTCATTTGATCAGAAAATTACCAGTGGTGTTGTCGTTTTTGAAAATGATTTATACATCGCTACTCAAGACGGAATGCTGCACAGCATTGCTAAAGAGAGTGGAGAAGTTCAATGGTCACAACCGCTAAGCAGCGAAAGCATTGCACCGGTTGTTGTTGATACGACCCAAGTTTATATACGTACAATCGATGGCCACTTAACGGCTTTTGAGCGTACTAGTGGTAAGCAAAACTGGACTTATGAAGCGGCGTTACCGGTACTGACGGTACACGGAACGGGCTCCCCAGTATTATTACAAAGCTTAGTGATCACTGGTTTTGCCAATGGTAAATTGGTTGCACTCGATCGCGAGTTAGGTATCCCTCGTTGGAATAAGCGCTTAGCGATTCCTCAGGGCCGCTCAGAATTAGAAAGATTGGTCGATCTAGATGGAACGCCTCTGGTTGAAGAGGGCATCGTTTACGCAACGGCCTATCACGGTAAGTTGTCTGCTATCGGCTATGATGGAAAGACTCAATGGGAAACTGAACTCTCGAGTTATTTCGGCCCCGCATTAGGGCTAGGAAATTTGTACATCACTCGTGACGATGATCATGTTCAAGCCTATGATCAAGTTAATGGTGCTTCTGTATGGAGTCAATCGGCACTACAAGGACGCTTCTTAAATCAACCCGTTAAACACGACAACTATGTCGTAGTGGCTGACTTTGAAGGCTATGTGCATGTATTAGCGCAAGTGGATGGTGAAATGGTAGGGCGATTAAGTGTTCGTCCTAAACCACTACACATGACCTTGCCAAACCAGCCAGAGATGAATAACTGGCGTCCTTTGCGTGGCAAAGATTTTGGTATCCGCAGTGTGATGCAATCGACCTCAAAAGGTCTACTAGCTTATACTAATGCGGGTGAATTGCTGCTATTGCAGCTAGAGACTGAAGAAAACTAAATTATTATGGTTCCTGTAATTGCCCTTGTAGGGCGTCCCAATGTTGGGAAATCTACCTTATTCAATCGCTTAACCAAGAGCCGTGATGCTCTTGTGGCAGAAATCGCGGGTCTAACTCGTGATCGTAAATACGGTGAAGGCCAGATTGGCGACGAACCTTTCATTGTTATTGATACCGCAGGTATCAGTGGTGAAGAAGTCGGTATCGATGCGGAAATGGCTTCACAGTCTTTCTTAGCGATCGAAGAAGCTGACATCGTATTATTTATGGTGGACGCACAGTCGGGCATTATTCACGCCGACCACCTGCTTGCAGAATACCTTCGCAAGAAGGGCAAAGAAGCCTACGTTATTGCCAACAAAATTGATGGTCGTAACCCTGATGTTGTTCTAGCCGAATTCTATGAATTGGGTATGGGCGAACCCATTCCAATTGCTGCAGCGCATAACCGCGGCATTAATACGTTAATTGAACATGTTCTAACCGAGTTGCATGGCCCGAAAGAAGTCGAGCCAGAGCGTGAGCTAACCGGTTACGAAGAATGGGAATTGATGTACGGTGAGCAAGAAGCGCCGGTTGATGTTAAAACTCAGCACGAAGAGCTAAACGTTAAAGGGGTTAAAATCGCTATTGTTGGTCGTCCGAACGTGGGTAAATCAACATTGATTAACCGCTTCTTAGGCGAAGAGCGCGTTGTGGTTTATGACCAAGCGGGCACGACACGAGACAGTGTTTATATTCCTTACGAGCGTCATGGACAAGACTATACCTTGATCGATACCGCGGGTATTCGTCGTCGTAAGAGTATTACCGAAGCCGCTGAAAAATTCTCCATTATTAAAACCTTACAAGCAATCCAAGATTGCCATGTTTGTGTTCTCGTTCTTGATGCTAAAGATGGTATCGTAGAGCAAGATCTTCACATGTTGAGCTTCGTATTGAACGCAGGTCGCGCATTAGTTATTGCCATTAATAAATGGGATGGCATGACGGCGGAAGATCGTGAAAGCGTTAAGAAAGAATTGGATCGTCGTTTAGAATTTATTACTTATGCCGACATTCACTTTATCTCAGCATTGCATGGTACCAATGTAGGTAACTTGTACAAGTCGGTAGATAAAGCGTATGAATCTGCCATGGCTAAATGGTCAACAAGCCAGCTAACGCGCTTGCTAGAAGATATGGTGAAAAATCACCAGCCACCGATGGTTAATGGCCGTCGTGTTAAATTGCGCTATGCACACCAAGGGGGCTCTAATCCTCCTATATTGGTTGTTCATGGTACGCAAACAGATAAGTTAACGGAAGCGTATAAGCGTTACTTAGCGAATACCTATCGTCGAGTATTGAACATTCACGGTACGCCGATTCGAATGAACTTCAAGAGTGCTGAAAATCCTTTCGCTGAAAAGAAAGAAGGGCCTTCAATGCACCGTCTTAGTGAGAAGAAAATGGCTCGTACGCAAAATATTCGAGCAATTAAGAAAGAAAAAGCGCGTAAGCAACGCGCCAAAAAACGTTAGATTGTATTAAATAAGATTCTTCTGCATACTCATTCTTTAAGTCTCGTTATGCAGAAGGATTCTTGTGAAAGACACCATAAAAAAAATAGTAGTTTTTAGTTTTATATTCCTATCTTTAACCACTCGTGCTGAATCAAACGTTGATAACTTAAATCAATTTAAAATTTCTAGCCTGCAAGTTTTCTCTTCTTTTTCATCGTTCATTTATTTTCAAGGCGATGATCGCAGTCGTACTCGTTTATTTAATGCTATGGCCGGTGGCAATAAAGCGATCTCTTCACTTTCAGAAAAAGAAGTTGAGTTGAAACTCAAATGGAAAAAAATCTCTGATTATGTGACTTCGTATCAAGCGCATAACTTCGATGGCGTCGATATGAGTCTAGAAGGAGGATGGAGCATACTTCAAGGTGAGCTTAGCAAGATCATCGCTGAGCGGAACGTGGCTCCAGTAGAGGGCATTGTGGATATTCAAATTAAAATGGAAAGCATCCTAACTCAATATATGGCGTATGCGAACTCAACGACGGGCGGCTACGGTGTGAGTTATGGCTCTATCCCATTAGAAGACCAAATTAAGACGTTGAAACAAAAATTGACTGACCTAGCCCAAGCAGATGCAAAATATCAGCCTTTATTAAGAAAATGGAGCTACATTCAAGGTACGCTATTAGCCTACAATTCGAATGTTGCCCCTTTTGTTGTGCTGCATACTTTTGACCGTATGCGTAAGATGATTGCCAGCGAATAGCTGGCAATTTGGTTTTATGAACTAGCGCGGATGCCGGTTCTTTCGATCGTGATTTTACGATCTTTATAAAGCTTACCAATCGCCATCTTAAAGGCGCGTTTACTCACCCCAAAATGCATTTCAATTAGCTCAGCTGGACTTTTATCGCTCAGAGGAAGAAAGCCGTTGCCTTCTTCTACCTTCTGCATGATTTGCTCTGCAAGCCCACCCACTTTTTGATAGCCAATTGGCTGCAGACTTAAATCCAAGCGCTTATCATCACGTTGCTTACGGATATAAGCATCAACTTTTTGTCCAACACGAACCGTTTGATGAATATCGCTATGGTGAATCAAGCCCCAGTACTTATTATCAACCACTGCTTTGTAGCCCAATTCAGTACGAGCTGCTATAAGAATGCGTACCTTATCACCTGGGTTGTAATGATCGTACATTACAGCGACTTCATCTTTGATGAAGCGATTTAAGCGAGTTGTTGCAATGATACGATCGGTATTGTCCATGTAAACATACACAATGCAGTGTTGTTCAGCTTCTACGCGTACTTTCTGTTCTGCGAAGGGTAAAAATAAGTCTTTAACCAATCCCCAGTCTAAAAAGGCACCCGTTTCGTTTACATCGGCTACTTGAAGATTAGCGACCTGACCTACTGTTGCGCGGGGTCTTTGGCACGTTGCAATGACTCTGTCTTCAGAATCTAGGTAGATAAATACCTTAACCGCATCGCCGACTTGGCAATCATTAGGTACTTGTTTGTTCGGCAATAAAATATTGCCCATTTCTCCTGCAATTAATAACGCACCCATTGGTAAAAGTTCGCCGACTTCTAATGTCGCGTACTTACCTACTAAAGGTGTTGAGGTTAGAGCAGGAGGATTTGAATCTGTCATTGGGAAAGTCCGTATCAGATCGCTTAATCAAGATGTATCAGACTAAGCTAGTTAAAGGACACTGATTTCTGCATCAGTGTTTGTGGGTGTATTGTAGCAAATTATTTGTCGGCTGCTAAGTAACGACTTGTTATAAGCACGGTAGAGGGCCATTTTACTTTAGCGCAAAAATAATGATTTTTGTCATGAATGAAATACCTGTCGAGCCTCACAATAAACTTCTAGTTGTGTTATGCGTTTTTTGTTAATGTCACTTTCCCAAATCATCAAATGATATTTCAAGGAAGAAATTATGAAAAATCTGCATATACTACTCGTTGCACTCTTTATCATTCCAGTCCCACTCCTCGCTGCTCCGCTAAACTATCATGAGTCAAATGATGGCGACTTGAGTAGTAGAGTTATGTATATAGGAGCACTAGATGAAGGTATCAATACCATTACGGGGAGCTCTAGTGCCTCATCTAATCCAACAGAAGTGGATAATGACTGGCCAAGAGTAGACCTGCCTATTGGCTTGAAAATAACCTCTATTACCATAGACATTACTAACATCGTGGATAATAGTGCGCGTATGTCTTTCGGCTTTAATGTGAGCGAGTATGGTGAACGAACTCTAGCAAAACATGTCTTCCATTTGAATGAGACAGGTTTATCAGAAGATGAAAGAACAAGCAGGACTATTTATTCAAGTGGCGATGCATTGCAGGGCAATAAGTTTAAGCTTAATTATCCCCTTAGTGGCGATAAAAGCTACGAACTATCTCTTGCTAGCTTTTCAGGTCAGCGTTTGGATCTAAATATTGATTATACCTGGGTCATTACCGTTTCTCCTTTATTCGTTAATACTCCACCTACGATTAACATTCTTTCCCCTGAAACCGGCACCTCATTTCCAGGTAACGGATCAGCGATAACCTTATCTGCTGAGGCCAATGATCATGAAGACGGTAATCTAAATGACAGCGTGATCTGGGAGTCAGATCTCGATGGCAGTATTATATCACCAGCCGTTTTATCCGAGGGAGTGCACACTGTAACCGCGAGTGTGGCAGACAGTCATGGTGCCGCTTCCTCAGATAGTACCCGTATTACAGTGTCTCCGGTGTTTATTAATACCCCACCAACTATTAACATTCTTTCTCCAGAAAGCGGTACCTCATTCCCGAATAATGGATCAGCGATAACCTTATCAGCTGAAGCCAATGATCATGATGACGGTAATATAGACAGCAGTGTGAATTGGGAATCAGATCTTGATGGCAGTATTATACCACCTGCCATTTTATCAGAGGGAACACATACCTTAACGGCGAGTGTAGAAGACAGTCACGGTGCTATTTCTTCAGACAGTACCGTAATTTCAGTAGGGTCGATGCAACCATTTTTGCTGGCTATTTTAGCCTTTTTGTTCAGAGCCCGTAGCGTTAAAGTAACAACTAAGAAGTAAAAAGGCTTGGAAGAATTGATCGCCTGCCTTTCATTAAAGATTGGGAGACCCTATAGCAGCGCTGTCTGTCTAATGTTTTAAGGAATAATCGAAAAATGGCGCTCATATTTACAAACCAATTTTTAGATAAGAGTAGTTGGTTTATGCGTATTTTTAAATGAAGTGATTGGGCACTGATCGCAGTGAAGATAGCCGTGCTTTTGGCAGCATAAAAATTGAAAGCATTATGTGCAGGGCTTGTTACTTGGTGTTTTCTTTGAGTAGCCAGTTAGGTTTTAATGCGGGGCGTTTTTTAAACGATGTTGCTCTGCACAAAGATGATTGATGTTTGTGAGAGCAAGGTCTGAACCTATATCGTTTTTAATGCCCATTAGGGAGTGGAAGGCATATGGGGTATGTGAGTATTTGAGGTGCTTTATGCAATACCGCTTTTTCTCTCTACGCTCAATTTCATATTCAGTGCATCCATCACTTTTGCTATAGTTTCAAACTTCGGTTTTTTACTACCGTCTAGCGACTGGTAAAGGCTGGCGCGTGAAACCCCTGCTTGTTTGGCTACTTCAGTCATGCCCTTAGCTTTTGCAGCAATCCCTAAGCAGTGAATCAAATATTCAGGGCTTTCGAGGGCAGCTTCAGCTAGAAATGCTTCAATATCCTCATCGCTCTCTAGATACTCTGCAGCATCCCATTTCATTGTTTTAGTCATGTAATGTCTCCAATATGATACTTGCGGCCTTAATATCGCGTGATTGTGAGCTTTTATCTCCACCGGCCAGCAATAGAACAATTTGGCTTTTACGGATGGTGTAATACACCCGATAACCAGGGCCTATAAAAAAACGCAATTCTGAAATATTATCGCCTACTGGCTTGTGATCACCCAGATTACCCGTGAATTCAATTAATTCAATACGTTTGATAATGGCTGCTTTTGCCTTGCGATCCTTCAGTTTACGTAACCATTTACTGAACTGGTCTGTTGTTTCAATGTAGTAGGTCATGACTAGTAGTGTATTCTATAGAGTACAGATGGCAAGGTTTAATTGGATGATTAGAGCCTACTTTCTAACGATGTGATGTGGCCCAGGAGAACAGCTTCAACTAGTCGCCATCAATCGAGCCATCGGATACATCGGCAGCGTAACTTTTGTGAAAAGAATAGGACCAACAAACAAGTAGGCGTCGGTGGAGATATCAACAATGCCCTAGACAGCATTATCATGCGCCCACCCAACCTAAAAATATGGGCTGAACGCATACACGAAATTAAGTAAGGCAAACAAGTCGCCGGAGAAAAAGAAAGCACCAATCTGATCGGTAACGAAGGCATAACGTTAGAAGACGACCTAGGGGTAGCTATTCATACCGAATGGCTGGATCAGAATGGTCGCCCATTACCCTCAGGATTAAACGACTTTGGTTATACCGCACGTCTTGCCAAAGTAAATAGTACTCCAACACCAGATGTAGACGTACTAAGACAAAACAATAG
>Ga0105348_1001915_pt1 | contig 13226 bp, 10 predicted proteins | sample EN8Hudsemesocosm_2_FD_83504 | JGI IMG/M metagenome (GOLD analysis project Ga0105348, IMG submission 83504) | Methane-oxidizing microbial communities from mesocosms in the Hudson Canyon - EN8C Hudson Canyon | ecosystem: Environmental > Aquatic > Marine > Cold seeps | place: Hudson Canyon... | reverse complement strand
TTTCTTGATGGCTAAAAATAATAGCAGCAGACCGATGGCAATCATCAGTGCCTGACCCCATTGCATCTGGTAGACGCCGGAGTCCATCAATAATTGAGTAAGTTTATCCACAAGTCAGCCCCTTACGCGATGGTCAGCAGTGTTTGGCCAACCGTCACGGAATCACCTTCTTTCACGTCAATGCTGCCGATAACACCGGACTTAGCTGCGCGAATTTCAGTTTCCATCTTCATGGCTTCAAGGATGATCACCAAATCGCCTTCGGCAACTTGCTGACCCACGGCGACTTCAACTTTCCAGATGTTACCGGCCAGAGGTGCGTCCAAAGGCTCACCACCGCCAACCGCCGCTGCTGCGCCTGGGGCTTGCGCGGCTGCGCCACCAAAGCTCAGTGCTGCACCGTTAATTGGCGCCAAATCAGTCACGTCACCGCCGTCGTCTACTTTCACTACGTATTCGCTGCCGTCTACGGTTACTGTGAAGGTATCTTCTGCGTCACCCTTAGGTGCTGGTTCAAACGCGTCAGGGTTGCCACGGTTCTCAAGGAACTTAGGGGCCACCTGTGGGAACAAGGCATAAGTTAGAGCGTCGTCAATCTTGTCGGCAGCCAGGGTAAAACCCTTGTCTGCGGCCAAGGCATCAACGTCGGCAATGATCTTGTCCATTTCGTTGTCTAGCAAGTCAGCGGGACGACAAGTGATTACGTCTTTGCCATCAAGTACACTTGCTTGCAATTCTTTGTTGTAAGGGGCCGGTGCTGCGCCGTATTCACCTTTAAGAATGCCTTGAGTCTCTTTAGAGATAGACTTGTAACGCTCGCCAGTTAATACGTTAAGTACCGCTTGAGTACCTACGATTTGAGACGTTGGAGTTACCAATGGAATGTGACCCAGGTCTTCACGTACGCGTGGGATCTCGGCTAGTACTTCGTCAAATTTGTCGGAAGCACCTTGCTCGCGCAATTGGTTTTCCATGTTGGTTAACATGCCGCCCGGTACTTGTGCTACCAGGATACGAGAATCGGTGCCACGCATGGCGCCTTCGTACTTGGCATACTTTTTACGCACAACACGGAAGTAAGCAGCAATTTCTTCAAGTTTAAGAAGATCTAAACCGGTGTCACGCTCGGAACCCGCCATGGCAGCTACTACGGTCTCAGTAGCAGAGTGACCATAGGTCATGGACATGGAAGAGATAGCCGAGTCAACACGGTCAACACCCGCTTCGATGGCTTTAAGGATCGCCATGTCGCTCATGCCTGCTGTTGCGTGGCAATGAAGTTGAACTTCAAGGTCGGTTTCTTTCTTAAGACGGCTTACTAGTTCGTAAACTTCGTAAGGATTGATGATACCGGCCATGTCTTTAATGCAGATAGAGTCTACACCCAGATCTTCGACCTGCTTAGAAAGAGATATCCAAGAATCCATGTTGTGCACAGGGGAAGTAGTATAAGAAATAGTACCCTGTGCGTGCTTGCCTTGTTTCTTAACGGCCTTAACCGCAGTCTCAAGGTTGCGCGGATCGTTCATGGCATCAAATACGCGGAAAACGCCGATGCCGTTAAAAGCAGCGCGTTCTACAAATTTTTCCACAACGTCATCTGCATAGTGACGGTAACCTAACAGGTTCTGTCCACGTAATAACATCTGGTGTGGTGTGTTGGGCATGGCTTTCTTGAATTCGCGAATACGATCCCAAGGATCTTCGCCCAAGAAGCGGATGCAAGAATCGAAGGTAGCGCCACCCCAGGATTCCAAAGACCAGTAACCAATTTGGTCTAGTTTTTCAGCAATTGGCAGCATATCGTCGATACGCATGCGGGTTGCAAATAAAGATTGGTGAGCGTCGCGTAATACGACCTCGGTGATGCCTAATTTTTTAGTCACGGTCATTTGTAATGGCCTTTTAATAATTATCGTTTGTACGGTTTTTGAGCCACTATTCTCACTTTTGGCGAGAACGGTGCTCTTTCACGGCCGCAGCTAGTACTTTTAACAGCTGTGGGTCGACGCCCTGTGTTGGTAAAGCCGTTGCTTTCTTTGGCGCGGCTGGCGCTTCAGGAAAGAACTTGGTTACCAATTTTGACATTATCGTGGTGGCGAATATCAGTACGATTAAAAATGTAAATACCGTACCCATGCCAAATGCCGATAAGCCTAGGCCGTCAGCTACAATAGGGGACATATAATCCTCTCCTTTTAAAACTGAACGGTCCTGCTAAGAGATCTTTTAAATTGTCTCTTTAATTGCAGGGGCTTGCTTAACCCTTAACCAGCAGTTAACCAATTTCGTAATTTGTCTATACCTTGTACAGCATAGAGGAAATTATCGCGCCAATTTACTGGAAATAGGGCGTTTAGGCAACTTCCTGCGCTGTTTTAGGTCATCTATTAGCCAAGTAAATGCGTTGCTTTTTCTGCTAGAATGCGCGCCCTTTCCAGCTTTAATGCAGTAGGTAGTAACAGTGAAATTGGCATTGGCCCCCATGGAGGGCTTAATTGATGAACACATGCGCACCTTCCTTACTCGGGACGGTGCCTTCGATCACTGCGTCACCGAGTTTTTGCGCATCAGTGACCAACTGTTGCCGAGCCGAGTATTCCACCGCATTTGCCCAGAGTCTCGCAACGACTGGAAAACTCCATCAGGTACTCCAGTACATTTACAACTACTGGGCAGCGACCCAGAACTCATGGCGCAAAATGCACGGCGCGGTGCCTTATTAGGGGCGCCGGTGATCGACGTGAACTTCGGCTGCCCGTCCAAGACGGTGAATCACAACCGCGGTGGCAGTGTATTACTGCAAGACCCGCAAGAAATTTACGGCATATTAAAAGCCATGCGCGAAGCTATTCCTGCTCATATCCCGTTAACCGCCAAGATGCGCTTGGGTTATGAAGACAAGTCACAGGCAGTGGACAACGCGTTGGCCATGGAGGCCGCTGGCATTGATTCCCTGTGCATACACGCCCGCACTAAAGTAGAAGGCTACAAGCCGCCCGCCCACTGGCAGTGGATTGCTAAAATTAAAGAGCAAGTAAGCGTGCCCATCACCGCCAATGGCGAAATCTGGAATTTAGAAGATTATAAAAAGTGCCAGCAGGTCAGTAATTGTGACGATATTATGCTGGGCCGAGGTGCCGTGGCGAGCCCGGATCTGGCTTTGCAAATTAAAAGCCTGGCGGCGGGTAAAGAAATAAAGATAGGGGATTGGCATACTAGATTGCACGACATGTTATGGATGATTCAAGAGACCATAGATTGCGGCAATGCCAAGTTTGCTGCGGGGCGAATCAAACAGTGGCTGGTGTATTTTCAAAAGAGTTACCCACAGGCCATAGAATTCTTTCAGCAGGCCAAACGCATTAAAACCTCTTTGCAGATGATTGATCTTTTGGAGCAGGAAATTTCCAATCAGATTAACTCGTAACGGCCATTAAAAATAACCCTTAATGCTGCGCCAGTAACTCATGAACGGTGGCGACTAATACTTTATTTTCAAAGGGTTTGGATAAACATTCGTGGGCGCCGATGGCTTTGGCTTGCGCTAATTTTTCATCCTCCATGGCAGAGACCACTAACACTTTTACATCCTGGTACATTTTCTCCTTTGCCAGAAAGGCCAACACCTCAAAACCATTCATATTGGGCATGCTCAAGTCCAGAGTCATAAGCGCAGGTTTATAACTGGCCAGACCAGTGCCTGCGCTAAATCCGTCGTGGGCAATCAGGGTTTCAAATCCCGCCCGCTTTAATACCCTTTGGATGGCCATGGCCATGGCGTCATCATCATCACAGATTAATATACGACGATTATTACTTTGAAACTCTCGTGGAATAGGTAAGTCATTATTCTTCAGGAAGTCGATGAAGTCCTGTTCCTCTATGCGGTTATTACCACGGCCAGGCAATTTATAGGCTTTAAGACTGCCTTTTTCGATCCAACGAATAACCGTGCGAAAATGCACCCCACAGAAACGGGCCACTTCACCGCTGCTTAACACTCGCCTGTTGTTATTAACTTTATCTCGCACAACCATACCTGGCTCTTTTGAGGTGACATTAGTGATAATAGTGACACTCTCTATTGTAGACCAGTGGTGAATGATTACACTAACAAAGCCTCAAGTAATAGAGGGAAATAACCACTGCTTCTAAAAATTAACTTTGTTATTTTCATACCGTTAAAATTATTCGTTTTGAAGTTATTTAATGCTAACGCCAACGCTTTTTAGACACATTCAGGTGACTACACTCAACTATAATCAAACTGGCTAAACACCCTGTTACCTAGAAAACTTTAGTCTATGTTGAGATCGTGACATTAGTGACAATAGTGACTAGTCTTGATTTACGGATCATTATTTAATCAGGTGACCCATGCAAGACTCTCTATTGTTAGTGGATGATGAACCCAGCGTTTCAACGTCCCTGTCCCGTTTATTAAGAAAAGAAAACTATCAGGTTTTCACTGCCGACTCCGGTGCTCAAGCCCTGGAAATATTGCAGGAAAATACAATTAAGGTGATCGTATCTGACCAGCGCATGCCCAAGATGACTGGCTCAGAATTGTTTGCCCAGGTGAAAGATAAATACCCCGACACCATTCGAATTATATTAAGTGGCTATACCGATTTTGATTCCATTAGCGATGCGATCAATAAAGGGTCTATTTATAAGTTTTTGGAAAAACCCTGGAATAACGAAGTACTGCGCACCGAAATCCGCCAAGCATTCAATACACAAGGATTAATTCAGCGTAACCAGCAATTAAACCATCTATTTGAAAGTACCATAGAAGCCATTACCATCTGCAATAATAAGGGTTGCATAGAAAGCACTAATCCGGCTTTTAGAAAACTTACTCAATTTTCAACTGAGGAAGTGTTAGATAGTTCATTAATGAACTTGTTTGAAAATTGTCCGGATGAACTGGCCGACAAAAGCCTGGCAAACTTCGCCCCCAATGAAGAGTGGCACGGAGAATTAACCTGTAAAAAAAGCAACGGACAGTCATTACCCGTTTGGCTAAGTTTCATGTCGTTAAAAGGCTGTTATAAGGAACCGTATTTTGTTGCCCTGTTTATTGATATTTCGGAACAAAAGAAAAAAGAAGCACACATAGAATTTCAGGCTTACCACGACGCACTCACAGGCTTAGCCAATCGTCGCCTCTTTAATGATCACCTTGAGTTAGCTTTTTATCAAAGCAAACGAGACAACCGAGAATTGGCAGTTTTGTTTCTGGATTTGGATCGTTTTAAAATCATTAACGACACTCTGGGCCACCCCATAGGCGACGCCTTACTCATAGAAGTATCCAAGCGCTTAAGCACGGTGGTGCGTAAGGGTGAAACCCTGGCTCGATTTGGTGGCGATGAATTTGTCATCATTTTGCCCAGCCTGCATGTTCATAAAGATGCCGAGACCGTCGCGCAAAAGATATTGGCGCAATTTAAAGAGCCTTTTAAGATTGGCCGTCACTGCATCTATACCACACCCAGCATTGGCATCAATACCACACGTACCGGCGGGGAGACTCCTGATATTTTAGTGTGCCATGCTGACAGCGCCATGTATCGAGCTAAATCCATGGGCGGCAACTGTTTTCATTATTACGACTGCATGAAAAACACCTTACCCAGTAATCTATTACAAACCGAGAGCGCCCTGCATGACGCCCTGAAAAATGATGAATTTATTCTTCATTATCAACCCCAAACCAATCCTGTCACCGGCGTCATCACTGCTTGCGAAGCCCTGGTACGCTGGCAACATCCGGATAAGGGCATACAGTCGCCGACCAGCTTCATCCACATCGCCGAGCAAAATGGCCTGATTCTGCCCATTGGCCAAAGGATAATGCATCAAGCTTGTAAACAACTGGCCTCATGGTGGCAGCAGGATCATACCCAGTGCAGGCTATCGGTTAACTTATCGGCCAGGCAATTTAATGATCCGCAATTACTCGAGGGGATATGTGAGCTGATAGGCCAATACCAGCTGGATCCGGCCTGGCTTGAAATTGAAGTGACCGAAAGCATTTTAATAAACGACCTGAGCGACAGCATCAAAACCCTCAAGGCTCTGCGAGAGATAGGTGTGGGCATTGCCCTGGATGATTTTGGCACAGGATATTCATCCCTCAGTTATTTAAAACAGTTACCCATTACTACCTTAAAAATTGATCAGAGCTTCATTAAAGAGCTACCCGGGGACAGTAAAAGCTGTGCCATCACTCATCTGTTGCTGGGCCTTTCAAAAAAATTAGGCATGCAAGTGGTAGCAGAAGGGGTTGAAACCATTGAGCAATATGAGTTCTTAACAAATGAAGGCTGCGATCTAATACAGGGCTACTATATTAGCCCTGCGGTGAGTGGTCGAAAATTTGAAGCCCTGTTACGGCAAAATCACCTTAAGACATCAGGCACAATGCTGGGTATGAACGCCGGGTGAAGCATGGGCTCCGGGCATATCGTGATTTAGGAATTACCAGCTAGGCTTATACTAGCGCAGTACATTAAACCGCGATCCCATAGGCATAAATATGAGATACCCAATCTACAACACATTCCTAACAGGCTGTTTATTGGCATTGAGCGTTAGTATCAATGCGGCGGAATATATCCACTTATACCTGGATGCCGATCAAACTGGCGCCAAAGCGTCCGGTATTGCCATTGAACAAGGGATTCGAACCGCCTTGTATGAAGTCGATAACAAACTGGCGGGCAAGGAAGTACGCCTAATTATTCGCGATCATCATGGCAGTTCGGTGCGCAGCAGGAAACACCTGGAGGAATACCTGCAAGATGAAAAAGCCTTGGCCGTGTTCAGTGGGCTGCACTCTCCCCCTCTGTTGGAGAACTTGTCCTACATAAATGAAAACAAAATTCTTATTTTAGACCCCTGGGCAGCCGCCGGACCCATTACCCGTTATACAAAAGGAGAAAACTGGGTCTACCGTTTATCTGTGGATGACTCCAAAGCAGGGGGCGTGATCGTTGAAAGTACGATAAAAGAAGGCTTTAAAAAACCCTATTTATTACTGGAGGATACTGGCTGGGGAAAATCCAATTTTAAAACCATGGTAAAGGCGCTAAAAATTAACGACCTTAAACCGGTGGGCACACAATGGTTTAATTGGAACCTTGGGAAGAACCAGGCCAAATCAATGTTACGCAAGATTGCCGCTGCGGGGGCCGACTCAATTTTATTGGTGGCCAACGCCCATGAAGGTAAAATAATTGCACAAGCATTGTTAGACCTGAATGACGAGATAAAGTTGCCCGTGCGTAGCCATTGGGGCATCACCGGGGGGGATTTTCCTGCTGTTATTCATCATGAACTACGAAAGAAGCTCGACTTAAAATTTCTGCAAACCCGTTTTTCTTTTGTAAGTTCAAAACCCACCACGTTTAGCAATGGTGTATTCAATACTGCCCAAGCCATTTGGCCAGAAGGTCTTAACAGCAAAGAAGATTTAAATGCCCCCACCGGGTTTATTCACGCTTATGATTTAACTCGTATCATGATTGCCGCGCTGAAGAATAAGGTGTTAACGGGTGATACCGCCGAAGATAGAGTGTTATTGAAAACCGCGCTCGAAAACATTAATACCCCGGTAAAAGGGCTAATTAAAATATATAAAAAGCCCTTCAAAGCATTCGACGCAAGTAATCCAGATGCCCATGAAGCACTTAGTGTTGATGACCTGGTAATGGCATTTTATGGCAAGAAAAATCAAATCATCATTGACAGTAAATAATATTTTAAGTCGAAAAAGAAACCGACACCTGTCTTTTTCTACCGCCTTAAGTGTGTTTCTATTCATCATCACTATGATGTTTGGTTTTGCCATTTGTGCAGTGGTATTTATCCAGGTTGATGCCCTGGTAAAAGAAAATCGTCGTGACTTCATACAACAAGAAATGCAGGGCATCGCCCGGGAACTGGAAAATTATCTGTCGTTAAGAAACAGCGCATTAAAGGAATACGCTAGCTTTCCCCTGGTCACCCAAACCGTCATGCAGCCAAATGCTAACCAGGGGGATATTGAAGATTTAATGACGGATTTAACCTTACTGGGCAGCCGTGTTCCACTCACGTTGTTTGACTATGCGGGCGCTATCATACATACCACACACCACTCCAGCGATCACCCCTCGATTACCCCCAAGACAACTGCGCCCCTTTCCAATGCATTTCACTTTGTATTTGATGCAAACACTGATCAGTTTATTGTATTAATTATTACGCCGGTATTTTATCAAAATAACATTGAGGGTTATCTGCAGGCCAACATTCCAATTACCACCTTGGTTAAGGACCTGGCCATTCGCCAGCACATTAAACAACACAGAATACAGATAAAGAATGGCCAGCAAATATTGGTAGACATGGGTCTTATGGATCACCCGGTAACGGATACGGTAAAGATTAGTCATGTAGATATTGAACTCGCGTATAACACGGATGAAAAAACTTTACGAAACACCCGTCTAAAGCTGCTATTTTCAATCATGTTTTGGTTATTTGCTGTATCAATAATAATTGTCATCGTATCGAATAAACTGGGTTATATTTTTCTCATTAGCCCTTTGCAAAGATTGCAGAACTTTGCCAATGACTTAGCCGATGGCAAAAAAATACACATGAGCCCCTCCGCTAACAAGTTTCATGAAATTCAGGATCTGGAAAACCATTTCAAGACCATGGTAGACAAAGTGATGCGACGCGAGCAATCCCTGAGCGATGCCAAAGACAGTCTACAGGAACTTAATGACAAACTGGTTGAACATCAACAACAGCTATTACACAGTGAAAAGTTGGCATCTGTGGGCCAACTGGCGGCTGGTGTTGCCCATGAGATTAACAACCCCACCGGATTTGTAATGGGTAACCTGGAGGTATTAGCGGAATATAAAGATGACATATTGCAATTACTGACAATGTACAATGGTCTGGAACAACATATAAGAAATGAAAATAAAGAGCAGCGTGATGCCACACTGAAGTCCATTCAAGACTATAAAAAAGACACGAATATGGATTACACACTTAAAGACATGCATAACCTCATTAGCGACTCCATTGACGGTAGCCGTCGCATAAAAAATATAGTTAAAGACCTTAAAAATTTTTCCCGTGTGGATAACGTTGAAAAAACGCCCGTTGATATAAACAGTGAAGTGATTGAAATTGCATTGCGCTTGGTGTGGAACGAACTGAAATACAAGTGCACCCTTAACAAGTCATTATCACCCTTGCCTGTCTATAAGTGTAACCCAGGGGAGTTAAGCCAGGTCATTTTGAACTTATTGGTTAATGCCAGCGATGCCATTAGCGAAAATGGTGAAATATCCATTAGCAGCACATTCATGGAAGATTACATTCAAATACAAGTGAGTGACAACGGTTCAGGCATTGAAAATAAGGATTTAATTAAACTGTTTGACCCGTTTTTCACCACCAAAGAAGTGGGCAAGGGCACTGGATTGGGTTTGTCCATATCTCACCGAATTATAGAGAAACATGGCGGCGTATTGAGTGTTGCCAGTCAGGTGGGTCATGGAACAGTATTTACCATTATGCTACCCATTGAGGAAGAAGATCAACTTGATGATTCAAAACGGGTTGACTGACGCCACCCTATTGTTATTTCTGCCAAGATTGTTGTTTGCGATAGATGGTGGATGGACTAATTTCCAATAATTCAGCTGCTTTACTTACATTACCGCCACATTTATTGATGGCACTCTCTATAAAAATTTTCTCCATCATCCACAAAGGTTTAATTTCAATTTCCTCTAGCTGCGGGCGATACTCAGGTTCAGGGGCGCTATCATGGGGGGCGACGGCCCAGTCCTCTTTAATCTCGTGATTTTGGCGACGGTTAAAATTGGCAGCGGAATTTTTATTGAGTTTAATGCCACTACTAAGCATATTAGCAGTTAATTCTGGCCCATCATTGAGGATGACAGAGCTGTGAATGAGGTTTTCCAACTGCCTAATATTACCAGGCCAATGATATTCATGCATAAGCTTTTTAGCATCATCAGAAAATTTAAGAATGCTTTTATTGGCGTCCTTATTGAACTTTTTAAGGTAAAAATCACTAATAAGTTCTATATCATTGCCCCGCTCTCGCAACGCTGGCAATCGTATATAAATAACATTTAAACGATAAAACAAATCTTCTCTAAAGTCGCCATTCTCCACCGCATCTTCCAATGCTGTGGAACTGGCGGTAACTATCTGCGCGTCAAATGTTTCAACCTTGTGACTGCCAAGGGGTGAATATTCCCTTTCTTGAATGACCCGCAATAGCTTTGCCTGTAACGAAATGGGAATAGTGGTCACTTCATCCAAAAAAAGCGTGCCTCCCTGAGCGGTACTGAACAAGCCAGCCTGATCATTAACGGCACCGGTGAAGGCGCCCTTCTTATGGCCAAACAATTGCGATTCCATGAGTGTTTCACTGAAGTTTGCACAGTTTACGGCGATAAAATCCTGGTCTTTACGAAAACTTTCCAGATGACAAGCCTTGGCAATCAGTTCCTTGCCGGTACCCGTTTCTCCATGAATAAAAATAGGCACATTACTGCTGGCCGCACGGCGCACATAATCAAATACCTCAAACATTTTATTGCTTTGTGCGATTATATTATGAAATTTTTTATCCCGCTGGCCGCTGGCCTCTGCGCCGTCTTTTTTCAATACCTCATCTACATGATAACGAATCTCTTTGATATCCCAGGGTTTGGCAATATAACGGTCGATGATGCCCTGATTAAAGGCCAGCGTGATATCGTCAAAATCATGGTAAGCGGACAGTAAAAAACACTGGCAGTCTGTATCCAACTGCTTAATTTCTTTAAACAGTTCTGATCCTTGCAATAGCGGCATACGTTGATCAGAGATCACCAGCGTAGGCACATTAGCCTTGCAGTATTCAAGGGCGGCTATGGGGGAAGTAAAGGCTTCTATATGGGCATCAACCGCCCGCAGGCAACGCCTAAGGGACTCAAGTATGTTCTCTTCATCGTCCACCAGCACTAGGGTCGGCTTCATTTTATATTATCTTCCATGTCCATCCCTTAAGCCTAGCCAAGATTGACAACTTAGATAGCTACCCCATACTTAGAACAGCTCTTTGATAGGGCATAATAAGGAGAAAATATGCCTTGGATTGTGCTATTTATATGGCTAATGGCCAGCGCCCAAATACAGGCACAGCCCGCCACCGCCTATGGCGATACAGGGGCGATTGAGGCGCTGGTTAGCGAACTCATTGTGAATTCCAAAAAAGGCCCGGTACTGAGCCTGAAAAATGTAAAAATTAATGGCCGCAACAATCAATTGATTACTCACACAGGGGGAGCGATTGAATTGAGCTTTGATTACAAGGTTCATTGCAAACATTGTCGGTGGGGAAAACATCAATTGCTGCTGGGTCTACATATTCAACACAGTGCACAGGCATGTGTAAAACTTCACAGGCACCAGTCAAAATGGAAGTCGACCAAAGTGCTGATTGCCATGCCCCATTACCAGGGCAACTATTACATTCGGGCTCGTCACAGCGCGGCCTTTAATTGTACCGATGCTCTTGATTGGTGGCGGTTTGATCAACCACTGGGCCCAGGTAGCCAGGCTAACATTGGCAGGGTGCAAATTATTAGGCCACAAAATATAACCCACGCAAGCCCCACTGGGTTACTCCCTTAAGGAGCGCTCTACGCCGGCCAGCACCGGGGTTAATAGGTAGTTCATTAGGCTGCGCTCTTTGCCTAATATCAAGGCTTGCACCGGCATGCCTGGATACAACTTTATATCGGGTTGACGGGCTAACGCTTGGGCATCCACTTCCAGTAATAAACGGTACACATCCGCCCCTTGTTTATCCTGAAATCGATCCGCCGATACCTGGGTAACCCGAGCCTCAAGGGGGTTTAGATGGCGTTGGTTATAACTGGTTAAACGCACTCTGGCACTATTACCCGCCTGCACCAGATCAATATCTTGGGCCGCCAGTTCTGCTTCGATCACTAAGGGCGCCTGGCGGGGCACGATATCCATGAGATAGGCGCCACTTGAAATGGCCTCACCCTGAGTATGCACCTGCAAGTTAATGATGCTGCCCGCCACCGGCGCCAACACCCTGGCCCGCGTAATCTTTAAATTTAAACTGTTCACCCGTTGCTCCAATTGCCATTTTTGCGAATTAAGGGCATTTATTTGCTCAAGGTTGGCATTATAAAATGCAGTACTTTGTGCCTCTTTGTTTAGCTCCAAGGCCACTAACGCCAATTGCTGATTGGCAATGCCTGCCTCCTTGGTGATCATCTCGGTGAGCACATTGGTTATTTTAATATGCAGGGTATTAAGCTGTTGTTGAGAGGCAAAGTTTTTTAGCACCAACTGTTTGATGTTCAGATATTGGGTTTGCAATACCAGCAGTTTTTTTCTCATTTGATCAACCACTGTGCCATCCCACTGCATGGCGGTTTTCAACTGCTTCACTTCTTGATCCATCACGCGTTGCTTTTGTAGAAAGTTCTTTAGCTGTGAGCGCTGCAGTTGTTTGCTAAATTCCAATTGAGCATTAATGCCCTCCTTTTGTATGGATGCGAGCTGTGCATATCCTTTCTCCATATTTTTTTGTTTGGCCAGGGCCTCAAAACGGGCAATATCCAGATTGACTCTTAATAATTGTTTACGACTCTCCACTAATTTTTGCTGACTTTCTTCACTGTTAAACTCCAGCAAAACCTGCCCCTTTCTTACCTGCTGATTTTCTTTCACAAATATATGCTGGATGATTCCCGCCTCTAACGGCACCACCTTTTTTCTATGACCCTCCACTGCCACGTGCCCCAGCGCCATAGTGGCAGAAGATAACGGTGCCAAACTGGACCAGGCCCCTAACAAACCGGCCAGCACTAAAAAAAACACGCCCACCTCCAAGGTGAGTTTTCTCATGGGAAATTCATTCATGACTGTCCCCTGATTAGCGATAAGTTCAAACCCTGTGCATCCCCCGTGTAAAAAACCTTGCCTTTATCTAATAGCAGCACTCTGTGGGCCAAGTCCACCAAGGACCGCTTTTGAGTCACGTAAACCAGGGTCGTGCCTCTACTGCCCATCGTTTCAATGAGTTGCTTATACACTTGTTGCCCCGCTTGATCCAAAAATGAATCCGCTTCATCAAAAAACAGGTATTT
>Ga0105348_1001914_pt1 | contig 13229 bp, 11 predicted proteins | sample EN8Hudsemesocosm_2_FD_83504 | JGI IMG/M metagenome (GOLD analysis project Ga0105348, IMG submission 83504) | Methane-oxidizing microbial communities from mesocosms in the Hudson Canyon - EN8C Hudson Canyon | ecosystem: Environmental > Aquatic > Marine > Cold seeps | place: Hudson Canyon... | reverse complement strand
GCTTGCCGGCCATCACCGCAGGTAGTCACCTGGTAACCTGCCTGCTGCAACCATAAGGCACAGAGTTCGCAAAATGCGCTTTCGTCATCAACCAATAAAATTTTCAGCTTATTTTTATTCATTAATAGATTACTCGGGTAAATGTACGATGAACGATACCGGCCAACCGCGATCTTCATGGTATTCGATGGTGCCAAAATGGGCATCCACTATTCGACGCACAATTGATAAACCTAAACCGCTACCCCCACTTCGTTTACTTATGAAGGGTTCGAATAAATGTTCTTGAACAGTCACCGGTATACTGGGGCCATTGTTGTGGATGGAGATCACCAACGTCGACTGGTTTTGATGCTTAGCAGTATGCTGGACAGAATCTTGTGCTGAATGATCACGCTGGTCGATAGATAGCAAAATTTGGCCGTCTTCTTGTTGATTAATAAACGATGCAGAGTTCTCTAGAATATTAATGATCACCTGTTGTAAGCGGGCTATGTCAAAACATCCAATCAATGTCTTTGGGGCTTGTAGCTGAATATCTACTTTGAATAAGGCCTGAATTTGGGCAATAACCTCGTGGATCATCACCATCACATCTACTTTTTCTTTTTTTAGTTCAATATTACTGGCATAGCTCAGTATATCTTTAATGAGCAGTTCGGCACGTGCCACTTGATTCTGAATATGCGCTTTAATCATCGGTTCAGTCTGCGCAGAGGCCATATTAATAATATTCAAAGGGTTCCGCAGTTCATGAGAAATAGCCGCACTCAAGCCCCCTAATTCAACCAAGTGCCGCTGTTCAAGGCGCTGCCGTTCTGCCTGTGCTTCTACTTTGGCTAATTGCAAGGCGCGCTCTAATGAGGCACAGGTACTGGGCAATAGCGCCGCGAGAATTTCTGCTACATGTTGTTTAGCCGGCGTAACATCTTGCCAGCCATTCAGATGACAATGCCATTGCTCTCTCTTGAAGCAGGTAAATTGGGTTATCTGCTTGCTGCTTACATAAGCCTCATCGTGCGCATCAATGATGCTCACACCCGCGCTAGTTTCACCTCGCTGTAACCACATACTCTCTACGGTATTCGCTAAACTCTGCCAGGAGCTCACCCGATTAAGCTGATTCACCCACATATTTAGCGTCGCCTCCTCGATAGTCGCACCAGGATAAACCACACGTTCAGAGAATCGTTTAGCAGGGCCATACAGGCACCATGCAATGAGCAATAACACGCTGGAATACATCAGCAACTGAAGCAAAGGCACATTGGATAACGCTTCTACTCCCAAGGGTTCGAGCAAGGCCAAAAATGCAGACATCAACAACATAGACACAAGAAAAATAGCTAGCCACTGAATGGCCAGGCTCACCCAGCGGTTTGCTTCCACAAGCCGGTAACGAACAACGGCATATACCAAGAGTACGGCATAAGTAGGCAAAGCCAGCATAGGGTAAGGAAAATAATGACTCGATAATGAAGGTAGAATAAAACTGGTCGCAAGCAAGAATCCCCACGCCCCCACGACAAAAATTGAGACGATGGAGCGTCGCTGGTTACCTTGGCTATGCCGGTAACCATATAACAACAATATGTGCGCCAGCCCCCCCACAACAATGGTGTATGCTAGGTTAATCCAACCAGCAAACGCTAAATGAAAGAAACTGGGAAAGATTAACCACGACGCAAGATACCCTCCCTCTTTCCAAACGCTGACTATCGTCACCAACAAGGCCACGACATAGAATAATGGAATTCGCTTATGAAGTTTGAGAGGTAAAGAGATCAAATCTTTTAACCAGACAATCACAAAGTGCAAAAAGGTCGTCGGCAAGAGTGGATTCGCCAATATTAATGGCAGTGCGAACTGGGCTTGATTTTGCAATGCAAAAAAATGACCTAAGCACCAGCCAGCCATAGCCAAACAAAATGCAGCCAGTGCAGACAATCCTGGTCCATCTTTGCGCCTCGACCATAACCAAGCAGCCGTCCCTAATGCCATCAAGACAGTCGCCCATAAGCTCAAATTAAACAGGGCTGTCAAACTCATACTGTAAACCTACTTTACGATTCAATACCTACAAATGTATAGATAGTTTACAGTTACGCGATCATATTGACCACAAAATATGAAATTTCATCTTCCCGTCTCGTTGTCATCCAGACTACATGCGGCTCATGGCGTTTACTCATTAATTGGCCCCACACTTGCAATCTCACTAAATAAGTATCCGACGAAGTCGATGCTGAAGTACGAGTGCTCGCATACCAGCGGGACCATTAACGAAAAGACTAAGGATTACTCTATGTTAGAGCTTGTCGCAGCCTTACCCGACACGAGCTTCCTTTCGCGGATTCAATTTGCGTTTACCATCAGTTATCACATTATGTTTCCGACCATTACCATTGGCCTGTCTCTTTACATCGCGTTTATGGAAGGTATGTGGCTAAGAACCAAAAATACCGTTTACCTCCAACAAGTTAAATTTTGGATGAAACCCTTCGCGATTACATTTGGCATGGGCGTTGTTTCCGGCGTGGTGCTCTCCTACGAATTCGGTACTAATTTCAGTAAGTTTTCGGAAATTGTCGGCCCAGTCTTGGCTCCTCTACTCGCGTATGAAGTACTCACCGCGTTCTTTTTAGAAGCTGGGTTTCTGGGCATCATGCTCTTTGGTTGGAATCGTGTATCTTCGAAAGTACACTTCTTCGCAACCTGTACCGTGGCATTAGGAACAGTATGCTCTTCGTTCTGGATTCTGGCGGCTAATTCCTGGATGCATACCCCGGCAGGTTACGAAATCATCGACGGCCAATTCCAGGTCACTAGCTGGTTAGAAGTAATTTTTAACCCTTCATTTCCTTATCGTTTGGCACATATGTTATTAGCCAGTTTTCTTTCTGCCTCATTATTTATCGCGGGTATTCATGCGTATTACTTACTAAAAAAGCAACACAACGAGTTTTCTAAAATTGGATTTTCAAGCGCGATGACTGCCATTTTAATATTGGCGCCAGTGCAAATATTCGTGGGTGATTTACATGGTTTAAATGTAGCCGACAATCAGCCGGTAAAACTCGCGGCTATGGAAGGTATCTGGCAGACCCAAAAAGGCGCTGCTTTACGCTTGTTTGCCTGGCCAGATGAAGAAACTGAAAGTAATAAATTTGAAATTGCAATCCCCAAAATGGCGAGTTTAATTGTCACGCATGAATGGGACGGCGAAATTGCAGGCTTAGATCAGGTATCGGCTGAAGACCGCCCGCCTGTTCCGGTGGTATTTTTCGCTTTCCGTATCATGCTAGGTCTGGGTGGATTAATGCTCATCTTAGGCATTTCTGGACTAATTGCCCGAAAAGCAGGTTGTTTATACCGTTTTAAACCGCTATTAGCTTTATCCGTAATAATGATACCGGCGGGTGTTATTGCAACACTAGCTGGCTGGTATGTCGTAGAAGTAGGACGCCAACCTTGGCTGGTTCAAGGTTTAGTACGTACAGCTGACGTCATATCACCTCTGCCCGCTCAACAAGTTGCGTTCACCTTAGTGTTGTTTGTAGCCGTTTATGGCACTTTGTTTTTTACTTACCTTCATTTTATGCGCAAGCTGGTATTAAAAGGTCCGCCCACCATTGAGTCATTAATAGACACGTTTCAACCTTTGAACAAGCTATCTGAATCGCGTAGTAAACAGCCTGAGACTTTAAACGATGAGGGTCAAGACTTACCCCCAACCTTAAACCCCGCACAGGTTGATATGGGTTACACACAAGAATTCTCTAACTACTTCAAGACAGACAAGAAAGGAGCTGAATAATGGATATTGCAGTGGTTTATTTATTACTGATCGGCTTTGGATTATTGGTATATGTGCTTCTGGACGGTTTCTCTTTGGGGGTCGGCATTGTTTCCCCTCTACTAAAAGACGCTCACGATAAAGGCATCGCGATGAAAAGCCTGTCGCATTTGTGGGACAGTAACCAGACCTGGCTAGTGTTTGGCGGTGTGGTGTTATTCGTGGGATTTCCCAGTGTCTATGCTTATGTACTCTCAAACCTCTATATTCCGATTACGCTCATGCTGATTGCGCTTATTTTCCGAGGCGTGGCATTTGAATTTCGCTTTAAAGCAAATTCAAGCCAAAAATGGTGGGATTTAAGTTTTGCCTTTGGCTCCACCGTAGCGACGTTTTTCCAAGGCGTAATTCTGGGTGCTTTGGTCGGTGATATGTCGAGTACGCGTACCATGGAAGATGCAGTGGAATGGCTAAACCCCTTCTCTCTCTTTACCGGACTAGCGCTGGTGAGTGGTTATGCTTTGTTAGGCGCGTGCTGGCTTATTCGTAAAACTGAGAACGAACTGCAAGCGAAAGTAAAAAAAATAGCCCAGCGCTTACTTATCGTTGTGTTATTTTTTCTTGCTACAGTCAGTATATGGATGCTGCTAGAACAACCTGCCATTGCTGCACGTTGGTTAAACTGGCCGGTTAACCTGTGGTTAACACCCATGCCACTACTGACAGCTTTTTTTGCCTACAAGCTTTGGCCTTTACTCACCTCAGAGAAAGAGCCTGGCCTTAAACCTCTCGCTTTTGCTATGTCATTATTCGTAACGGCATTTGCGGGGCTGGTTGCTGGAATATATCCCTATATCATCCCTGGTCGACTCACCATCTGGGAAGCGATCGCTCCTGATAAATCTGTCTATTTTACCTTAGTCGGCATACTGGTATTCATACCCGTAATCATTGGATACAACGCGTTTAATTACTGGACTTTCAGCGGTAAAACCTCAATGGATGACGGGTATTAAAATCATGATAGAAGCAGAAAAGAATAGTCAAAATCAATTCCGAAACGCAATTGGATTATACCTGGCAGGTGTCATAACCTTAGCGGCCCTCTCTTTCGGATGCAAAACATTGTTGATGCTTATTTAAGCTACTAGCAAGAGAGATCACCTGTTGGCTGGGCCTGTGGAATCTGAGGGCGGATTCGACAAACAAGTAAGCAAAAGTTTTTGTCGTTCATTTTCAACTATACATCGACTAAACATGGCACAAGTTCGCTTCTTGGTGCCATTAGGAATCACCAATTGATAGTTTTGTTAGGACTGTTTTTTACGAACTGCGGACATTGTTTTATTGTTATCAATTGAACTCACACCGTAAAACTGACGCTGATCCCAGATCTCTAATTAAGAAAATTTTGACAAAAAAGGCTACGGCTTTACTGCGCAGCCTTGTATCCTATCAAGCAGCCACTTCTTCTTCACTCAATGCCCCAATATCATGTTCTAAGATATTTGAACTTGGATTGATTTCGATGTGTTTTGGCTTCATTATCTCAGGAATTTCCTTCTCTAAGTTAATAGAGAGAAGACCATTACTAAGATTTGCGCCCTTCACTTCAACGTAATCTGCGAGATTAAACTTACGCTCGAAGGAGCGGTTAGCGATGCCTTGATAGAGATATTCATGCTCATCCTCATTCGCTTTTTTACCACGAACAGTTAGGACAGCTTGTTCCACCTGTATATCCAGCTCACTGTCTTCAAATCCAGCCACAGCTAAAGTAATACCGTAGAGATTATCATCAAGAGCCTCGATATTGTAAGGTGGATAACCTGACGCAACAGAGTCGGTATTGAAGGTTCGATCAAGCAATGATGCCAAACTATCAAAGCCAATACTGCTACGATAAAGGGGAGTAAAATCAACAGTGTTCATAACATATCCTCCTTTAAAGCTATATGTAATAAAAACAATCAACGACAATGAAACACACTTTGAATCGGATCACTGTCTAGTTATTATCCATCCTTTTTGAAAATAAATTCAATGACAGCTTTAAATCATTTCGCTATAAATATAGCTATCTCTATTAACTTTAAAACTATAGCTTGAGGTATCATTTTTTGGCTCGCTCAGTGGTTTTTTTTAGCTCGCTCGATGGCTTTTTTTCGACTTTGTAGACGCAACATTACCTTAAGGGAGCGCAGGAAAAGGTTTAAGAAAAGCATTCGATTTTGCTCACTGGCCTAGATTAGCTCCCCCGGATATTAAGATCTCTGGTATTTACAGCGCTTCAAATAAACCCTTTACCCATAGGTAAACTTCTTCAATATAGGGTGAAGGCTCTTTCTGAGCCCGTTGCACAAAATAGTAACCTCTACCTTCCACCGGCAAGCTAGTATTGAAAAGAGGCGCTAACTGTTTATTGTTAATTCGAGTGTTGGTAATGGGTAACAAAGCGACTATAAGCCCTAAGCCTTGTTCAGCCGCCCCTACTGCGGCAAGATAGCTGTCTAAATATATTTGTTTGTTGTCTGATAAGTTGATACCGAGTGTTTCAGAAACCGCTTCCCAATCATTGGTAAGCGTACGCGCATGGATTAGCGGCATATTTTGTAAGTCCTCAAGACTCGATACTGGGTTACTTGCCACAAATTCGGGGGACGCTGCTATTGTTACGCTCATTGGCTGAAGTAGCCGACTAGATAACCCTGGCCAATCTCCTTCACCGATTCTAATTGCGCCTGAATATTGCTCTTCATCGAAATCAACCACACCTTCAGATGTTTCAATTCGTAGATCAAAGGGTGCATTCTCGCTTGTAATGGAGTGAAGCGCAGGAATGATGATGTCGTACGCAATATACGCCGATGTACCAATTCGCAGAGATGGCGGTCCAATTGAGCGATAAAAACGGCCATATTCTCTTTGATAATCATTGAGAAGGTTCTGTGCGAGCATATAGAACTGGCTGCCATTATCAGTGAGGCTGACATTACGTGTCGTGCGCACAAATAACGGGGTATTGATGAGTGATTCGAGCTGTTTTATCTGCTGACTAATTGCAGAAGCAGTCACACAAAGTTCGTCAGCCGCCTTTTTAAAGCTCAAATGTCGTGCAGTTGCCACAAAAGCAGGCAGCAATTGTAGTGGTGGGGTCTTCATTACGCTCTCTCAATCACAAATTCTCATTAATATTAATAAATTTAATTAATCACAAATCTATACAGACTTATATATAACAACAAGATAAGTGTATATAGAAAACTTTTAATAAGTATACCTTATTAATAGTTTAGTTTTTACTGATTGTCTTCTAAGGTGCCGATCGATAGTCTAACTACAAAAGAAATCGCTCTTAAAGAACAGAAAAATTGTGAGGTACACAGCATGGAATATCCGAGTAAAAATACCGCCCTTATTTTAGTCGACCCCTACAACGACTTTATGTCTCCTAAAGGAAAAGCGTGGCCATTGGCTAGCAAGGTTACAAAGCAAGTGAATTTGATTGAACACATGCAGGCCGTTACTAAACTCTGTAGGGACGAGGACTGGGTGATTGCTTATGCACCACACCATCGTTATAAAAAAGGCAGTTTTTCTGATCGCAAGTACCTTCACCCATCGCAAATACTTCAGAAAATGACATCTAGCTTCAAAGCCAATAGTTTTGGAAGTGAATTTTACCCTAGTTTCTTACCCAAAGAGGGCGACATCATTTCTTCGGAGCACGATTGTTCCAGTGGATTTACCGGAACCAACTTGCATGAACAGCTGACTAAAAAAAGAATCACACATGTTGTGCTGGCGGGTTTTCTCTCCAACACCTGTATTGAGTCTACTGCCCGAAGTGCAATTGATCTTGGATATCACGTCACCTTACTCGATGATGCGGTCAGTGCCTGGACTCCCATGGATCATAAAGCAGCGGTAGAGGTGAATTATCCTTTGCTGGCACACCACTTAACTAACACCCAAGATTTTCTAATCGGTCTTTCATAAGGGGAAGTTTGAAATGCTAAATACTCTGATGAGCGAGTCCATGAAGTTTCTCGCAAATAGAACGCTAAAAACGTATCGTCGATATCCGGCAAATCGTACGGCATTAGTGTTAGTCGATGTGCAGAAAGAATTTATACTCCCAAAGCAAACTGGGTGGCAAGCAGTTTCTCAAGTGGCTGAAACCGTGAACTTTAAAGAAAATATGCGCTCGTTGATAGCATTTGCACGGGCACAGCGGGTCGACATCATATTTGTACCCTATACAGATAACATCAAGCCCTTTTTCGAAACACCCGCTCACCAAATAATGAAAAAACATATTCAAGTAGAAGGCCATATAGCTAAAGTGACGCCAAGCGAATTATTAGACTTGTCTATATTACCTACCGAGAAAGATACCGTCATTGAAGATCGAGCTGGCTTAAGCGCCTTTTCAGGCAGTTCTCTACAGCAGAAGTTGCAAGATAAAGGTATAGAGCATCTTGTATTTGCGGGGCCTTTTATCAACATAGGCCTAGATTCAAGTATTAGAGATGCTGTTGAGTATGGCTTCCACGCGACGCTAATAACAGATTGTGCCGCTGCAACATCAGATACCGAATATAAGATGGCTAAGGACGTAACATTTCCCAGGTACTGTCAAACGCTGCTATCAAACAAATCATTTCAGACCCAAGCTGCCAAGCAACCGTGAATTTGGATCTACACCCGTTTTTCACTTATTTGAGTATTGCGGTACGACATGAGAGGTACAACATGAGAGGTACAACATGAATATCAATGAAAGCAGTCCTGTTCTAGTAACCGGTGCCAACGGTTATGTTGCTTCTTGGGTAGTTAAACAGCTTTTAGATAAAGGCCTAACTGTGCACGCCGCAGTCAGGGACCCTTCGAATAAAAATAAAGTAGGCCACTTAGAGAAAATGGCTTCTGCCAGTAAAGGGCAATTAATATTGTTCTCTGCTGATTTGCTTAAGAAAGGGAGTTACGATGAGGCGATGACGGGTTGTGAGTTGGTTTATCATATGGCCTCACCTTTTGTTATTCGTGGCATAAAAGATGCCCACAAACAATTAATAGAGCCGGCGCTTAAGGGAACAAGAAATGTACTGGCATCGGTTAATCACACAGCATCAGTAAAACGTGTAGTCCTTACTTCGAGTGTTGCTGCGATTTTTGGTGATGCTAAAGAGGTCAAGAAAGTAGGAGCAGACGGTTTTACCGAAGAGCACTGGAATTCGACGAGCAGAATTGATCATCAACCTTATGATTTCTCAAAACTACTTGCAGAAAAAGAGGCCTGGTTGATCAATAAGCAGCAAACACGCTGGGATTTGGTGGTGTTAAATCCAGGCCTTATATTTGGCCCTTCATTTACCCAGAACAGCGCATCGACTAGTTTGTCAATTATTAGAGAATTGGCAAATGGTGGGCTAAGTAGAGGCGTCCCTAATGTTGACCTGTTTATGGTTGATGTTAGGGATGTAGCTACTGCTCATATCAAGGCCGGATATACGCCATCAGCTAAGGGTAGGCACATACTGGTATCCCGCACCTTGCCAATGTTAGATGTCGCAAAAATATTAAAAGATCAATTCCCTGAATTCTCTTTTCCCACCAGAGAACTACCAAAGCTGTTGATATGGTTACTGGGACCAAAAACAGGGATGGATAGAGAATACATTAGGAAAAATGTCGGCTATCGACTGAATTTTGATAACAGTTATGCAAAGCAAGACCTGGGCTTAAACTTTCGCCCCATTAAGAAAACCCTGTATGAGCATCTGGACCAGATGATTAACGATGGCGTTTTAGCAAGATAAATGAACGTTTAAAAAACCAAGTCCGTCGAGTCTTTAGTTACATTCATAAAGTGTACACCAGAGACTCGGCGGTTATTTTGAAGTAGCTTTTTCAAGCTTTGAAGAGATGCAGGCAAAAGTGGCATTCTTTAAAGCTCCATTAGCTTTTTCATTCTCTAATATAAAGGCTTACCTTTAAGTGTACGCTACAGTTTACGCAAACAACTCAATAATAATCTGGCCGATCTTGCTAAAACTCCCCCACATTTTCAAATGGCACAAGCAAGCCCATTCGTGCCATAAGCAGGCAGTAATATTTGTGTAATGTAACTCTGATCCCGGTTATTACCGATTATAAGACCCCGATTATTACAGTTACGTCTCCCCTTTCATCTCTGGCGATCGCAAAACGAGAGAAGTTTATTCTCCCCTTGAACTTGGCTATACTTACACAAAAGCAGCTTTGAAATTTCTTTTGAGGAATGTCTGATGAAGAAAAGCTATTTACACGTTCTATCTATTGCGCTACTTGTTTATAGCAGCACTTGCAGTGCAAAAGAGAGTCTGCCAGTCGGCGTAGCATTATTCCCTCCATTCCAGTATCTCGAAAACCAAGTGCTTGTCGGATCAGATACAGAGATTTTAACTCAAATATTGGAGGATATTGGCTATAAACCCGATTTCTATATTCGTCCTTGGAAAAGGGTTTTGGCAGAAGCAAAACTCGGCAAATACGCTCTTATATTCTCTTTAACTAAAAACAAGGAACGAGCAACTAATTTATTTTTTTCTGAGCCCATCAGCTCTATTCGAGATGTGTTTTTTAAGCGTAAAGATCGTCAAATTCAATGGAATACCTTGGATGATGTTGCCCACCTTATCGTAAGCGCCAGTGACGGCTACAATTATTCCAGTTCGTTCATGTCTGCCTCGAAAAATAAAATAGCGAGAATGAGTTGGGTGTTGGGAGACCAACCTGAAATGGAGCATTTAAGGCTACTTCAGGCAGGTCAAGTAGACATTGCTATCTGTGAGGTTCACGTCTGCCTTCATTTAATACAAAGCAATTCAGCCAAATTTGACCAACTAGATTATATAGATAAGAACATAGGCCCTAAACGCTACTTCTATGCAGGAATACCCAAAATCTGGCCTAACTCAAAGAAATTATTAGAAGACTTCAACCAGTCTCTCAGGAAACTTATTAAATCAGGTAAACGCGACGAAATACTACAGAAATACAGAGTCATCATTAAAACCAATTAAACACTCCCTTTGGCACTTGAGTGCCAAAGGGAGTGTTTAATCTTCAGGAAAAGCGCCTTGACCCTTTACTCCAAAGAACTTAGCTTTAAACTCAATGTGGCAAATTGAGGGATCACGCCATTCTCATTATGCATGCCACTCGTTAAAACAGTGATAGTCTCTTTCGGCGTGGTCGTTTTATTCTCTGCAGTATGCGTTTCACCGTTATCAGTACCTGCATCATATACTTTCAGGTCAATGGTTTTATTCGACACCCAAGTACCGTTCTCACACAGATTAATCGCTGACACACCGCTAAACCAGTCTGGGCTAGGTGCAATCATAGTCAAAAGCGTTAATTGTGGGTGTTTAGTATTGAGCTGAAAATTTACTTCCGCACTACCTGAAGATTGCTTAATATCAGGTCCATGTACAACAGAACCCGCCTTCCCTATCTTTATCGCCCAATTCACTTCTTTGATAAACTTCCTGTTACTGCCTAGTTCAGACACATCCTTAATACCTGCTGATGCGCGCTGCTCTAAAGACCAAAAGCTAACATCGCTGTTATGAGTTGCACCAATTAATTCTGAAAAATGGGCATTTTCAGGAAAAGAGTTTGGATGAGTAGAGGCACGCCATGTACTGTTGAATACAGCAGTATAGCTAGCACTACCCTCACACTGTGGGGCCTCATCAAGGCCAGGTTTTGAAGCACAGGCAGATAACAATAAAGTGCCCAACAATATAACGGGAACAGTTTTATTTAATTTAATAAGCGTAAATCTGGTACCAGAATATATAGAAGACATTTTATTTTCTCAAATAATGAAAGTTAAATTGAACGCTAACAGAAAACTCTCAGGTACCCTCCGAAAAAGTTACCCATTCACTGAATGTTAACGTTTATCCAAATGACTAGTGTCTAATTAAGGAGCAATAATTTTAAAGTTACGACTCCCTCCACAGCAACGAACACCGGTATCATCCAGAGCACAAGTATAACTATATGCGGCTTCTACATCACGAGGAATCACTAAACGATCATGGGGCACGATACTCTAGCCATAATTCAAGTCATTACCACCATTTTCTGAACCGGCACCCCAACACACTAAGCCTTCGTCAGCTACAGCACAGCTATGTTCGTAGCCAACACTGATATAGATAGGGTTCGTTAAGGCTGGCACATCCAACTTGTTATTAATGTCCCGCCCCCAGCAAGTCGCTGCATTAGACTCTAATGCGCAGCTCGCATCTTTACCGACAGCCAATACCGATACCGGACCTAATGATACCGGCGTTGAGCTTTATCCGTAATAGTCATCACCCCAACAGTTTACTTCGCCGAAGCGGTTAATCGCTCAATGATGATCGTACCCTATTTCTACTTTTGCAGCACTTAAAGCAATGTCATCTGGCACAGTGGTCTGAGATTGATTACTATCACCCTCGCGACATTCACCATCGTGAGATTAGTTTTTTAGCTGAGTCATTGTACTAAACACTTAACTGGACTGTAGCGATAGTTTTTAAATTCCCCCAAAAATAGACGAGGACCAGTTTCAGTGAAAGAAGATCGAGAACGCTGGAATACCCGCTTTAGCAAACGCCCCATGATACAACCTACCACGCCCGATTTTATTGAAGAAACGTTTGACAAAATCCTGCCAGGCACGGTGCTTGATGTCGCCAGTGGTGATGGTGCTGCAGCCTTATATCTCGCCGCAAAAGGATTCACCGTCACGGCCACCGATATATCTGACGTTGCACTGGAACGATTAGCCTTGTTTGCTCAAGGACTGAATTTGGAGGTAGCTACTTGCGTAGTTGACTTGGACCAGCCAGCCCCTCTCACCCGCCTCGGTACGTTTGACAACATTGTGATTGCACACTTTAAACCCGAGACCAACTACTGGCCGCTGTTGGTGTCGTTACTTCGTCCGGGCGGGAAATTGCTGCTTAGCACCTTTAACATGAAACACCATCTCGAAAACGGTTTCTCTCGACGCTTTTGTTTGGCGGAAAAGCAGCTCGTTAATATTAGCGATCAACTAGTTCTGGAGCACCACGCATCCGTCAACAGAAACGGTCGTTATATGGACGACTACCTATTTCGTCGGGTGTAGCCAAAGTGCTCTTGCCTGCTCAATGGTGACAAACAAGTGCAGTAAGCCTTCACCATGTGGTTAATGGTATTGCGGCTATTTAGTTTATTTATAACGACCGTTTTATTAAAAGACTCAATCTGCCACTCGTATCCTCTCGCCTACTCTGACATGGCGATAGCCGTTCCCGAAATTTGAACTGAAATGTTCAATCACTTCATCACTAGTATCGTGACCGCCTAGTGCTATTAACTTTAATCCCGCACTTTTCAGGAGCTT
>Ga0105348_1001912_pt1 | contig 13237 bp, 8 predicted proteins | sample EN8Hudsemesocosm_2_FD_83504 | JGI IMG/M metagenome (GOLD analysis project Ga0105348, IMG submission 83504) | Methane-oxidizing microbial communities from mesocosms in the Hudson Canyon - EN8C Hudson Canyon | ecosystem: Environmental > Aquatic > Marine > Cold seeps | place: Hudson Canyon... | reverse complement strand
TACTCGCATTATCACTCTACACAGCAGCTTTTATCGCCGAGATCGTAAGAGCGGGTATTGAATCTGTGAGTAGTGGACAAACTGAGGCGGCTCATGCCCTTGGTTTGAATCGCGCCATGACCCTTAAGTTAGTCGTAATTCCACAGGCACTGCGTGTCATTATTCCACCGTTAACTAACCAATATTTAAATCTGACAAAAAACTCGTCTTTGGCTGCTGCCATTGCTTATCCCGATTTAGTGAGTGTCTTCGCTGGCACTGTGCTAAATCAAACGGGACAAGCAGTTGAAGTGATAGCTATTACCATGGCGGTTTATCTAACCATCAGCCTTAGTATTGCGGCTCTGATGAATGCGTATAACAAGCGCAAAGCATTAGTGGAGCGTTAGATGAATAAGAAACTAATGCACAGCTATTATTGGATGCGGGAAAATTTATTTGATTCGCCCTTGAACACATTATTAACACTGCTTGCCTGTGGTTTGATGCTTTGGTTGATTCCTCCGTTTTTCGATTGGGCGCTGTGGAATGCTAGCTTTACTGGGGATACCAAAGAAGCTTGCGATGGTGAGGGCGCTTGCTGGGTTTTTGTTAAGGTGTTTCTACCGCAATTTATGTATGGCTTCTACCCCGAGGAGCAGCGTTGGCGGATAAATCTAGCCATCGCAATTCTTGCCCTGCTTGTGTTTTTATTAATGCGCTGGCGCCACGAGCAAAAAGCAAAACTATCTCTTGCTGCATTAGTGTTATATCCCGTATTGGCCTATGGGCTGTTTTACGGTGGCTATTTAGGTTTGCCTATTGTGGAGACCAGGCTGTGGGGTGGGTTATTTCTTACCTTGGTTGTTGCCATCAGCGGTATTGTCGGAGCCTTTCCTTTGGGCGTACTGCTGGCACTGGGACGACGTTCAGAGATGCCAGTGGCGAGAGCAGTGAGTACGGTATTTATTGAGCTTTGGCGGGGTGTGCCATTGATTACTGTGTTGTTTATGGCCTCCGTAATGTTGCCGCTTTTTCTGCCTGAGGGGGTTAATTTTGATAAGTTATTACGTGCACTTTTCGGCATCATGTTATTTGCGGGCGCTTATATGGCAGAAGTAGTGCGCGGTGGGTTGCAAAGTATACCCCGTGGGCAATATGAAGCGGCCCAAGCTCTGGGTTTGAGTTACTGGAAACAGATGGGATTTATTATATTGCCGCAGGCATTGAAGAATGTGATTCCCGGTATCGTGAATACTTTTATTGCGCTATTTAAAGATACAACCTTGGTATTAATCATCGGTTTATTTGATTTGTTAGGCATTATTCAAGCGACGGCGACCAATGCGAGCTGGCTAGGCCATGCCATCGAAGGTTATGTGTTTGCTGCGTTTGTTTTTTGGGTGTTTTGTTACAGTATGTCGAGATACAGTCAACATATTGAGATGAAATTAAGTGCAGGTAAGGAGAATAACTAATGACAAATGCACAGCAATCAAATGCTCAAAAAATGGCATTGAGTTTTCAAGGTGTCTCCAAGTGGTACGGTGACTTTAATGTGCTGCAGAACATTAGTTTTGATGTGAAGCAGGGCGAGCGTATTGTTATCTGTGGTCCTTCTGGCTCAGGTAAATCCACCATGATTCGTTGCATTAATCGACTTGAACAACACCAGAAAGGAAAAATTGTTGTCAATGGCATTGAGTTGGCAGAAGACGTAAAAAAAATTGAAGCTATTCGCCGTGATGTGGGCATGGTGTTTCAGCACTTTAATTTATTTCCCCATTTAACCGTACTAGAAAATTGTAGTTTGGCACCGATCTGGGTGAGAAAAATACCCAAAAAAGAAGCTGAAGAATTAGCTATGCAATTCCTAGAGCGTGTCCAGATTCCTGAAAAAGCCAAGAGTTATCCAGGACAGCTCTCAGGCGGTCAACAACAAAGGGTAGCTATTGCTCGTGCATTAAGCATGCAGCCAGAAATAATGTTGTTTGATGAACCTACATCTGCATTAGACCCTGAGATGATTAAAGAGGTGTTGGATGTGATGATTGAGTTGGCTGAATCTGGAATGACCATGCTGTGTGTCACCCATGAAATGGGTTTTGCTCGTGAAGTCGCTGATCGTGTGATGTTTATGGATGGTGGTAAAATCATTGAAGCTGCACCGCCAGAACAATTTTTCAGCCAGCCAGAAAATGAGAGAACCCAGCTATTTCTAAATCAGATTCTAAATCATTAGTGCTGACTATCTACAATAAAGGGTCATCAACTTAGAAGCATTGAGCTATTCAATACGAAGTCAATCTGAGTGTTGACTTCAACTTACTGATTTACATATCTATTTATATTCAAATTATATTTACCCTAACTAAGTAGTTGGGGTAATGCGTTTCTATTGTCCTTCCATATTATTTATTGTCCCTACGTGTCACTTTAAACAAGCGCTGTAGCAATGGCCTCGAATATGAGGCTATAGTATTGTAACGATCGATACAATACTGAGATTAATACTTATAGTGTGATCAAAGCTCTGTGATAAAGAGCGAGTGTTAATAGGTGGATCGGAATGGAATGTTTACTAGACGGCCTGTAAATTCCGGCATGAACAGAGCGCAAGCTAGTTATTTAACAGTTAGATGAACTTCATTAATGGTCTGCATTCATCAGTTGACTCTCATCTTTAAGGTAACGGTAACATGACTCATACTTTGCCCCACTCCATAAAATTAAAAGACCTTATTCGCAATAGATCATACTTTACCCAGCGATTAAAAGGTTTCATAGGAGTTCTTAAGTATCTAAAATCGGATGCAAAGAAAAAACAATATACCTATCCCAAGTTGGTAGAAGATAGGGTTAATGAATTCCCTAACAATACCATTATCAAGTATGAAAACCGGAAAATAACTTATAGCGAATTTAATAAGGCAGCAAACCGAATTGCCCATTATCTTGCCAGTCAGGGTGTTGGCAAAGGCAATGTTGTGGCGCTTTTTATGGAAAACCGGCCTGAGTATCTTATTTATCAGTTAGCTATTACTAAGCTTGGTGCCACGGTAGCACTGATCAATAATTCCCAAAAAGGCCAAGTATTATTACATAGTTTGAATCTGGTAAAGCCAGGTTCTGTAGTTGTGGGCGAAGAGGTATTTTCTCCCCTGGCAGATATTCTTGATGACCTCACCGTTGCTGTTGATGTGTATCGGGTGCCTGATACAGATACCATTAATCAACCTGGTGATGATGATGGTAAGTTTATTAATATCGCTAGGGCTTCTTACGAATTCCCCGAAGATAACTTACCCGTTACTCAAACGATTACCCCAGACACCACGGCTTGGTACATTTATACATCCGGTACAACGGGGCTACCTAAAGCCTCTACCCAAACCCATGACCGTATGGCGAAGGCATTTATCGCTATGGGAAAATTCATGAACCCGGTAAAAGAAGAAGATGTTATTTATAGTACGCTGCCGCTCTATCATTCTACGGCACAGGCAACTGCGTGGTTTCCCTGTGTGTGTAATGGTGCTGCTTTTGCAATAAGTCGTAAATTTAGCGCCACAAATTTTTGGCAAGAAATCACCTTACACCAGGCAACAGGTTTTGGTTATGTGGGTGAGTTGTGTCGCTATCTGTTGAATAAGCCAGCGCAGAAAGAGGATAGTTTAAATACAGTAAGGTTTGTTATTGGTAATGGCTTGAGACCAGAGATCTGGTGTGAATTTAAAGAACGATTTGGCATTGATGAGGTGCGTGAGATTTACGGCGCTAGTGAAGGGAATCTGACTGCATTTAATATTTTTAATCTCGATAAAACGGTCGGCATGATTTTGAGCCCCCACCAATTGGTTAAAGTCGACCAAGAAACTGAAGAGCCTATTCGAAATAAGAACGGACGCCTCATCAAAGCTAAAAAAGGCGAGCCAGGATTATTGCTCGGTGAAATCACTGACGAGATTCCTTTCGAAGGTTACTCCGATAAATCTAAGAATGAATCCAAGGTGATAAGAGGTGCTTTTAAGAAGGGTGATATGTATTTTAATACTGGTGATGTTCTCAGGGATATCGGTTGTAAGCAACTTCAGTTCTGTGACCGTACCGGCGATACCTTTCGTTGGAAGGGCGAAAATGTTTCTACTGGAGAGCTTGAAAATATTGCAAATCAGCACCCTATCGTTGAAGAATCAGTTGCTTACGGAGTGGAGATCCCTAATACCAATGGTAAGGCTGGCATGTTGTCGGTCAAGCTCAAAGAAAGTGAAAACAAAATTGACGGCAAGGGGCTCTATGATTTCCTCAGTGAAAATCTTCCCAGTTACTCTATTCCGGTATTTATCCGTATAAAAGATGAGTTTGAAAAGACTCCCACCTTTAAATATCTCAAAACGGATCTGAAAAAAGAAGGCTTTGACCTTAACCAGGTTAGTTGCCCAGTTTATGTAGCTCTACCCGGTGAGAAAGAATATAAACCGTTAACGAATGACATTTATGCGAGCATTACAGGCAGTGCTTATCGGTTTTAGTTGTCTATCGCTGTAGCTGTTTGAAGTATATCTCAGGCAAGTTTGCTATCTGGTTTAGCGGAGCTATCTTCTATATCTAGAGGCGGCATAACGTAAGAGTTTCTACTTGTTATCCACCCTGTAATAAATAGTACGAGGAATATGATGCAAGACGACGATTTCGATTTTGATCAGGTAGTTATAGGCTCAGGTTTTGGTGGCTCTTGTAGTGCCCTCCGATTAAGTGAAAAAGGCCATCGTGTTCTAGTACTTGAAAAGGGCCGACGTTTTGCAGATGAAGACTTTCCAAAAACCAGCTGGGATCTGAAGAAATATCTATGGTTACCTTTAATAGGTTTCAAAGGTGCATTCCAGGCAACGCCTACTAAAAAGTGCGTTGTTGTACATGGGGCTGGCGTGGGTGGTGGTTCATTGGTTTATGGTAATGTTCATTTAATACCAGAAGACAAGGTCTTTGAATCGGAAAGTTGGCAAAGCAGTAATAAGTACTGGAAAAAGAACTTATTGCCATTCTATGGCTTAGCACAAAGAATGATAGGTGTGGCCAAGAATATTAAAGAGGACTATGCCGACCATACTCTCCACAAAATAGCTGAACAAATGGGGCGTGGTGACACCTATAAAACCACCAATACAGGCATTCTATTTCCGCGACGAGATGAAAATGGTGAAGGGCCGCTAGGGGAATTTCGTGGAGATCCATTCTTTGCCGGCAAAGGTCCAGAGCGCAACAGTTGCCAATACTGTGGCGCATGCATGGCTGGTTGCCGTCATAATGCTAAAAATACTTTGGTAAAGAACTACCTTTACTTTGCAGAGAAAAATGGTGTAGAAATTCGCGCCGATTCTAAAGTTCTAAAAATAGAACCCATGAACTGTAATGATAAGAACAGTAATGAGCATAACAGTGATAGTAATAATCTTTATGAATCAGGTTACATCATTACAGTAAAAAATATCTCCAAACTATTTAAATCAAAAACATACACCATAAAAACACGTGGTGTTGTGGTTTCAGCGGGTGTCTTGGGTACGATTCCCTTGCTGCTTAATCAGAAGTATGAGGAGAAAACATTACCTGCTATTTCTGATTTGTTAGGTCAGAAAGTAAGAACGAATTCTGAAACATTGATCAGTGTTAGCACGAATAAAAAAGATGAAAGTGGTCGACCTATAGAAGTGTGTAACTCACCTGGTATAAGTTCTATCTTTGCGGCTGATGAAGAAACAAATATAGAAATTGTGCGGTATAACAAGGGCTCAGATCCTTCCTTTTTTGGTCTGCTTTTGATGCCGCTTACTGAGGGTGATGGGAGATTTCCTCGGTCACTACAGTTGATTATTAATATACTGAAAAACCCTTTTAAATCACTTCGCCTTTTTAACCCAATAGGAAAAGCAAAGAACACCGTTTTTTTATTGGTGATGCAAACCAAGGAGTCCTATGTCCATATCGTATTGAAGCGACGATGGTATAAGGCTTTTACCAAGGGTTGGGAACTTATGCATAAAGAAGGTGATGAGAAGCTAAGAACTTACTTTTCAATTGCACATAAGGCTGCCAAATTATTCACCAAAGAATCCGGTGGAGATGCTGGCAATATACTGGCGGAAATTGCTTGGGGAGCACCGATTACCGCCCATGTTATGAGTGGTGTCCCGATCGGTACTGATAAAAGTAATGGTGTAGTGGATGAGACTGGAGAGGTATTCGGCTATAGCAACTTACGGGTATTGGATGCTTCAATAATTCCAGGAAATCTGGGTGTAAATCCGTCCCTGTCGATACTCGCATTAACCGAACATGCCATGTCGAAGCTGCCAATATTTAATGAGCAGCGGGCAAGTCATATTGAGCCAATATTATTCTCAAAACCTGTCAATGGCTTAGTATCCGAATTGGATGGAGAAGGTGATTTGTTGCAAGAAATTATACACAAAAATGACTCGAATAATTACGACAATAAAATTGATACGTTGACGGAGCTATCATGAAGAAAATATTACTCCCACTAGTATTGGGAATAAGCGTCGCGGCCACAGCAACGATGACGGGCTGTGGTTATAAAAAGTTAACAATAGGGGCTGGTGCCGATGCCCAGGGCCATACAGCGCCAACTCAAGCAACTATAGAGGCCAATGCGAAGGTTCTTGAGCAGCTTCCCTTCGAAAATATGGAGGACTTTGAACAGGCTAAGCGTGGTTTGATTGCCAGTGAGCCAAACCTACGTATTAAAGGCCCTGTTAATACCGGTGCGGGTGATTATGCCTGGAATCAGGCTGCCTATGAATTTGTAAAAGGTGATGCACCAACTTCAGTCAATCCAAGTTTATGGCGACAAGCCAAGCTCAATAGCATTCATGGCTTGTTCAAAGTGACAGAGGGCGTGTACCAGCTACGTGGTTATGACTTAGCAAACATGACAATTATTGAAGGTGAGAGCGGATGGATATTAGTTGATCCAATGTCCAATGAGGAAAGTGCCTCACACTCACTGGCCTTTGCGCGTAAACATCTGGGTAATAAACCAATCTCCACTATTATTTTTACCCATAGCCATGCTGATCACTTTGGTGGTGTTTTAGGTGTTCTTACGGAAGAAGAAAAAACTAAAGTACAGGTAATTGCACCGGAAGGCTTTATCGAAGAATCCACCAGTGAGAATATGCTGGCAGGTCCTACCATGGTACGTCGTCTCGGATTTATCTATGGCAGTCGTCTAGCGCGCACAGAAAGAGGACATGTGGATACTGGGTTAGGTAAAGAGCCTGGTTTTGGCACTGTTGGTATTCTGCCTCCGACCGTTATTGTTAATAAGACACCTCAACCGATGATGGTTGATGGCGTTGAATTTGTCTTCCACAATGCACCTGGCACAGAAGCACCCGCAGAGCTCATGTTTTACTTACCTAAGCTAAAAGCTTTTTGTGGCGCTGAAGTAGTATCACGAAACATGCACAATATCTATACGCTACGTGGCGCCAAAGTACGAGATTCACTGGCTTGGAGTAATGCTATTGAGAAAACAAGACTAGCATTTTCAGAAGCTGATATATATTTTGCAAGTCACCACTGGCCTATCTGGGGCCATGAAAAAATTCAAGATTTCCTAAAGAGCCAGCGAGATACCTACAAGTATATTCATGACCAAACTTTACGTTTAGCTCATTCAGGTGCGACACCAAAAGAAATTTCTGAGCAAATAAAACTACCAGAGTCATTACGTACGACGTTTTCAAGTCGTGGGTACTATGGCAGTTTGAGTCATAATTCTAAGGCGGTATACCAAGGATACTATGGTTGGTTTGATGGTAATCCTGCCAACTTAAACCCTTTGCCACCGGTTGCTGCAGGTAAGCGTTATGTCGATGTGATGGGTGGAGCCGATCAGATTATGGAAAAAGCCAGCATCTACTTTGATCAAGGTGATTATCGTTGGGTCGCTGAAATGTTAAGCCACTTGGTTTTCGCTGAGCCAAACAATACTGATGCACGTAGTTTACTGGCGCGTACCTATGATCAGTTAGGTTATCAATCTGAGTCTGGTCCTTGGCGTGACTTATATTTAACGGGTGCCTATGAATTGCGTCATAACGGTCCTGAAAAAGGGTTTGATGTGGCCAATGCGAAGGGATTGTTTATGCATACTTCACTAGAGAGATATTTTGACACCTTAGCCGCTCGATTGGATGGTGAAGCGGCTGATGGAGAGGAATTAACGATTAACTTTACCTTTCCTGATTTAAATGAAACCCATGTTGTGAGAATTGAAAATGCGGTGCTTCATCACTATAAGGGTGAGCCGGATCCAAACGCGGATGCAACCATTACTCAGGACCATGAAACTTTTGTGAATATTGCTGTGAAGAATATAAAACCACTTGAAGCAATAGTAGATGGGAAATTAGAGGTTGATAATCTTTTGGCTATGCGGAAGTTCAGAAGTCTGATGGTTGATCCAGACTTTACCTTTGATATCGTTTTACCTTAAACGCTATTTGGAATTAAGTCTGATTCTTACTGGATTTCGATATTCAGCTCACTAGTTTTACTAGTGAGCTGCCTAAATAAATGAATAACTGATCGTTCTAATGCTAGTAAGTTTTTCACCGGCAAATAAATCGTGGCTGTGTTGAAAAGTAAACGTTCTTATAAATATTGTGGAGAGACCATTATGGTTGCCAGTGCTGCTTATATCGAAGAAACTAATACACAGGTTGAAAAGTTGGTATCAGTGTTTGAACGCCAAAAGAACGCTTTTAAATACAGTCCTATCCCTACAGCGAAAGAACGAGTTCAAAATTTAAAGAAGCTTCAGCAAGTCCTCGTTAAGCACCAATCAGCACTCACACAGGCATTGTCTAAGGACTTCGGTACACGGCATTCAGATGTTTCTACATTAAATGACATCATGCTGAGCCTTGAAAATATTAAATATCAAGCCAAGCGTGTTAAGAAGTGGATGAAACCGAGCAAACCACATGTGGGTATAAAGCTACAGCCAGTAGCGGCAAGTGTTCATTATCAGCCCAAGGGTGTTGTTGGTATTATCGCTCCTTGGAATTTTCCTGTTGCTATGGCGATGTTACCACTGGCTACAGCACTAGCTGCCGGTAATAGAGCGATTATTAAACCATCGGAGTTTACACCTCATACTGCACAAGCGATTCAACTGATGATTGAGGATGTTTTTACTGAAGACGAGGTTGCTGTTGTCCCTGGTGAAATGGAAGTGGGTATTGAATTTACCAAACTTCCTTTTGATCACATTGTCTTTACCGGCTCTACGGTGGTTGGAAAACATGTGATGAGAGCAGCAGCGGAAAACCTAACGCCTGTTACTCTGGAGCTCGGTGGCAAGAGCCCTGCTATTATTTCCAATAATGTCCCATTAAAGGATTGCGTTGAACGTTTGCTATACGGTAAAACCACCAATGCAGGACAAATTTGTATTTCGCCGGATTATATTCTCTGTCCTCCAAGTCGTATTGATGAGTTCGTTGAAACCTGCAAAAGCGTGTTTACAAGTTTCTACCCAACTATCAAAAATAATGGAGACTACACCTCTATCATCAATGATCGTCAATACCAGCGTCTGTTAGGTCATATTGAAGATGCCAAAGCCAAAGGCGCTACTGTTATTGAAATCAATCCTGCAAGTGAGCAATTAAATTCAGCTGCACGCAAACTTCCATTACATCTTATTCTTAATCCTACTGATGACATGATTTGTATGCAGGAAGAGATCTTTGGGCCTATCCTGCCGATCAAAGCCTGCAGTAGTGTTGAAAATGCTTTGAGTTATATTCGTGAACAACCTCGGCCATTGTCCTTGTACTATTTTGGCTATAACAAAACTGAGCAAAAAATGGTGGTTGAAAATAGTATCTCTGGCAGCATGTGCCTGAATGACACTATTAATCAGCTTTCAATTGATGATATGCCTTTTGGTGGAACAGGCCCCTCGGGTATGGGTAACTATCATGGTTATGATGGTTTCAAGGAACTGTCTCATGCTAAGAGCGTATTATCGCGCCCTCGCTATAACGCGATAAAACCTCTCTATCCTCCATATGATAGGTTTTTCCACAAGCTCGTTAATAAATTTATGGTCAAGTAGCTACAGGGAGTAACCGTCGATTAACCAGGAGGCTGCATTCAACAAGCCTCCCGGCTTTTCCGTTATGAGTTTGTATCCGTTATAGGCTGGCTACTAATGCTGTATAAGGTGGCCGTAACCCATGGAATAGATGTATTAATTTTGATACTGATACTGTTTGGTTGTGACTATAGGCATAAGTATAGGCATAGCAGTGATAGCGTGAATTTTATTGTCTCTTCACGTAAATATTTGTCTCAACGCGCCACTTTTAACAACTGAGCGGCAATGAATGTTAATATCAGATTCTAGTTGTAGAACGATCGCTACAATATTAAGAGGAACCCTTCGTGGCAAGACCAAAGATTTATGATAATGAACAGGTTTTAACCAGTATTATGGTCAAGTTCTGGCAGCAGGGCTATGAGGCCACTGGCATGAGAGATCTTGTAGAAACGACGGGGTTGCGGGCTAGTAGCTTGTATCATAACTTTGGTAATAAAGAAGATTTATTCCTGTTGTCGTTAGATTTTTATATCGAGAATATTATTTCTCCTAGAATCAATAAATACCTTCACCAAGAAAACCCTGTTCTAGGCCTCCAACAATTTTTTACCTCTTGTTTTTCGGACTTACCGAAAGATATGAATGGTACGGCTTGCCTGATGTTAAATACGATGGCTGAGCTCGCTAGCCATAATGATAACGTCAGAGCTAAATTAAAAGCTGATGAAAAACAACTCAAAAAAGAATTTTCAGCTGTTATTGAAAGAGCCAAATCAACTGAACAGATTTCATTGGATTTAGATACTGCTCAATTGGCCGACCAATTAGTCTTAACCTTAAATGGATTGTTGCTGTCTTCAAAGATCGTCAAGAACGAGCGAAAAATGGTAATGGCGAGTAAACAAGCGCTCTCATTTCTATTGAGAGAAGTAAACGCATAGACGTTGCTAAAAACAGAGTTAACCAAAAGAGAAGTAGTAAACATGTCTGAATCAATACCTGCGAATATTTTACGTGAGCAACAAACACTGGCAGATAATCGTGAACTAAAGCCAGGGCAAGAAAAATTTTACCGTATCTGGCAGGACTATACATCACCGTATTCTCATAAGGTGATGACCTATATGAATTATAAAGGCATTCCCTATAAACGCATGCAAGCCAATATGGATGTCATGATGGGTGAATTAAATGAGAAGGTCGGACAACCTATCATCCCGGTTATGCTTACGCCCGATGAACAGGTTATGCAGGATTCAACTCCGATTCTTGAATGGTTTGAAAAAAAATTCCCGGAAAACTCGGCAATTCCAAATGATGAACGTTTAAAATTCTTAATGTGGTTATTGGAAGAGTTTTCGGATGAGTATATGCCGCGCCTACATATGCATACGCGTTGGGGGACGGAGCAAAATCGTCAAACCATGAGTCATCGTATTGCACGTGGAATGACTTATGGAAAAGCTGATGTTGGTTCTAAGGACGTTGCACCATTTTTATTAGATCGACAGTCTGGTTTTGATCAACACCTAGGTTTGGCAGGGGATGATATTAAAAACAATATTGATCAACAGATTCTAGATCTATTATCAATATTAGAAGAACACTTTAAGCATCACCAGTTCTTATTAGGTTTTAAACCGTCCTTAGCTGACTTTTCCTTATATGGACCATTAAGAATTCATTTATTCAACGACCCCAGCTCCAACGAAATTATGGAGCTGAATGCTCCTCGTACTTGTCGTTGGATGGATACCATTTTTGAATTAGGCGATCTCCGCGGATGTGTTGGACAGGCTGAGTTTGGTGACTGGATTGATCTGGATGAAGGCCTACCAGTAACACTAGCTAATATACTTACCTTCGTTGGTAAAACCTATATTCCTTTCGCTAAAGCCTGTGCTATAGCGGGTGGGAATAAAGAGAAAGCATTTAAAGCTGAAATTTACGGTGAATTTGCTACCTTCTCTACGCATCAATACCGCGTATGGTCCTATGAACAATTACAGCATCGTTATGAAATATTAAATGGCGATGATAAAACCTTTATTGATCAGACTTTAACGGAAGCCGCTGTGTTACCTGCACTGATGTCTGGTGATATTATTCACAATGGTTTGTTTGATGGATTTACCCCACCTTTTATTAAAGATGGTGTTGCTGATGCCAGAATAAAACATATGAAAGAGAAGGCTGCTAAAAAATCTGAATCTGTTTAAAGCTGGTTTATTAACCCAAGTTAATTACAACTCTTTGGATCTAAAATAATATTCCAGACTTTAGTCTGGGGGGGTTAGAAAAATCTCCCAATTTGTAGAGGTATCTATGAAAACACGAATTACTGAACTTTTTGGTATTGAGCATCCGGTTATACAAGGTGGTATGCACCATGTAGGGTTTGCCGAAATGGCTGCCGCTGTGTCTAATGCCGGTGGTCTGGGTATCATTACGGGATTGACGCAACGATCAGCAGAAGATTTGGCCAATGAAATTGCTCGTTGTAAAAAAATGACTGATAAGCCTTTTGGCGTAAACCTAACTTTTTTACCTGGTTTGGCAGCGCCAGATTACCCGGGTTATATCAAAGCGATCATTGATGGTGGTGTGAAAATAGTTGAAACAGCGGGTCGTAGTCCGCAAGAGTACATGCCGCAGCTTAAAGAGGCTGGTATCAAGGTTATACACAAATGTACGTCGATTAGACATGCACTAAAGGCGCAAAAAATTGGTTGTGATGCTGTAAGCGTTGATGGCTTTGAGTGTGGCGGTCACCCGGGTGAAGACGATATTCCGAATATGATTTTATTACCTCGTGCGGCGCAAGAGCTTTCTATTCCATTTGTTGCTTCTGGTGGTATCGGAAATGCACAGCAGTTGGTTGCCGCTCTAGCATTAGGTGCTGAAGGTATCAATATGGGTACGCGTTTTATCGTTACAGAAGAAGCACCCGTACACCAAAACGTTAAAGATGCGATTCTAGCTGCAACTGAGTTAGATACACGTTTAGTGATGCGACAGTTGCGTAATACAGAACGAGTATTAACCAATGTAGCCGTTGAAAAAATGGTCGAGATAGAGCGTGAAAAAGGTATGAATACGACCTTTGAAGATATTATGCCG
>Ga0105348_1001908_pt1 | contig 13253 bp, 10 predicted proteins | sample EN8Hudsemesocosm_2_FD_83504 | JGI IMG/M metagenome (GOLD analysis project Ga0105348, IMG submission 83504) | Methane-oxidizing microbial communities from mesocosms in the Hudson Canyon - EN8C Hudson Canyon | ecosystem: Environmental > Aquatic > Marine > Cold seeps | place: Hudson Canyon... | reverse complement strand
TCTCTTGAGAAAAAAGCTTCTGAAATACAAAGTATTACCGATGTTATCGACGGCATATCTTCTCAAACAAATTTATTAGCATTAAATGCAGCCATTGAAGCGGCTAGAGCGGGAGAACAAGGGCGGGGGTTTGCTGTCGTTGCTGATGAGGTCAGGGCTTTAGCAGCAAAAACTGCCGATGCTACTCACCAAACAGGTGAAATGTTAAATCAAATAGGTAAGGAAACAAGCGAAACTACCACGGTTATGGCCACAATAGTACAGCAGACTGATAGCGTAGTTAATACGATGACAAGTTTATCACAATCCTTTACTGACATTGACCATTTGATGGCTGACTCATCTGCTGCCAGCAATCAAATAAGCCATGCCCTACAAGAGCAAGATTCAGCCGCCGCTGAAATATCAACGTCTGTTGTCAGTTTGCACGACTTTCTTGTTGATAAAAGTAGTGAAACTCAAAGCGTCTCAACCCAATCACAAACGCTGTCCAATAATACTGAATCTATTTTTGTGCATCTATCAGAGTTTGATAGCGACACACTCATTAGCAACATGTGCAAACAAGCAGAATTAGCCGCTAAAAAAGTCAGTGACCTTTTTGAACAAAGTATTGTTGCTAACAAAATATCACAGCAACAACTATTTGATTTTAATTATAAGCCTTTAGGCAATAGTGAGCCCTCAAAATTCACCTCAGGTTTTGATGGCTTTACTGATCAGAACTTACCTCAAATTCAAGAGCCTTTATTACAAGAATTCAGCGAAATGATTTATGCTGGCGCAGTAGATGTTAATGGATATTTTCCGACTCACAATAAATGCTTTTCTAAGCCATTAACTGGCAACCCTGAAATTGACATGGTTAGTAATCGCACTAAACGCATGTTTAATGATCCCACAGGAATTCGTTGTGGCCAGCATACCGACAAGTTTTTATTACAAACTTACAAGCGTGATACGGGCGAAATAATGCACGATGTTTCAGCACCTATTTTTGTTAAAGGTAAACATTGGGGCGGTTTTAGAATTGGTTTCAAAGCAGCATAACTCACTAATTACTAGGGTTTTAGACTAAAGTCTAAGGTCAAAACTCTACATTTTAGACTTAGGTCTAATTCCTTTAGTTGTGCTTTAATCTTACCTTAATACCTGAACAAAAATTCAACATCGTTTTTATTAAATTATAAAAAATCATGTTGCATGAAAGCAAAAGAAGAGACAAAGAGCTCAGCTTTTATGATAAAAAAACAGATAACACAACAAATAAAATAATTGCCTTAGGCAAACAAAATGGGGATACACAATGTTTAAACTTCAAAAAAGTAAATTATTATTAGCAGCGGGCCTTTTAACGATGGCTGGCGGGGCTAGTGCAGGTTATACTTTTGATCTTTCTGATGATGACAAAATAACCTTTGGTGGTTACATCAAAGCGGATGCTCGCTACGTATCAGGCAACATTGCTGCGACAGACTATTGGTATGGTGGTGGTACAGTTCTTGATAACGATCAATCAAACTTTGGCATTGCAGTTAATGAGACTCGCTTTAACACAAAATATGTTCATGGTGATGTTACTGGCTTTATTGAAATGGATTTTTACGGTACTGGTACCGCAGGTGGTGGTAACGAAGTTATCTCTAACTCTTCTAAACCTCGTTTACGTCATGCCTTTATTAAATATAAAAATGTGCTCGCAGGTCAAACATGGACAACTTTCCAAAACACTAGCTCGTTAGCTGAAGCCGCAGACTTTGGTGGTCCTTTAGTGGCATCAGCATTTATTCGCCAAGGTCAGATTCGCTACACCGTGGGTGGCTTACAACTTTCTATCGAAAACCCTGAAACTTATGGAGGCTACCGTGGCTCCGCAGATAAACGTGATGATTCAGTGCCTGATTTCATTGGTAAATATACCTTCAAGGGTGACTGGGGTAACGTTTCTGTGTCAGGTTTAGCGCGTCAATTAAAAACAGCAACTAATGAATCAGAATCAGCATTCGGTTACGGTGTTGCTGGTCGCATTAAAACCTTTGGTAAAGATGATTTTCGCTTTCAATTACATGGTGGCAACGTTGGCCGTTATGTTGGCGTAACTGCATCAACAGATATGGTTGGTGAAGAAGTAGAAGAAACAACCTCTGTAATGGTCGCTTACCGTCATTTTTGGACAGATGACATGCGTAGTTCTGTATTTTACGGCAATACCACAACAGACTTAACTGATAGAGATCGCAGTCATTGGGGTGTAAATCTATTCAAAAACATCACTAAGCAACTATCATATGGCTTTGAGGTAGGTAATTTTGAAATGGCTGAATCTGATGCTGATTCAAACTACGCTCAATTATCAATTAAATACGTTTTATAGTGTTTAACTACTATAAAACGCGCACATCTTGCGTTAGTTAACCTCCAACCGAGGTTATTTTTTGGGGAAGCTTTTGCTTCCCCTTTTTTTCGCAAAAAAACGATATTCTTCTATAATTAATCTATATTTTAACCAATTATAAAAGATAATGAATGATTCCAATATTTATAGATGGTTTGGTGCAGCAATTGCTTTATTGCTTTTAATCATGCCCGTCTTACTAACAGATGAGTTATCTTTGCTGGAAAATTGGTTATTCACCTTGATTTGCTGGCTCTTTATTATTGTTATCGGTTTGTTGAAAGCCCCTTCTCAACATAACACCAATGATAAGCCGAAAGGTCAATAGCGGTGATTTCTTTTAATCAATTAATCATATTACTACTTCTTTATATGATTATTCTGTTCGTTATTGCTCAATGGTCGCAATCAAACAGTATTCGCGCACAAAAAGTTAGAAGCTCAGCTCATACCTACGCTTTAAGCCTTGCCGTTTTTTGCACCTCATGGACTTTTTTTGGCAACATTGGGCTTTCTACTACTCAAGGCATTTTCCCCATAGCTATACACTTGGGGGCTACCATGACTTTCGTCTTTTTAACGCCTTTGCTTAAAAAGATGGTTTTGTTAAAAAATGAATTTCATTCAACCAGTATTGCTGACTTTATTTCTGTGCGCTATCACAGATCACAAGCACTAGCAGCCCTGATCAGCTTTTTATGTTTACTGGGTATCGTCCCCTATTTAACCATTCAACTAAAATCAGTTATCACCAGTTTTCAAATATTAGTACCTAGCGCAGAAGCGAGTAATATATTCTTGGCAAACTTTGATGTACTGATCGTCTTAATGATGGCATTTTTCACTATTGTCTTTGGCGTTCGCCATCTAGATCCTACTGAAAAGCATCCCGGTATGATGGTTGCCTTAGCTTTTGAAAGTCTGTTTAAGCTTTGTGCCTTGCTCATTGCTGCTTTGTGGATATGTTACCTATTAAATCCTGGTGTTTTAAGTTTATTTACTCTACCAGCTAGTATTGAACTTCAACAAAATATCCAACCGCTGAGCGCACAAAACTGGCTAAGCTTCATATTGTTAGGTGCTCTTGGCATTATCGTTCTACCTCGGCAATTTCATGTTGGTGTAGTTGAGTGCAGTAATACAACATTTATTGATAAAGCAAAATGGTTATTTCCCCTGTATTTATTAATTATTAATATTTTTACATTACCCGTTGCACTTGCTGGAATGTTACAAGAAACACCATTAGGCTCTGCCGATTTATGGTTACTGACTATACCGCTATCAAATAACCAAGTATCAATTTCTATTTTTGTATTTCTAGGTGGCTTTGCAGCAGCAACAGGTATGATAATGATCAGTGCGATGACTCTGTCAACGATGTTAACCAACCATATTATGATGCCGATAATTTTGCATATACCCAAATTATCGCGATTAAAGCGCTATATATTACAAATTCGTTGGTTTATGGTATTTGTAATACTATTTTTGAGCTTATTTTATTATCGCGTTATTGGTGATTCCGAATTAATCGTAAAAATAGGGTCTATCAGCTTTGTTGCTTGTGCACAGTTTGCTCCGGCTTTAATTGGTGGTTTGATTTGGCACAAGGGTAATTTATCCGGCGCTATAACGGGTTTAATAGCCGGTGCTATACTCTGGTTTTACAGCTCTCTACTACCGTCTGTTATTCGTAGCAACTGGTTAGATTGGTCAATATTAGAGCAACAATCTGGTTTCTTTTACTGGTTTAATCCTGAGCATTTTTTTGCCATCGCCGAAGTTTCCCCCTTAGCCAATAGTTTAGTTTGGAGTTTATTGATCAATACTTTGCTCTATGTCGGCGTATCTTTATTTAGCAAGATGTCAGACGAAGAGCATAAAATTGCTCACCAATTTGTCGATACACAAAATATATTGCATGTTTCATCTTTAGCACAAGCAGAGCCAGATATTATTGACCTTGCCCCTAAAACAAAACTAATCTATGAGTTATTTCAACAATATATGCCTACCAAAATGGCTAAAATTAAGTTACAGAAATGTTTAACTAAAACTGAAATAGACAATAAAAACAAAATAAATATTACCGAATTATCTATTTTGAAAAATTGTGCTGTCAATGCACTTGCCGGTGTTATTGGTACCGCATCAGCTTACCGTGCTTTTAATCTAATTAACGTATTTAGTGATGAAGAACAAGCACTTTTATCGTCTTATTTTTCACGCTTTTTAGCACAACTGCAGCTTTCACCTAAGGAATTATTTGAACAGGTTAATTTTCATCAACAAAAGCGTGAATTACTTGAAAACCACGCCAAACAGCAACTAACCGTCATTAGCCAATTAGAAAATGAAGTACTACAACGGCATAAAGCAGAACAAGAAATACGTTTATTCAATGAAGAGCTGGAACAGCGGGTAAACCAGCGAACCCAAGAATTAACCCAGAGTAATGACGAGTTAAATCTTACACTAGAAGAATTAAAACAAACTCAGTCACAACTGCTTGAAAATGAAAAGATGGCCTCTTTAGGAGGATTAGTTGCGGGTGTTGCCCATGAAGTAAATACTCCTATAGGTATAGTATTAACTTCTATCAGTTTTATGAAAGAACGGTGTGTTGATATTATCGATGCTTTAGCACAACAAAGTTTAACCGCGAAGCAATTAACACTTTTTACTAAAGAATTAGAACAAGGTTTTAGTTTATCTTTAAATAATATTAAACGCGCAGTTGAGCTTATTGAAAGCTTCAAGCTTATTGCCGTTGACAGTGTTGTAGATGATGCTAGAGAATTAAATTTACACCACTATTTACAAGATATATTACGGTCATTACAGCCCAAGACTAAACACTCCAACATTAAAATCGAGTTAAATTGTCCAGAAAATATAGTTATTTTTTCTTATCCTGGAGCCATCGCACAGGTAACCAATAATTTAGTTATAAACAGTTTATTGCATGCTTTTGAGCCGGGGCAAATAGGAAAGATAACCATTGCCGCACAGCAACAAAAAAATAGCATTACCTTACTGTACAGTGACGATGGTTGTTCTTTAGATGATGAGAGCAAAGCGCATTTATTTGAACCTTTTTATACAACCAAAAGAGGGGAAGGCGGCTCAGGTTTAGGTGCTCATATTGTTTATAACCTCGTAACACAAAGGCTTAAAGGCAGTATAGAATTAATCACTGAGCAGGCGAAGGGTAAAAGTTTTAAAGTTGTTATTCCAGCTGATAGTCACAATGTTATTGACGCAGATGAGAAAAATACTTATCAAATTTAATTGAATAATCATAATGCTAAAGTCTTCATCAGCATGACGATATTTTACTAATTAATAACAAGTAGGAATTGTTGGCTGATATAAGATTACTTAACTAAACTTGTACTAAACTTACTTATTATCATTTTATGATCATCACATTCAAATGGGGCTTTTATGGGATTTTTACGTAAATATACTATTCAACACCGTTTTATCTTACTGTTGGTATTAATAATAGCTGGTTTGATGGCTCTAAGCTCTATTAGCTTATCTCAAGCATATCAATCACTCTTACAACAAAAGCACAATTCAAATCAACAGGTTGTTGAAGCGGCATATGGTGTTGTAGAGCACTTTCATCAGCAACAAAGTGATGGCCTATTAAATGAAGAACAAGCCAAAAAACAAGCTATTGAAGTACTTAATACTCTTAGATATGACAAAACTAATTACTTTTGGATAAATGATTTTTCACCAACAATGATCATGCACCCAATCAAGCCGGCATTGAATGGTAAAAATGTTGGCGGCGTAAAAGATCCTGATGGCACACCATTATTTATTAATATGGTTAATATTGTTCGTGAAAAAGGGCAAGGTTTTGTACCGTACAAATGGCCAAAACCTGGTGTTGACGAACCTGTTGATAAAATCTCTTTCGTTAAGGGGTTCACACCTTGGCAATGGATTATTGGCTCAGGCACGTATATTGATGACATTGATACAACATTTACAACACAACGAAACATTTTACTTGCTTATGCATTTATCTTAATTATCGTTATTATTTTACTAGGTTACTTTATTGGTAAGAGTATTATTGTGCCAACACATGAAGCCTCAGATTTAATGAAAGATATTGCTCAAGGAGATGGTGACTTAACGCGAGTGCTAGACCATCGTGCTCAAGATGAAATTTCACGTTTAGCGCATTACTTCAATGAGTTCACTAAAAAAATGCGGGACTCTCTTGGCGATGTAGCTAATAACTCCAACGTTGTACTTAGTCATGCAGAGTCTGTGGCTAAGGCAAGTGAAAGCGCACAAACATTAACACAAAATCAAAATGATATTACGGCACAAGTCGCTACAGCCATGGAGCAAATGACTTCTCAAATACATGATGTAAGTAACAATGCCAACGCCGCAGAGAAAGCCGCAAATGATGCGAGAAACAATACCAACCAAGGTAAAGAAATTATTTCAAACACTATCAATCAAATGCAGTCTTTATCTACTAATATTGATGGTGTTTCACAGGTTGTTGCCACCCTTGCTGCTGAAAGTGACAATATAGGGTCAGTGCTTGACGTAATTCGTGGCATTGCTGATCAAACCAACCTATTAGCACTTAATGCTGCTATTGAAGCCGCTCGAGCAGGAGAGCAAGGTCGTGGGTTTGCTGTAGTTGCTGATGAAGTAAGAACGCTAGCTAGCAGAACGGCGCAAAGTACCAATGAAATTCAACAAATGATTCAAAAGTTACAATCAGGTGCTCAAGAAGCAGTGGCCGCAGTAAAAGTTAGCCAAGACATTTCTAACCAAACCGTTGAACAAACCAGTAAAGCTGACGACTCTTTATCTGAAATTGATAAATTAATGGCGTTAATCTCTGACATGAACACCCAAATAGCGCGGGCAACAGAGCAACAAACCCAAGCAGCTGATGAGGTAAATTTACGTATCAATGATTTGGCAGGCATGACAGATGAGTCTTTAGCAACATCAGATACACTAAATGATGCAAGTTTAGAATTAAAATCAAGCAGTAATAGCATGTCAGAAGTTGTCAGCCGATTTAAAATTTAGTTTCAGTTGCGGTTAAAAATAAAAAGCCAGCATTCGCAAATTGCGAACACTGGCTAAACCATCAAAATTTTTTAATCGACTTGACTCAAGGGAATCGTTTGAATCAATTCACAAAGAAGTAACTTAGTGCTCATGTGTCCTGAAGCATACACGCTCTTTTCCATCCATGGCACCGCGACATACCTTTCATCCTGAACATAACCACCAAGCTACTAGCCTTGCTATTGGTTAAAGCGCCTGAGAGAGCATTCATTTGCCTCAACCAACATGCAAATGATAATGATAATCATTTGCAACGTCAACTATTTTTCTTTATTCTTTTACAATGATTATTTTTTTAGCTTGGCAAAAGCATCGGCAAAGGCATTACCCATAGCGGCATTTTCCACTTTTTGAGTTTTAGCTTTGTGCTGTTTTCTCTGAGTAGAATCATGAGACTTATTACTTTGATGCTTATTACTTTGAGGTGTATTGTTTTGACCTTTTTGCTTCTCACTTGTCGGTTTACTAGGAGATGACATTTTATTCGTGCCCATACTGACACTGTCATCTACGCATAGTTAAGCTTATACGCTTACGGGCAGCATCAACTTCAACCACTTTCACTTTAACAACTTCACCCGCTTTTACTAACTCACGCGGATCGCTAATAAACTTATTGGTAATTGCTGAAATATGTACTAAACCGTCTTGATGCACACCAACGTCAACAAAAGCACCAAAATTAGCAACATTAGAAATAACCCCTTCAAGCACCATTCCCACTTCTAAGTCTGTAATTTTATTTACGCCATCAGCAAAAGTCGCGGTTTTAAATTCAGGTCGAGGATCTCGGCTTGGCTTTATCAACTCTTTGATAATATCTTTAATGGTAACTTCACCAAATTGCTCTGTTGCCAGTTCACTGATATTAACTTGCTGTAATTTGTCTGCACTGTTTAACAAATTAGTACTATCAATATTCAGCTGCTTGATAATATTTTCAACAATAGGGTACGTTTCAGGATGTACTGCACATTGGTCAAGCGGGTTATTTCCACCACTAATACGTAAGAACCCTGCCGCTTGCTCAAAGGCTTTTGGCCCTAAGCGAGCCACTTTTTTCAACTGTTTTCTATTGGTAAACGCGCCCTGCTCATCTCGAAATTGCACTATATTATTTGCCATGGTTTTGTTTAAACCAGCAACGCGTGTTAGCAATGCAGCTGAGGCACTGTTAAGATCAACGCCAACTGCATTTACACAGTCTTCTACCACATCATCAAGACTTTGACTAAGCTGACTTTGGCTAACATCATGTTGATATTGCCCAACACCTATAGCCTTAGGATCAATCTTAACTAGCTCAGCTCGTGGGTCTTGCAAACGTCTTGCGATGGAAACTGCACCACGTATAGATACATCAAGATCTGGAAATTCATTGGCAGCAAATTCTGAGGCAGAATAAACCGATGCACCCGCTTCACTAACGATCATTTTTTTCGGTTTAGCTAAACCCGTTGTTGAATCAAACTGAGCAATAACCTCACTGACTAATTTATCACTTTCCCGCGAACCAGTACCATTACCAATAGCAATGAGTTCAACCTTATGTTGACGGCAAATATTTACTAACGTACGTACCGATTTATCCCAATGATTTTGTGGTGCATGAGGGAAAATAGTTGTGGTATGGAGTAATTTACCTGTGGCATCAACAATAGCAATTTTACAGCCGGTTCGTAGCCCTGGATCTAAACCCAATGTTACTTTCGGCCCTGCTGGCGCTGCCATTAATAAATCAGCCAAGTTTTCAGCAAATACTTTAATCGCTTGTAACTCTGCTTGCTCACGTAGTTGGGTTAAAAGCTCAGTACTCAAACTGACACTGAGTTTACTTTTCCACGCTAAACGTACCGTGCTAGTTAAAAAATTAGCAGCTTTTTGCTGCGTTAACCTTAGGGTTAAATGATCACTAATAATTTGCTCAGCACTGGAAACAGTGTTCTTTTCTTGGCTAGGGTCCACATCAATTTTTAATTGTAGAAAACCTTCATTACGGCCACGTAACATCGCAAGCATACGATGTGAAGGCACAGTTTTTAACTTTTCACTATGTTCAAAATAATCCCTAAATTTAACGGCCTCTTTATCTTTTCCTTTCACAACTTTACTGGTGAGGTGTGCTTGCTTAAGTATATGATTACGCAGCTTTTGCAATAAATTAGCATCTTCACTGAAACGTTCAGCCAAAATAGCACTAGCACCATCTAATACCGCTTTGACATCCTCAAAACCTGCCTCACTGCTCAAGAAAGCTTGAGCTTCTTTTTCTGGGTTAAGCTGCCAATTATTAAATAAACGATTCGCTAACGGTTCAATACCGGCTTCAATAGCAATTTGTCCTTTAGTACGACGCTTAGGTTTGTAAGGCAAATATAAATCTTCTAAACGGGTTTTGTTATCAGCATTAGCAATTTGTTTGGCTAACTCTGCTGATAGTTTATTTTGCTGCTTTATGCTCGTTAAAATGACCTGGCGCCTGGCCTCTAAATCACGTAAATAAATTAGTCTAGTGGCTAGTTCGCGCAAATGGTTATCATCTAAACCTTGTGTCGCTTCTTTTCTATAACGAGCGATAAAGGGCACGGTTGAACCATCATCCAATAAATTAATAGCAGCATTAATTTGTGAAGTTTTGACGTTAAGTTCTTGAGCGATTTGCTCACTGATTTGCTGGGCAATTGCAGACATTAATTACAGTTCCGACTTTAATTTTATGGGCGTTTTTATAATATAGCTGGATCATACCAGAAAGTGGCTTTATCGAAAAATCACTTATCGCATATATCATTATCTCCTTTCAATTAATCTTGATGATAAGCCATAGGTAATACTCCTCCAAAATTATCATCATTTTAATCTGCTTGAACTATATGTAGCACTATGGTGCTAAATATAAAGTTACCTAATTAAGCTAAAGTAGTTTATAAGTTGAGAATAGGAAAATCATTATGCTTAAAGGCAAAACAGCTCTAATCACAGGTTCAACTAGCGGTATTGGCCTAGCTACGGCTCATACATTAGCAGAACAAGGCATTAACTTGGTTTTACACGGTTTAATGGATCAGGCAGAAGGAACAGCTTTGGCAGAAGAGTTTGCGGAAAGATACAATATAAAAACGCTCTTTGATAATGCCAACCTCATGGATTCTAGTGCTATTTCTGCATTTATGAATAACGCTTTAAAAGTGATGGGCTCAATTAATATTTTGATTAACAATGCCGGTATTCAACATACTGAAGGCGTAGATACTTTTCCAGAAAATAAGTGGAACGCAATTATTGCAATCAACTTAACCGCTGCTTTTCACACTATTCAACAATCATTACCGAGGAAAGCCGAAGGCTGGGGTCGCATTATAAATATTGCATCTGTTCATGGTTTAGTTGCCTCATTAAATAAATCAGCTTACGTTGCAGCCAAGCATGGTTTAATCGGTTTAACTAAAGTTGTTGCCCTTGAATGTGCCGAACAAGGAATTACAGCAAACTCTATTTGTCCGGGTTGGGTTGACACGCCATTGATCAATAATCAAATATCTGAAGTTGCCGAGCAGGAACAAGTTGAGTTTGAGCAAGCAAAATATAATTTAGTAACAGCAAAACAACCATTACCTGAAATGATGAATCCTCGCAAAATAGGTGAGTTTATTTTATTCTTATGCAGTGATAGTGCTCGCAGTATAACTGGTGCATCTTTACCTATGGATGGCGCTTGGACTGCACAGTAAACGCGAAATTAAAGACAGTAATATTCTTTTTAATACCATTATGTCTAATATAACGAGCATAAATAGATTAAATAAACGAATGATGAAAGCCTCACGATATACTAAATCTTGAATACTTTTATTAAGGAAACAACATGACTAAAACATCAGGTGAACAAGTTCGCCGCCAAGTAATGGGGGATAGTTTCGTTGATAAAGCCTTATCAAATGCTGACGATTTTACCCAACCCATGCAAGATTACATCAATGAACATGCTTGGGGATCAACATGGCAACGTGGCGGTATAGATCTAAAAACTCGCAGCTTAGTCACCATTGCCATGCTTGCAGCACTGAAGGCTCCGCAAGAGTTAAAAGGCCATGTTCGCGGTGCCCTCAATAATGGTGCTACTAAAGAAGAAATACAGGAAGTGTTATTACATAGTGCGGTGTACTGCGGCGCCACCGCGACACAGGAAGCTTTTCGAGCAGCAAAAGAAATATTCGACGCACTTTAACTATCAGTTCCGAATCTGGCTAGTGTTAATACTTGTTAGCTATTACACTGAGATAAAATAACCTCTCGGTAATCATTAGCAACATGGACAAGACATTGTATCAACAAGCGCGACTATCTCGTGATGCTCGCTTTGATGGCCAGTTTTTTATCGCGGTGAAAACCACGGGTATATTTTGCCGTCCAATTTGTCCCGCCCCTGCGCCAAAAGAAAGCAATGTTGAATACTTCACAACGTCTATAGCCGCAGCAAATAGCGGCTATAGACCCTGTTTACGCTGTCGACCCGATGCCGCGCCCGATTCCTTTGCGTGGAAAGGGAAAAACACCAGTTTTGAGCGCGCACTTAACTTAATTAATGAAGGGGCACTTACCTCTCAAAGTATTAGTCAACTTAGCGATCGCTTAGGTATTTCAAGTCGATATCTAAACACTTTATTTCAGGATAATTTAGGGACAAGCGCCAAAAACTACGCTCAACATCAACAATTAATGTTTGCCAAATCATTACTCCAACAAACATCGATGAGCGTAACAGAGGTAGCATTTGCTGCTGGATTAAACAGCCTACGTAGATTCAATGACTGTTTTCAAACAAAGCTGAAACTAACACCATCAAGCATGCGTAAAAATAAGGCTGTGGCAACCGACACTATCAGCTTATTTTTAAGTTACCGCCCACCCTATGCATGGTCACAGCTAAGAGATTTTTTACAGCACAGAGCCATATCGCCAATAGAATGGTTAGACAAAAACAGCTATGGCAGAAGCTTTACTTGGCCATCAAGCAATTGTGAGGATATTCATGGGCGGTTTACCGCTACACATAATGCAGATAAGCATGGCTTCAACGTAAATATAAGCATTAGTGATATTAGCTACTTAATACCCATCGTTAGAAATATTCGCCGTATTTTAGACTTAGATGCAGCCATACAGAGCATTAATGAAAAGCTAAAAAACTTAGCAGGACTTAATGTTCAACTGTGTACAGGGTTACGTTTACCAGGAACATGGAATTTATTTGAAGCAGGCATTCGGGCTATTCTTGGACAACAAATTTCGGTTGCTGGTGCGCTAAAATTAGTAGCAACCTTAGTACAGCATTACGGCAAAACTCAGGGCGAGTTAACATTATTTCCTATGCCAGAAGATCTGCTTAATGGCGATCTTAATGAGTTGAAGATGCCAGCCTCTCGACGAGCAACCTTATTAAATTTCGCCCAATTTATGGCAGAAAAACCACAGGCATCTCCCGATGAATGGCTACCATTAAAAGGGATTGGTCCTTGGACAGTAGACTACGCAAAAATGCGAGGCTTGAGCGATCCTAACATTTGGTTAGGTGGCGACTTGGGCGTTAAAAAAGTTTTAACCCAACAAGGCATAGAATTAAACCCCAAAGACTCATCTCCTTGGCAATCTTATTTAACTTTTCAGGTATGGAATTTATTATGAAAACATCATTTTTTAGCTTGTTGCCCACGCCCATAGGTGATCTTGG
>Ga0105348_1001905_pt1 | contig 13263 bp, 8 predicted proteins | sample EN8Hudsemesocosm_2_FD_83504 | JGI IMG/M metagenome (GOLD analysis project Ga0105348, IMG submission 83504) | Methane-oxidizing microbial communities from mesocosms in the Hudson Canyon - EN8C Hudson Canyon | ecosystem: Environmental > Aquatic > Marine > Cold seeps | place: Hudson Canyon... | reverse complement strand
CGGGATATGCGAACACACTCTCAGCGTGATATTGAAATTGACAAAAGCGAACGGTAAATATACTGTTACGTGAATTATTAACAGGGATAGTCATATGATCTTAAAGGAATTTTCCTCTCGTACGTCTTTCCCATATTGCAGCTAGTTATACGAATTGATTTCCATAACTGAATTGCTATATCTTTGATAGGTTTTACTATGTGCAGTGTTGCTATATTCCAATACTGCTCTTTCAGATTTGTTGGTTCTTGGGGCAAAAATAGTCGCTGTAGAAAATACACAGAATGTTAATGGCGACAGTTTCGTTCTTACTCTATCTGGTGGTACAGGTACGTGTGCAAACTCATTGGTTTTCTTTCCTGTTAGTGCTGCCGGGAATTTTAAAGAAATGCACAAAAGAGCTTACTCATCATCTTTAACAGCACTGACAACTGATATTAATGTTGATATACATAGCTTTTCTGATAGTACTTGCAATAATGCATCTTGGATTAAACTTAGAAAATAAAACATAACAAACTCATGCATCCCATACTGCTAAGAGCTTAGGAATATTTTAAAAAGCACTGTATTCGTTTTTTGCAAAAAAATGGCTGAGTGGAACAACTGTAACCGTACCTAGGAGTGATAAAAGTAATATGATTGGACGGAAAATGAAATACATACTAGCACTAATGTTACTGCCAGCTATTAGCAGCGCAGCTAGCTTTAATGACTTCACAACAACCTTAGAGAAAGTGGGTGGTTATTCACAGAATGCAAGTTATGAGTCACAACACTGTATTTTACACTTTACTACAGAAGCTCCAACGGCGTGTGGTAGTAAAAGTCGTGGAATTGTTTACCTCGAAAAGAATGTAGGAAGTGTCATGTGCTCTGTTGCATTAACTGCTTTCGTGAGTGGTATGAAAGTTGGGGTTTATAGCCATGATGAATGTGACCCCATACATAACTCACCTATAGTTCGTTATTTAGAAATCAAGAAGTAATATAGAGAGCCGCTTATCTGATAGATAAGATTTATTTATTGTTGGTATTTCGTTTGGCCGCCTCTAATAGCTTAATTCTGAGCTTTTCAGCTCTACTAAGCTCCCTCTTTTCAAGGGTGGGGCTTCTTTATCGCTTGTTTTTCTCTTATTCAAACTTTAGTTGGGAGTGATAAGGAGTAGATGATTAGTTTTATAGACAAATTTGTTAAAAACTATTATCCTTCGCGCCCCATTTTATACTTCTACAACCAAGGATTGGATAGATGCTTCAGCAAGTCATCCTAATAATAATTTTTTTTATTGTATCTTTAACTGCTCAGTCTGAGACGAATCTCAGAGTTGACTCTTTTTATATAGCAAGCACTGGTGATAGTCAAAATGCAAGCGGAAAACTCAGTTTTCAGCCTTATATAAAAAATGTTTTAATCCATTCCGATATCATTACACCTATTCAATACCGGGACTCTGGCGCTTTTGAAATTGAACAATCCCCCTCTTGGAGTATTTGGAGGCAGCCAGTATCCGTAAGTGATAAAGCATATCAATATGGCATTAATGGTAGCTGGTCAGGGATTAACTTAGAGGAAGCAGATTTTAATGGCGATGGCCATAAGGATTTATTAGCAAAAACCTCTTTGAATCTTGCAAATACATTTATTATATTTGGTTCTGACAGTGATACCCCAACCGAAGTTCTTTATCATATGGGAGGCGTTGATATCAGCTCGGATACCACGATTCAAGATTTTGATGGAGATGGTAAAGATGAAATAGCTGTATCATCTGGCGGACAGATTCAAATGGTATATGATATCTCTGGATCGAATGGCATTCTTCAGCTAACTAAAAATACTGCCATTGATTATCGCCAATTTAATTTAGGAGGTTATTTAGGGTACAAGCCTAAGGCGACTTCTTTAGTTGCCCCTAATCGTCTTAAGAGTTCTGTTAATTATATTAATGGCGCTTTGAATATTGAAATGTCTGCACTATTACCTCCATCGCACGGCCCTGTACCAGAACTATCATTCGTAAACACCAATTCAACAGAATTAGATCTTTTAGGTGTTGGATGGAATATTTTAGGTAATCATGAAATTACATTGTGTGACAGTTATAGTCCGGATGGAGTGAAGAGTACATATTGTAAAAATGGGCGAGAATTAGTAATGGTTAGTCAGTCTAATTCCATTATAGGAACTGACTATAATTATAAATTTAAAAACTCTCAATTGAATGATAGTACTTTTAAGAAAGTGTATTTAGGGTTTTTAGAAACTACTTCTACTGGAACGAAAATAACTTATGGTAGCCAAGTAGCAGGTAGCGACGTTAGTCGATTTGGAGAAACATTCAAGATAAAAACAATTAGAGATGCTTTAGGGAATTCAGTAGAATATAAATATACTGAGCAAAGTCAATTGTCTGAGATTCAATATGATGATGTAGTTATCGCATTTGAATACTCCAATAAAGTAAGTAATCTTAAAAACTCGTTAGTTGATCTTTCTCCAGGTGTCATTGCCCAGCAAGAGAAAATAGGCATAGTGACAAATATTACTGTCAGTAAAAATAATAGTGTTGTTAGTAACTATTATTTTGGTTATGACACTAAGGCTGCTATTAGGCTACAAAGCTATCAGTTCTGTGGAGTTAACTCTGGAAATGAAACCTGTGAGCCAGCCTATCAAATGTCAAGTATCGATACTATAGGGTTTGACTCACAGGTTTTTGGATTTAGCTTGACTGCTGAAGAATTTAAATTAGGTAACCTTTTTACTACTGCTGAACAACATAAAGATGTCGGTATCGTTGAGCCAAAAATAAAAATATTAAGAGCAACGTCTGATACTTATGTTGAGACCGAGGATATTAATTTAGCTACAGAAGAAATTAATAGATATGATGGACCTGTCAAGTTTCCACATGACCCTGATGCGACAATCGTACCCTTCACACAAATGTATTATCGAAGTAACAATCTGTATTCTATTTATGGCTTAACAACTAAATATGTAACAGGTTCTTGCTGGAGTACGGATGGAAAAGCTGACTGTAATCCCGATAGAATTGATATGGGGCTTGCTATAGTTGATGGTGGGGATGCAAATCTTTCGGGTGAAAGAGAATATTTTGGTGTGACTGGCTTTAAAAATACTTCAACTGGTGGAATATATCCGATTACCAAAGATATTGATGGCGATGGGCTAGATGAATTGATTACTGCAGGGACCGGATGGTATGACGATTATTATCGTTTATATATAGGTATTAGTTCAAGTAATGGAGCAGGTAGTTCAAGGCACCATTCGAATATTAGCGATAACTTTTATTTGTTTAATGCTGACGTCGGATATAAATATTCTATGCCCGACCGTACATTATGGGACATTAAATCAACCCCAGTACTCGATTTAACCGGAGAAGGTAATTCAGATCTCATATTTAGAGTGAAAGGCACTAATGCGCATTCAGGAAATGAAAATTATAATCAATTTTATCGATTAGAGGTTAACAAAGATAACCTTTCTATAAATATGCAAAATAATGTTACGAGATTGGTTTTTGATACTGATTATACTGAGCTTATGTTCGATCACCCAATTTGGATGGATGTTAACGGTGATGATATTTCAGATATGGTATTTGTAACTCCTGAGGGGGTTAAAACTTATATTACTGAAAATGTAATGAGAGCGTCTGATTTAACCAATCATGATGTGAAGTTAGTTGGGACTGTGTCGAAGCAAAGTGAAATTAATTTTAGACCCGCAATCATTGATGGTGAATTTACGAATGAGTATTTCGTCGAATATGGTGTTAATAAAAGCAATGCAGTTCCATATGATTTAAATGCTGATGGATTGCTCGATCTTTTAATTCTTAATCCTAATAAACAGGCAATGGCTTTAATCTCAAATGGTGGTGGTTTTGAGTTTGATGGCGAGCTATCTTCAGCACTAAATATTAGAGCAGGAAATGTAAATCAAATTAAAATTATTGATTATGACTTAGATGGAGTGGTAGAGATTGTTGAAAGACTTGCTAATGGGAAGGCTCGAGTACTTAAACCGAAAAATAATATTGGATTAGTGCAGAAAATTGAGTATGGCAATGAAGATGTACTTATTGCTAAGTATGATAAATCAGCATCAATTCCTGCTGGGGCTAATTTAGCTATACTGCCACCAAATAGAAGAACTGCGTTGTTTTCAAATATGCTAACTTCAATTGACATAAATAGTGGGGCAAATGGATGGATTAGAAGTGACTATACTTATGAAGATCCAATTGCTTTTGAAGAATATGCGACACAAGGTTTTAAAACGATAACAGAAGATAAATATTCAACTAACGAAATTAGCTCAAGCCTTATAGATACAGGATATGTGCACATTGAGAGTAATATCTATCAAGATACTAAATCAGCTAATGATCGATATGTCGAAATAGATAAAATCACTACAACGATGAAAGCAGTTAGTGATGATGATTCTGGAAGTGATTATACTTTTGTTCGTATGCAGAGTACCCCAGTCAGTACGATGAGAACTGGAGAAAATGGGTATCAATATTATATGAATTATAATAGTTACTCAAATTACTATGATTTTTGGGGTGGTGAGCATATCCTTAAAAATTCTATGCGAATTATTCCGGATGCGGAAGGGCGAGTATTCCAAACGATTTCACAACAAGACGATAAGGTAATCCTAAATGAAACTACCTATGGAAATGAAAATCTTCCACTATTCGCTACACAGATTAAGACACGAATTAGAAAAAGTTATTCAGGTGCATATAATTCTTGTTTACAAAACGAAACTATCGATGAATGCTCTGAAAGCATAGTTGAGTATGAGGCCTACAAAATTAATTCAGGGCATGATATTTTCATGGTTGGGAAGCTTACTAGCTATTTAGGTGACTCATTATTAAGCAATACTTCGACATATACGTATAACGAAGTTGAAAATTATTTAAGTAATCTACAAATCAAAGATATTGCGACTCAAGAAATAAGAACACAGGCTTTCGGTGCATTTAACTCTGGTCAACCAAGCACGATCCAAAAAGGCAGCCTTGAAGCAACCACCTATACCTATAACCCATACGGCCTAATACTAACTCAAGTTGAACCTAATGGTGCAAGTATAACAAATACCTATGATGGTTTAGGGCGCCCAACTTCTAGTGCCAGTAATGTGGCTGCAAGTTCAACCATTAGCTATAACTCTTGCTCAACCGTTAGCTGCCCAGTAGGTGGCTATATGTATGCAGAGACACAAGTAAATTCGGGTGAGAAGGAACGTGCCTATTACGACCTTAATGGTGCTGAAATTGGTTCAGGCAGAACGAACAGTGATGGCGCATGGTTATACAGCTTTAACAAATACGACATTAAAGGCCGAGTCGTTAAATCGATCACGAACGCACAGGCTTTTAATTCCACAACGGGTAAAGCGTTTAAGTACCGTACTGATAATTTGATTGCAGAAATCAAAGAGCCTAAAGGTGAAACTAATAGCGGTATCAGTGAAAAGATCACTACTTTTAGTTATGATTTTAAGAATAAAAATAGTCTAAGTGATAAAACGCTAGCAGCACAGCTGGATCTAGGTAATAGCTTAGTTAAGCAGACGACGATTAAGGAAGAATATGTTGCCTCGACTGTCGGTAGTGAAGAGCTTCCTGCTAGGAGCAATACTAAGTTAGTTTGGAGTAGTGCTACGACAAATAGGCTATTAGGGCAAGACCTAGATACAGACCTGCATACCGGCACCTTGTATGCCTACGATGTGTGGGGTAAAAACTCGAGTACTAAAGTGATAGGTCAACACGGTGGTGCAGCTGGAGTTTTAGCCACGGGTATAACAACTCAAGAATACATTTCACAGTACGATAAAGCAGGCAATTTGGTATTTAGTGATCGCCCTGGTCGTGATCCAATTACACATGCTTATAATGCCTTTGGTGAGCTAACTAAAACCATTGCCGCTGATGAATCATTTATCGAGATGACTTATGATGATTTAGGACGAATCAAAACTAAATCTTATAGTGGTATTGCTAGCGCTAATATCGATGCCAAAACGTACACTTGGAATTATGATGCAACTAAGGGGCTACTTAATTCAATTCAAGATACCTCAACAGTAGGTCTGCATACTACAGTAGAAAGCTTTACCTACAAGCCTACACTACCTTTAGTTGATACACATTCAAAAACAATTAATGACAGTCTGTATAGCAAAACTTATACATACGATACTTATGGCCGAATTGAAAATGAAACCTTTAACGCTGGTAGTGACTCACAATATGGTTTTAAACATGGTTACACCAATGGACAGCTAAGTAGTGTTGCTGATTTGACGAGTGAGAATAATTCAATTTGGTCACTTGATTTGATAGATGCTCAAGGTCGGCCGGCGTTAAAAACCTATTTTAATGATTTGAAGTATCATCAAGAGTTTGAAGTTTATAGTAGTCAATTAAAAAGCCGTTATTTGAAGAAAGGATCGGATGTTTTAGATGGCGAGGAATTATTCTTCGACCCTCTGGATAACCTCGCCTTTAAAGTCGCGAGTGTAGGTGCAGTAAATACTGATAATTTGAGTATGTCGTATGATGAAAAAAATCGAATCTCATCAGTCGCCGATGGTAATATAATTAAAATGCAGCAAAGAGAATTTAGCTTTGATGATTTCGGTAATTTCTTGCATAAAGATACTGCTGATAGCAAATACTCGTATTCAACTTATAACGGTGGTTACAACAGTTGGATCAGTGGTTATAAACTCAGTTCATCAGTAGATGAAGAGGCTATTTCTTATTCAGATAATACAACGACCAATGAAGGTTCTGGTCATATTACAGAATTAGCAGGCTTTACTATAGGTTATAACGAAATGGGGCAGCCTACTTCTATTGGCAATAGCAGCAGTAATTCCACTGCTTATAGTGCACAATTTAACTATGGGCCAAATGATGAGCTGGTTTCAGTAAGTTATGGTGGTGATCGAACAATAGTTTTATGGGGTGACATGCAGCATATCACTGTTAATGCTGGTTCCTCAGCAGAAGAAAGTTATTATCGCTATCGTAAAAATGCAGCCATTGTCCTAAGGGGAGCTGAAGGTAGTGACTATAACGGAAGTTATGTTGTTCATGTTGATCACCTTGGTTCGGTGCGATCTGTCTGGGATAGTACTGGTGGCTGGGTCGGTAACCAAACGTTTGATGCGTATGGAAAGCGGATCTCGGATGCTAATGTCGCTGGAATATTGACAATAACCGATGCGGGTTATACTGGCCAATTGATGATTGAAGGCACTTCCTTTATTCATATGAATGCGCGTTTGTATGATTATGGTTCTGGGGTATTTACCTCGACGGATCCACTGTTTGCGGATATGCAAAGAGCCGGTGGCTTGAATGCTTATGGGTATGTGTATGGGAATCCGTTTAGTTTCACTGATCCGAGTGGGAAGGCTGGGCAAGATGCTGCTAATGAAGCATTACAATATAGCATTTCAATAGAAGATAGAATTGGAATTGCTGCGTTAAATATTGTCAATGATAGTATAGATCTCAACATTGAATATACATTAGATAGCCCTGTTCCCAATGCTCCAGTTAGTTCTGACTTTGGAGCGGTGAGATCTTGTAATCCTTGTAGTAAAAACCATAAAGGAACCGATTATTCTGTACCTACGGGAACATTCGTTTATGCTGCAGCTGCAGGTAGTGTTGTAAGATCTTATGAGTCTAGTAGTTATGGGAATGTTGTTGTTTTGGAGCATGAAGGAAGATCCTTTGGCTCAACAACCGGAACTTTTGGATTATTTACTTTATATGCACATGGAGTAGAAAGGTTGGTAGGAAAAGGAGATAGCGTTGATGTAGGCCAGCCAGTCTTAATATCTGGATCAACTGGAAACTCAACTGGACCTCATTTGCATTACGAGGTTATCTACACAAATTATTCACCAAATACGCTTAATTTTTTCAAACATGGACAACGGTATGCTGCAAATGAGCTTAATTACTTCATGGGTATCTAGATATGGCGTGGTGGTTTTATTGCTCTTGGGAGCGAATAATTCCCTATCGGATGTCGTCGGCGAGGATAGTTATTGCCGGAAAAATAATTATGCTCTAGAGAGTCATTTATCAAATCGAGTTGATGATAAAGCAATTATTGAGCTCAAGAGCCTTATAATTAATTACAAGGCCTTGAGTGTAATAGATGCGACTAAGGTGGAGAAAGGCGGTGATAATTTTGATGTATATATTGCTGGAGACAGAGGTGTTGTTACATGTGCTATTTTGAGAACTGAAAAAGTGCTTACTCCAAAATTAATGAACCAAATGATGAAGTATTTGCATAGTGCATTAGATAGTGAGGTGTTCTTAAGCAGCTCTGAAGGGTATGAATACTTGAGAATAAAATTTGGTAAGCATCCGGAGATTGATTTTATATCTTACTATCTCGATTAAAGAGCTATCCAGTAATAATTCTGCCTGAGCTATATTGGTAGTTTTGAGCTGATCAATCCCCCTTTACCTTTAGTAATGAAATTTGGTACAGGCTCAGTTTTTCATGGAAGATCTATTGTTGTTTATAATAAACAGCACCTCGATCAGCCCATAGCAGCATAGCCGATCAGCTAATAACAGCAGGCCGCGCAATCTGACCCAGTGCCACTAATTGGTGGTGCTGGATTAATTGAACATTTCTATTGCAGGTTTATTATCAGTGTTGGTGTTATTGCCTGCTCACCCTGCTGTTTTACCTTAATGTTATATTCCTTTTATTAATCAGTTGAAGCAGTTAAGACAAGAAAGCCTTAGAGGCTAATTGTTCTAAACTCTCTGGATAGTGTTCTGTTTGATAAGGTAAGTCTGACGTTGCCTGCAATTGTGAATGCCTGAGGCTATTGTAAAAATCTGTTTTTCCTTTCAGTGAATCTTCTATTATTCTTATTTCTATCGCTTGTTGGCTTAGCTGGTTGTACAGGGTTAAGGTATCTTGTATCTCGATAGTATCTTCTGTGAATAAACGCATGGGTACGTCTATTACTTGGCCATTGTGCTTTTTTCAGGGGCAGGAAGTATTGAAGTGCTAAAAATCATGATTCATCGTCAGTGGCAAAACTGCAAATTCATATAATTATAAAAAAATTCACTTCTGGCTGAAAATAGCTTTGTACAGGCTGTTTTTTGATAGGTATTAAAGAATTATTGGTTGGTCAGTATTTTGCACTCATAATTAAATGGCATTCTCACCAGAAAATTAATGAAAATACCTTTCATCTATATTAAAATCGCGTCAACAATATTTCATCTTCAGGGATTGGCGTGAAAATATTATACCCTGCTTATCCTCTTTGTTTTTCAAAGAATTCTTCAAGTTGAAATACACGCGAGCTCACTAAATAAAGTTTGCTTTCAAGCTTAGTACATCTAATAAGATATTTATATAACAAATATATTGAGTATCAATAAGAGAAAACGATGAAAAAATTATCCACATTATTTATTTTATTTATGAGTATTTCAGCGGAAGTTTCATGGCACCATTTTGATAAAATTACCAAAGTTAGCATTGGGTGAAATTGAGCAGTTTTAGGAAGATTATAAAAGGAAGTAAAATGAATAAATTGATTTTGGGTACTTTACTAATATTTTTGTCGATTACGACGCAGGCCGGTACCTATATCGTTAATGATGCCTATGTGAAGGCTGTATCTAATACTAATTCAAATACTGATAGCTTTGTTGCCTGGCTGGAAGGCGGCACCGGTGTCTGTGCAGATAAACCGGTGACGTTTAAAAAATCTGGCGCGATTTCTAACGATGTATTTGAGCGAGCGTACTCCGCTTCATTAACAGCATTTGCAGGCAACTTTAAAGTGACTGTATATAACTATTCCGGTAGTGGGTGTGAAGATGCCGCATATATTAAAATTGTAAGGGATTAATGGGGGTGAGGTGCAACCCTTTGAGCTCGAATTGAACATTTTGAAAGGAAGTTACTTATGAAAAATTTAGTCTTTAGATCTCTTTTATTGGTGTTAAGTGTATTGCTGTCATCTATTTCAGTCGCTGAAATAGGCCATTTAAAAGGGAAGGTTCAAAATATCCGTATACATGATGGCGATGTTTATCAAGGTTGGACTCCCCCTGTTTTTTGGTTCACCTTAAAGGGGGTATCATCAGCAGGTAAGTGTAAGTTATGGAATGGAAATGTTCTATTTGTGATGGAAACCGAAGCTGCTTACTCTTTGATATTAGCAACTCAAATGGCTGATAAAGAAATTGCGATACGCTATGATGATACCGTTCTAAATAGTGGACAGTATTGGTGTAAAGCTACTTATATTACAACGGGTAATCCAGCGCCTCTGTATTAATTGCTAATCTTAGTGTTGGGTGCTTTTCTTAGCACTCAATAGACAATCAATCGCCAAACTCACATCCAAGAATTCCCCAGTCCATTTCGTAACGGCCGTTTTTGCATCGATCGCATTATAAATGGCGGGGGGTATCGCCTTCGCTAAATCCGTATTGTTGCAACAAGCGCAAGTAAACTTTGCTGGATTTGCGTGGTTGAGTTGATCGTTATTGTCTTTATTGGGAATGTGCCTAACAGGTGAATTAAAATACGGATCAACTTTTGAAAAGCATAAGCGCTCGGCAAACCGTATAGGCTGTTTATTCGCTAACAAATGGTCTGCAGGTTTAAGTGCAAGAAAGAACGATCCTTTATGCAATTCTCTATGGTGATACCTGCATAGGGTCACTAGATTATCTAATTTAGTTTCACCACCATCGGCCTAGTGTTTAATGTGGTGTCCTTCTACGTAGCGTTTTACACAACAACCCGGAAACTGACAACCACCATCTCGAATCGCTAAGGCACGTGACATGGCAGGTGGAATAATGCGTGAGCGACGGCCAATGTTTAATACATTACCGACTTTATCTTCTTCTACCACCAATAAACCCACATCACATGCTAAACGTCGTGCCGCATGGGGGATTAACCAACGGCCGTCTAGGTTTATATCGTTAGGCGTGTTTGCCGGGTGATTGGTGCCTGCTCTTACATGCATGATTAACTGGCAGCGTTCACTGGCTTTTAAAGCAGAAAGGTTTAATGAAGGTGATTTGTCTGGCTTACTGCCTGTGCTTGCTAGAAAGTGTTCTGTGATGGCTATTAATGCATCAGCCCTGCGTTGCGGAAAGGTGATGCGTGGTAGTTTTTTATTAAGCTGGAACGTTTCCGCGGAAACGTCTTTGTCTTTTTCAGTTGATGTTTCTTTTACGGTATCAGCTTCATTATTGCGGGTTTTAGAAAGCTCTGCATCTGCTAAATGATCACCCAGTTCTTTTAAGGCTTTGGCTATTAAGCCGCCTTCTTCTGCAGGCAGCTTGGCTTTTATAATCCACATGCCGTCATCATCTTGGTAGCAAGTGACACTGCGGTTTTCTTGTTGTAATTCTTCTTGGTTAAGTTGATGTTTGGTTTCTATTTCAGCTTCACTTAAGCCTAGGTCGGCGGCGTAAAAATCTTCTGGCTTATCGGCTATGCGGCTCATGGTTCTATAAGCTTTAACCATTACCTCCATATGCTGCGCAGTGCCGTATTCGGCAATATTGAGAAAATGGGATTCGTTATCTTCTGTGGCAACTCGGGTCATGGCACGTACTTTAGAAAAACTCAATTCGCCTTTTTGGAAGGCTTCATTAATACCGGGTAAGCCTTCTAAGGCACGGGCGGTTCTGATTTTTTCGCGGGCAGCGCTCATGGCAATACCGCACTTCCAGTTCAGCCAGTGGGCGCAAGACCGAATGCCTGCACCTGCCCAAGCTTGTCGGCAGTCGAATTCGGCGATGAGTTTTAAGAAGCGATATGTGGCAGCGTTTATTTGTCCAGATAGGGTGGTGATTTGATCGGCAAGTTGATCGTTAGTTTCGCCAAAATCATTCAGCGGAAGTGTATAAAGAGGACTGGTATTTTCAGTGAGTGATTTCGTGAAATAATCTTCTGATGCTAGAGAATACATACAGCCACCGTGATCGTTTTCGATTGTTTTAATTCCTACATTAATTTTAGTTTATGTAGAAATTATTGGTGAAAAATACGCCGGTTTTTATAGGCTGTTTTACTATTAAAGTGGTCTTTGTAGGATCATTTATATTACACTGCGCAGCATTCGTATTTCTATAAAATGGATTGTCATGAAAAAAGGTTTTATAACTGCTGCGTTACTGTTTTCTTTCCTTATTAACTCGGCTTGTACATCTTTGGGTATTCAATCTGAAAGTGCCGTTGAGATTCTTTACAGTTCCCCTGATCGTATTAGCTTTCAAGGCAAAGGCGCCGGTGCCGGTATGGCGTTGATGTCTTCTATGGGGCCGGTTGGTATCGCTTTGGGCGTAGCGATTGATGAAGGTATTGCCAAGGACATACGTGAAACAGCGCAGCAGGGTGGCGTTGATTTTAAAGCTTTATTAAATTCGGCTATTGCTGATGTGAGTGCTTTGCAGCAGGCGGAGCGAATTGAGGTGAAACGCTACGGCTTCGTTATTAAAGACGGTTCTAAAGATTATGTTGCGGCTGAAATTCATCTAAATGTGATGCAAGATGGCCAATCTGAAGATCTAGTCTTGTCGAGTTGGAATCGACAGCAAGCTGAAGAATACTGGGTAACCATGGATGATATAAAGACTAAATCTGGGTCTATTCAATCGTTATTCGAGATGGCGTTGAAATAAACTAAATTAAGCCATGAAGTCTATTACTAACTTCAATTATATGAGGACTGTAGAGGGAATTACATCAGAATGTTGTTTCAGCGGGGGCTGGTATGACAAGTGATGATTGAAATTGATTCGTATATCACGAAATGAGGTATACCGCTGAAAGCCTTGTAGGCAGTGATCTGTAGCAATTTAATATCCATCTTGTAAGTTATGCGAAATGTATTAGGGATAGAGGATTGAATTGCAAGATTAAAATGTGTACTATCAGCGCCAATTAAAACAGGGACCCGTTAACTCACTGAATGCTAAAGGAAAATAGCTGTTTCACCTTTCCTCCTAGATAGTTAGTTATACGAATTGAGTCCCATAACTGAATTGTTATATTTGGAAACTTGTGATGTATAAGAAAGTTTTGATATTGGCTGCATTAATTCTAGGTCCTTACTTAGCGTGTGCAGATACTTTTACTCCTGGCGTCGAAACAACAATATACAGAGTG
>Ga0105348_1001904_pt1 | contig 13267 bp, 9 predicted proteins | sample EN8Hudsemesocosm_2_FD_83504 | JGI IMG/M metagenome (GOLD analysis project Ga0105348, IMG submission 83504) | Methane-oxidizing microbial communities from mesocosms in the Hudson Canyon - EN8C Hudson Canyon | ecosystem: Environmental > Aquatic > Marine > Cold seeps | place: Hudson Canyon... | reverse complement strand
TTGGTAATAAGTTTACCGAAGAGACCGGTGAGTCGATATCAACAGGCCCACTAGTACCTGTTTCTGACTCAGGTATCATCGCTCAACATTTGTACATCTCTAATAATCAGCATCCTCTCGGCAGCAAGTCTCAACTAGATCAGATCGACAACGGCTCTCGTTATTCTCAAACGCATAATTGGTTTCACCCGGTTATGCGTAGTTATCTGGAGAAATTTGGCTACTACGATATTTTTCTGGTTGATCACAATACCGGTGATGTTGTTTATTCAGTTTTCAAGGAGATCGACTACGGGACTAACCTCTATACTGGGATTTATAAAGATTCTGGCCTGGCTGAAGTGGTGAGAAGAGCCGCTAATGCTGGCACCAAAGATGAGACCTTTGTCAATGATTTTTCCCGATATATTCCGTCGTTCAATGCCCCGGCTTCTTTCATTGCTTCACCTATCTTTGATACAGAGGAAATGTTGGGGGTCCTGGTTTTCCAAATGCCGGTTGATGAAATCAATAGCCGGCTGTTAGTAAAAGAGGGACTCGGTGAATCAGGTGAAGTTTATTTGGTCGGATCCGACAATCTGATGCGTTCTCAGTCACGTTTTTCTGAAGAAAATACGATTCTGGCTCAAAAAATCGATTCTGCCACCGCTAATGCCGCCATTGCCGGTAGTGAAGGTATCGATATTACCCCGGACTATCGTGGTATTAATGTTCTCTCTGCTTTCGCACCGCTTTCTATCAACGGGCTTGAGTGGGTTATTCTTGCCGAAATAGATGAGGAAGAGGCATTTAGATTGGTGGCTGAGTTACAATTTGCCATTCTGATTGCAATGGGCATTTCGATCGTATTTATTGTCGTGATTGCCATTTTATTTGTGCGAAGTGTGATGAAACAGTTGGGGGCAGATCCCGCAGAAGTTCGGGAGCTTGCTGAAGCGATTGCGTCTGGTGATCTGGCAATTGATTTGACGGATATTGAAGAGAAAAAGCGGATTGGAGTCTTCGCTGCGATGATTAATATGCAGCAGAAACTGATTGAGGTGGTTCAGCAAATTCAGAACAACGCAAACCAGATTTTTACTGCGGCAGCCCAAGTTAGCAATACCGCCAATTCATTAAGCAGTGCCACCAGTGAACAGGCTGCTAGCGTTGAAGAGACTAGTGCCTCTATGGAGGAGATGGGTGCCTCTATTAGTCAGAATAGCGAAAATGCCCAAACGACAGATAAAATCGCTAGTGAGTCAGCACTTGCGGCTGCGGAAGGTGGTGACGCGGTGACTGGCACGGTGCAGGCGATGAATCAGATTGCAGAGAAAATATCGATAATTGAAGATATTGCCTACCAGACGAACATGTTGGCTCTGAATGCGGCAATCGAAGCCGCGAGAGCGGGTGAGCATGGAAAAGGCTTTGCCGTTGTGGCGGCAGAAGTTAGAAAATTAGCTGAAAGAAGTCAGGTGGCGGCGTCTGAGATCAGTACGCTGACTGGTGACAGTGTCAAAGTAGCCCAAAGAGCAGGCACATTACTTGAAAAAATGGTGCCTGATATTACGAAAACGGCCGATTTAGTTCAGGAAATAACGGCCGCTTCAGAAGAGCAATCAAGTGGTGTTGGACAAATTAATAGTGCGATGCAACAAGTTGATAGGGTGACTCAGCAGAATGCCGCCGGTTCAGAAGAACTCGCCGCTACTGCCGAAGAAATGCAAGCGCAGTCAGAAAACCTACAGCAAGCGGTGAGTTTTTTTAAATTGACGGCGGGTGGTTCGAATAATATCGAGCCGACTCAAGCGGTCCAGGTAAATTCGGTCGCTAAGGTAGACCACTTGAATCAGGATGCTGATGAGTTAGATGAATCAAACTTTAAGCGTTTTTAGTGTTGTGATAAATGGATGATGAGTAAAACTTTAGAGCTCGGAGGGTGTGAATTATGTTTATTAGAAAACTGTTCATAGGCATTTATGCCATTTTTACATTAATTTTGATTGCGCTTGCTGGTCTGACGAGCATGATGCTAAACAATCAGGATACTTTGAATGACAAACAAAAAGTACGGTATTTATCTTATTTGGCGGCCGATGAATTACGCCAAAGTTCAGATGACTTAACCCGCCTGGCACGTACTTATGTATCGACTGGCGACTCAAAGCATGAAGATACTTACTGGCATATATTAGATGTGCGTGGCGGTAAGAAAGCGAGAAGTCGTGAGGCGACGATAGAGCCAGGTTCTGTTATTTCCTTGAATGACATTATGCGTCAACTTAATTTTACCGATGAAGAGTTTGCAAAATTAAAAGAAGCGGGTGACAACTCAAATGATTTGGTGACCACTGAAACGATCGCCATGAATGCTGTTAAAGGCCTCTTTGCGGATGGTAATGGCGGGTATACCAAAAAAGGAAAGCCAGATTTAGAGCTGGCGAGACGCATCATGTTTGATGATAAGTATCATCGCGACAAAGCTAAAATTATGGCGCCTATAAATGACTTTTTTGATTTACTGGATGAGCGTACCAATACGACGGTTAGTAGTTATGTGGCCAGTGGTAATTCCTATCTTAACCTAACCCTGTTGTTCATCGCGATAGGTATTCTTGTCACCATAGCATCCTATTTTATTATCGAGAAGAATATTCTACGTCAGATGGGGGCAGACCCTTCCGAAGTCCGTGAGCTAGCCGAGAGTATTTCGAATGGCGACCTTTCCAAAGACTTTAGTGCGATTGACAGTAACAAACGGCTGGGTGTATACGGCGCCATGATCGTGATGCAGCAAAAGCTAGTTATGGTGGTTCAGCAAATTCAGAGCAATGCTAACGAGATTTTTACAGCGGCGGCTCAAGTCAGTAACACCGCAAGTTCACTAAGTGGCGCTGCGAGCGAACAGGCCGCGAGTGTAGAGGAAACCAGTGCATCTATGGAAGAAATGGGGGCATCGATCAGCCAGAATAGTGAGAATGCCCAAACGACAGATAAAATTGCGAGTGAGTCTGCTCATGCTGCTTCCGAAGGCGGTGAAGCGGTAACGGGTACGGTTCAGGCAATGAACCAGATTGCAGAGAAAATATCGATAATTGAAGATATTGCTTATCAAACCAATATGCTAGCGCTTAATGCGGCAATAGAAGCTGCTAGGGCGGGTGAGCACGGAAAAGGTTTTGCAGTAGTGGCGGCTGAAGTTCGAAAGTTGGCTGAGCGAAGTCAGGTAGCCGCCGCAGAAATTAGTACCTTGACTGGAAGTAGTGTGACGGTAGCGGAAAATGCGGGCGCCTTACTCGAGAAAATGGTACCTGATATTACGCAAACAGCGGAATTGGTACAAGAAATTACCGCCGCTTCAGAAGAGCAGTCTAGTGGTGTGGGGCAAATTACGCTTGCTATGCAGCAGCTAGATAAGGTAACTCAACAGAACGCGGCTAGTTCTGAGGAGCTCGCGAGCACCGCTGAGCAGATGCAGGCCCAGTCGGGAAACTTACAACAGGTAGTAGGCTTTTTTAAATTAGTAAATAGTCCGCATCACGAGACTGTTGTACAGGAAAGTGGAGTACAAGGAAGTGGGGTGCAAGAGAAAAGTAAGCACTCTAGTGCTGGGGGAAATAAATTTGAGTTACCCGCGTCAGCAAGTGAAGACACAAGCATGGAGAGTAAAGGGTTTGATGAAATAGATGAGTCTAAATTTAAACGTTTTTAATGCATAGGAGCTGACTATGCCAAAACAGTTACTGAACGAGAAACATAATACCGAGCTCAATGTAGATTCGAGCCATTATAATGTGACCCAATTTCTTACTTTTGAATTATGTTCTGAAGTTTACGGTATTGATATTCTGAATATTAGAGAAATAATAGATTATGGCCATATCACCAGAGTGCCTATGATGTCTGAGTTTATTGCAGGGGTGGTTAACCTTCGAGGTAATGTTGTACCGGTGGTTGACTTAGCGCTGCGATTTTCTCAAACGCCTGCAGCCAAAACCAAACGTACGAGTATTGTGATTGTCGATGTTGAGTATGACGGGCAGAAGTTGGAGATTGGTGTGACGGTCGATGTGGTGAATGAAGTACTTGAAATTATATCAAGTGAAATAGAGCCAGCCCCTTCATTTGGTACAAAAATTCGCACTGACTTTATCAGAGGCATGGGGAAAATTAATGGCAAACTATTGGTGCTACTGGATATAGGCAGCATTCTTTCGGTCGCAGAATTATCTATTGCGGATGAGATGTAATTATTTTTTAAATGGAAGTTTGGTTAACAATTATTGCTTCAAAGCAACGTTACAAACTTTGTCGAAGTGATGCATCGGCACAGAATAATTAATCAAATATAGACGTGCCTATTGGGATTTTGGCTATAAGGGTCCGTTGCTTGAGGTATCTATGGTTGACCTTGAGTTATTCAAAAAACTGTAAAACGGTTAATTACTTATGCTTGAGTATCAAATATCAGACAGTGAATTTAACTTGTTCAGATCTTTTATCTATGACTATGCCGGCATTAATTTAAGTGACGAAAAGAAGACCTTGGTGACTTCGCGCTTAAGTAAAAGGCTACGGCATTACTCTTTGAATTCATTCAAAGAGTACTACGACCTAACCCATTCATCCTCGGATGAGAGACAGATTGCGATTGACTTATTAACCACTAATGAAACTTACTTTTTCAGGGAACCAAAACATTTTGCCTATCTGGAGAAAGAAATTCTTCCTGCCTGGAAAGGGGGGAAAACATTAAGGGTCTGGAGTGCCGCTTCTTCAACGGGTGAGGAGGCTTATAGCATAGCGATGTTACTCGATGATATGTTGGGAACAAAGCCCTGGGAAATTTTTGGCTCTGATATTAGTAGTCGTGTTTTAAAAAAAGCACAGCAAGGCTTGTACCCATTAAATCGTATCGAAGGTATTCCTAAGTCATTTCTTAGAACATATTGCCTTAAAGGGGTGGGGGAGCATGAGGGGACGCTCTTAGTCGACAAGAAAATTAGACAAAAAGTACAGTTTTCTTCTGTGAATTTAAAGCACCCTCCAGGTGATTTAGGGCTTTTTGATATAGTATTTCTACGTAACGTTTTAATTTATTTTGATATGGAAACCAAGCAAAGCATTATCAGGCAAATAATTGAAAAAATGCAGCCAGGAGGGTATTTGTTTATTGGACATTCGGAGTCCCTAAAAGGCATTAATAATAACTTGGAGTCTGTGATACCGACTGTTTATCAAAAAAATTAGCGTGGATAAAAATTTTGAAGTTTATACCGCCGAGTTCCAAAAACTCTTCTCAAAACGAGCCGGGGATACCTACGAGTGAGAAGGGACAGGATACTGCCGATAATCGCTTTCTTAATCCCGGCGGATTTTATTTTGGCGGACCTGATTGTCAAATTCACACATTATTGGGTTCATGTATCGCGGTAACACTATGGCACCCTAAACTTCATATAGGTGGCATGTGCCATTTTGTATTACCGGATTCAGGACAGGTAAAAAAGCAAAATTTTGATATCTCTCTATTGAATGGACGATATTTAGATGACGCGATGTTGATGTTTGATCATGCTGCTAAAGAACGGATGACACAGCTTCAGGAATATCAAGCCAAGATATTTGGGGGGAGTAATATGCTGATAAGTAAAAAGTTAAGTCAGGATGATTTAATTGGCACCAAAAATATTGAAGCTGCGCTAAAGTATCTATCTGATAGGGGTATCCCTTTGTTCGTTGCAAATGTAGGGGAATCTGGTCATAGACGTATTATCTTTGATGTGGCAAGTGGTGATGTGTGGGTTAAACACGAACCTTTATTACAATTACCCCCTTTCAAATAAGAGGCCTTAGATGGGTATACGGGTTTTTATCGTAGACGATTCAGCAGTGGTGAGAAAGGTGCTGACTGATTTACTAACAGGTATTTCAGGTATCGAGGTGATTGGTGCGGCACAGGATCCTATCTTTGCAAAGTCTAAGATGGAGATGGATTGGCCTGATGTCATTATTTTAGATGTTGAAATGCCTCGTATGGATGGCATTACTTTCTTAAAACAAATTATGGCTGAACGGCCTACGCCGGTGGTGATGTGCTCAACGCTTACTGAGGAGGGGTCCAAGGTATCTTTGCAGGCATTAAGTATTGGCGCGGTAGAGGTTGTGGCTAAACCTAAGGCAAACCTTAAAACCTCTCTTCCTAGTGCTTCTGCTGAGCTTATTGCTGCCATTCGGACCGCCTCAAAAGCGAATATTAAGTGCGCAAAACTTAAAAAGATTCCTTCTGTATCTGCTGGGAGGAGCCCGACTACCTCAAAAATTGCTAGAGTATCGAGCAAATTAACAGCAGATGTAATGCTCAGTAAAAGTTCAGGTCGTCATGCACAAAAAGCCGGATCATTGATTGCAATTGGCGCTTCAACAGGGGGAACGCAGGCTTTGGAGTCGGTATTAACTGCATTGCCAGTTAATATTTTGCCCATACTTATCGTGCAGCATATGCCTGAGAAATTTACGCGGACATTTGCAGAGCGCTTAAATGAGCTTTGTCGTGTGGAAGTAAAAGAAGCAGAGGATAACGATGCTTTATTGCCTGGCCGGGTGCTGATCGCGCCTGGAGGCAAGCATATGATGCTTCAATCGACTCAGTTTGGATCGTCTGTACAAATTAAGGATGGACCTTTGGTTAGTCGACATAAACCTTCTGTGGACGTGTTATTTCGTTCTGTTGCCAAATTTGCAGGCAGGAACGCACTAGGGATTATTATGACTGGTATGGGGGATGATGGTGCGAAGGGTATTAAGGAAATGAGAGATGTCGGTGCTAAAACGATCGCTCAAAATGAAGCGACATGCGTGGTTTATGGCATGCCGCAAGAGGCGGTTAAGTTAGGCGCGATTGAACATGAGATTGCCTTGGATAAAATTCCTGAGCTGATGGTATCTCACAAGTAGCATGTTATTTATTTTTTGTTTCGTTGAATTGGCTGAGGTAATGCTCGGCCAACTTCCACTGATCGTCAGGGTTAATAGAATAGCTAAAAGGGCGAGGGTTAGATTCCGACTCGATTAGTGCCTTTATTTGTTCATCGGCTATGACAGGGTTGTATATACGAAACAATAATTCGCGTGTTTTTTTCCAGGTGATCCTCGCTAGGGGAATAGCATTTCCATTTTTTTTTAGCTCGGATTCGACTTGTTGGCAGAAAGGTTCTATTGCCTTAGCTTCATGAGGTAGTGTTAAGCCCTGCTTATCTTCAGTCTCTAATTCTAATATCAAAGAGAGTTGCCAGCTGAAAAGTTGGCGCTGCTCATTATTAAGATTAGCCAGCGGGGTATTGACGGCGGCATAGACCTGAGCGCCTTCATCTTCACGTTGAATGACAGTGTAGGATGGTTCGGGGGCTACAAATTTGGTGCTAGTCACGTTAGGATCTCACTTTGATATCATTCACCATATAGGAATATGGTTGTTTGTCTTTGGGTTTTGTGCAGATTATACGGCCTGACTTTTTATATCTAAAGCATTTATTCATGAAGTGCTTGTACTTTTCGGCAGAGAGTCTGGTTGTCCTGGTAGGCTAGATGCTTGCTTTTCAAAAACTGATAGGCAAAGCCGTTAATATCATTGATCTCTGTCTGTTTCTTCAGGCGAATATCCTGCAACATCGATGAGATATTATGCTTCGTATTATCTATAACTTCGTAAACTATTTGTTCTAGTTTGCCTTCTTCACAAGGGTAACCGGCGGCATCAAGCATGAGCGCCAACTCTTGTTTAAGCTTGGGCCAGGTTGTTTGAAAATATGGCTGAGTCATTAGCTCACCATTTGGGCAATTAAGTAAGGCAGTAAAAGGGTTGATCGCACAGTTGATTGCGAGTTTATTCCATAGCGAGCACCAGATGTTTTCAGTCTTTTTTAAGTTTATGCCCGGGTGTGCTAGTAGGGATAAACACTTGTCTAAGGTATCTGCGTTATCTACTTGAGCGTTTAACGCGCCTATCGAGGTGAGGCCTTGACCTGCATGTATCACCTTAGAGGGCGATACTCTATTTACGCCTTCCGTTGTGACGGCAGCAAATATCGCATTATTGGGAAATGCCTCTAGTATTGCATGTTGGCTGCCCAGTCCGTTTTGAAAAAGTACCAAACAGGTTTGGGGAGTGATTTGTTTTTTTAGCTTGTTTAAGGCAGGTAGAGCATCATAACTTTTGGTGCAAACCAAAATGATGTTAGATGTGTTGGGTTCGCCTAGTGTTTGATAAACAGGAATAGAAAAGTCTTTGCTGTCATTTATATACGGTAAGAACGGGGAGTGAAGCGAAAACTCAAGATTGGCCGCGGCTTGCGGCCGAGTTGAAATAAAACCAAGGGAGCGTGTGTTAAGTGAAACAGCTCTACTGGGAGTAGTTTTAGGTGGTGAAGAAGCCTTGAGTGACGTTTGCAAATGGGCTGCCCATAAGCAGCCCATAGCGCCTGCACCCAGAATATAAATCATAGTGCAGGCTTCCTGGTCTACATGTTTTTGATTTTATCTAACTGTTCAGCTAGCTTTGCGTGACTGTTTTTCGCATCACTAAGCTTAGCTTGTTCTTTTGCAACTAAATCTGCTGGTGCATTGCTAACGAATTTGTCGTTACTCAACTTACCCTCAAAACGCTGGATTTCTTTGCTGGCTTTATCGATGGCTTTTGTCAGTCTGGCAATCTCGGCTTGGGTGTCAATTAAGCCTGCCATTGGCACCAATACTTCCATTGAACCGACTAATTGCGTTGCGCTCATGGGGGCTTCTTCTTGGCCCAACCATACAATAGATTCTAGTTTCGCAAGAGACTTTACAAAGCCTTCATTCTCTTTATAGCGACGCTGGTCTTCATCACTGCCATTTCGAAGTAGCAATGGAATAGCTTTGCCCGGAGATATATTCATCTCGCCACGAATATTACGAATACTAACAATCACCCCTTTCAGCCATTCGACATCACCCAAGGCTTTAGTATCTATTTTAGATGCATCCGACTCCGGATAAGCTTGAGTCATAATGGTCGGGCCTGACTTGCCAGCAAGAGGTGCAATACGTTGCCAGATTTCTTCAGTGATATAAGGAATGAAGGGGTGTGCTAAACGTAGAATAGCTTCAAGTACCCGTACAAGAGTTTGTCGCGTGCCGCGTTTTAGCTCTTCACTACTGGAATCATCCGTCAAAATTGGTTTGGATAACTCCAGGTACCAATCACAATATTCATTTTTGATGAATTCATATAAAGTTGAAGAGGCTAAATCCAGGCGGAATTCAGAAACTGACTTCTCAATACTCGCTTCTGTTTCTTGTAAGCGGGAAATGATCCACTTGTCTGCAATCGAAAGTTCAATATTTTCGTTTGCTTGGCCGCAATCCTGATCTTCGGTATTCATCAGAACATAACGTGCGGCGTTCCAGATTTTGTTACAGAAGTTACGATAACCTTCCAATCGCTTCATGTCCCAGTTGATATCTCGACCGGTAGATGCAAGAGAGAACAAAGTGAAGCGCAAGGCGTCTGTGCCGTGTGCTTGAATGCCATCAGCAAAAGCTTTTCGGGTACGCTTGCCGATTTTTTCAGCGAGTTGCGGCTGCATCATATTGCCGGTACGTTTTTCAACCAGCGTTTCTAAATCGATACCATCAATCATATCCAGCGGGTCGAGTACATTACCCTTTGACTTAGACATCTTGTCGCCGTTCTCATCACGTATTAAACCTGTGACATAAACGTGTTTGAAAGGTACTTGTGGTTTGCCATCTTCATCTTTCATGAAGTGCATGGTCATCATAATCATTCTGGCAACCCAGAAGAAAATAATGTCAAAACCGGTGACGAGAACATCCGTTGGGTGAAATGTCTTAAGACGCTCTGTTGCTTCAGGCCAGCCTAAGGTACCAAAGGTCCATAGTGCAGAAGAGAACCACGTGTCGAGTACATCTTCATCCTGCTTAAGTTGTACTTCTTTAGCTAAATTATTCTCACGGCGTACTTCTTCTTCGGTACGACCAACATAAATATTACCTTCAGTATCGTACCAAGCCGGAATGCGATGACCCCACCAAAGCTGTCGTGAAATACACCAGTCTTGAATGTCACGCATCCAAGAGAAGTACATATTCTCGTATTGTTTTGGTACAAACTGGATGTCACCATCTTCAACCGCTTTGATCGCAGGTTCAGCCAGCGGTGCGGCGCGGACAAACCATTGGTCGGTTAATAATGGTTCGATTACAACACCTGAACGGTCACCATAAGGCGCGACTAAGTCATGATCATTGATGCTTTCAAGTAAACCCAGCGCGTCTAACTTGGCAACAATTTCTTTTCTAGCGGCAAAACGATCTAAACCCGCAAATTCTGCAGGTAGAGCCGTGTCATAAGCATCGGAAGGGTTACCGTTAAGGTCATATACTTCAGCTTGTTCAAGAATAGCGGCATCTTTGTCGAAAATATTGATCATCGCTAAGTTGCAGCGTTTACCAACCATATTATCGTTGAAGTCGTGGGCGGGTGTTATTTTTACGCAACCCGTGCCTTTTTCCATATCTGCATGGTCATCGCCGACAATAGGAATAAGGCGCCCCACAAGTGGTAACTCTATGTGTTTACCGATTAAGTCTTTATAACGAGGGTCTTTTGGGTTAACCGCCACGCCTGTATCACCTAACATGGTCTCAGGCCGCGTGGTCGCCACTACAATATAGTTATGACCTTCCGCGGTAAGCTGACCTTGGGCTAGTGGATAACGGAAGTGCCACATGTGACCTTTTTTGTCCTTGTTTTCGACTTCAAGGTCAGAGATGGCTGTGTGTAATTTAGGGTCCCAATTAACCAGACGTTTGCCACGATAGATTAAATCGTCTTTGTATAAGCGCACGAATACTTCTTGAACGGCTTTGTAAAAACCATCATCCATAGTGAAACGTTCATTATCCCAATCAACCGAGGCACCTAGGCGACGAAGCTGGCGGGTAATGGTATCGCCGGACTCTTTTTTCCATTCCCAAATCTTGTCCAGAAAGGCTTCACGACCTAGATCATGGCGAGTTTTACCTTCTTCAGCAGCCAATTTTCTCTCTACAACCATTTGGGTGGCAATACCTGCATGGTCAGTGCCGACTTGCCAAAGCGTGTTATTGCCTTTCATCCTATGGTAGCGTGTTAAAGCATCCATTATAGAATCCTGAAATGCGTGCCCCATATGTAAACTGCCGGTCACATTAGGTGGCGGAATCATAATGGTGTAAGGCGTACCTTCGTTAGAAGGCTTGAAATAGCCGTTTTCTTCCCAAGTTTTGTACCAAGATTGTTCGATTTCGCTAGGCTGGTAGGTTTTGTCCATAGTCGCTTAATACTTGCTCGTTGTTTAGAGGGGGTAAGCACGCGTACTTAATCTAAAGTCGATGCTCGAAATGTGGGCCATTATACATGGCTGATGTTAATTGATGCTAGAAAATAGGCTGCTTTTTCAGCAGTTTTATCTCATATCATGAATATGGACTTCAAATCCCTGTTGCTTGAGCTCTTTGTAGCGTTTTCGGGCTTCTTGAATATCAGCTTCAATATTCAAAATGATCAGGCATAAGCGCTGATACTGATCAACTTTCTCAGGGATTGTATTGGCCAGAGAAATAAGCAGATCCTGTTTGCTGGCTGGGCTAGTTAACGGCAGTTGTGTGTCAATTGTAATCGGAGTGGGCTCTTGATTTTCGTGGCCTATACAGTGAGGTAAAAAACTGTCTTCTTTAAAGGACCATAAAGCGCTGTTTAGCGCTTCGCTCTGTACTGATTCTGCTGTCTGAATATGAATTCTAGGGTGTAGTGAAAATGCCTTCTCCGTCAGACGACAACAAAAGTCGATCTGATCGGAGAAAGTGCTTCCTTTTAATAGATAAAAATCTACTCTGGTCATAAATTATCTGGCTACTGTTACCGAATTATTGTTGCTCGTTGATGTATATATCAAGAAGCTTTGTTCAATAAGTATTGAAGCAGCATTGGAACAGGGCGACCTGTTGCGCCTTTGTTTTTTCCGCCAGATACCCACGCTGTACCAGCTACATCAAGATGTGCCCAAGGGAATGCTTTTGCGAAACGGGACAAGAAGCATGCTGCAGTAATACTGCCTGCACCTTTACCTCCAATATTTTGCATGTCAGCAAAGGGGCTATCTATTAACTCTTGGTAGTCATCCCAGATAGGGAGCTGCCACGCTTTGTCATTGGTTTCGGTGCCGGCTTCGAGTAATTCGTTTACAACTTGATCGTTATTACCCATAACCGCTGAAGTGCTGTGACCTAAGGCAACGATGCAGGCTCCGGTCAACGTCGCGATATCTACGACGGAGGCAGGTTTATATTTTTCGGCATAGGTGAGCGCATCACACAAAACTAATCGACCTTCTGCGTCTGTGTTTAAAATTTCAATGGTTTGTCCTGACGCTGAAGTGACGATGTCTCCAGGCTTGGAGGCGTTGCCTGCAGGCATATTCTCTGCACTGGCTATGATGCTAACAATGTTTAGCTTTGGCTGAATTTGTGCAATCGCTGTCATGGTACCCATGACACTTGCTGCACCGCACATGTCATATTTCATCTCATCCATTTGAGCGCCTGGCTTTAAACTAATACCGCCACTGTCAAAGGTAATACCTTTACCCACTAAAATGTGCGGCGGCTCATCATTAGTGCTGCCCTGATACTCCAGAACGATTAGCTTTCCTGGCTCAGTACTGCCCTTGGAAACAGATAGAAAAGCACCCATGTTAAGTTTTTCAAGGTCGCTTTCTTCAAGCACTTTTACTTTGAAATTTTTGGATGTCTTAGCAAGATCTTCAGCTTGTTCAGCTAAATAGCTAGGTGTGCAAATATTACCCGGTAGGTTACCTAGATCTTTAGCGGTATTGACACCTTTTGATAAGGCTTCAGCTAATGAGCATGTTGCTTGTAAGTCTTCTTGTACTTCATTCTCACACTGGAAATCGACCTGAGTAAGTGTGCTTTTGGGCGACTTTTTAGTTTTAAATTGGTCAAAGTTGTACTGTGTGTTTTCGATTTCATTAATACATGATTTGGTAAATAAAACGTGTTGTTCTTTCGTTAGGTTAGCCTTGTCCAAAGCGATGGACAAATGCTTTATATTGGTGTCTTTTATTTGAGATGCCAATGCTTTGGCATTTTTTCTTAAGGTGTCGTTTGATATTTCTTTCTGGTCGCCAAAACCAAGTAATAAAACCCGACTAAAATTAGCATCAGC
>Ga0105348_1001900_pt1 | contig 13285 bp, 12 predicted proteins | sample EN8Hudsemesocosm_2_FD_83504 | JGI IMG/M metagenome (GOLD analysis project Ga0105348, IMG submission 83504) | Methane-oxidizing microbial communities from mesocosms in the Hudson Canyon - EN8C Hudson Canyon | ecosystem: Environmental > Aquatic > Marine > Cold seeps | place: Hudson Canyon... | reverse complement strand
AGTGCTCTGGGTTTGTAAGGGGGTAAGCGCATTAATCGAACCATCTTTATGACGTAAGGCACTAATTTTGGGGGTGTCTAAACTTATGGTTCCAAGGGAAAGGTCTTGCTGGGCTAAATCAAATTCAATGGGACCGATATTCAAGGCGTTTAGCTGTAAAAAGTTCGCTTCTTGTTTGCTGGGAGCCAGTTCAATTTCTTCAATCGATAATTGCGCTTGTTTGATCAAAAGCTGTGTTTTTGAATCAACCATTTGGGTGTCATAGTTGCCTTCTATTGAGATGCGCGCATTATTGAGCCAGTAGGGGGAGTTGGCTTTAACATAATGCCAAAAGGTTTTTGACTGGATATTCTTAAGTACTATATGACCTTTAGATTGAAAGGGCGCTATGCCTATTTGGCCTTGCCAATTAATTTGTTGATTTTCACCAAGTGAAATGGCTAATGAATAGTTACCGCCTTCGTTGTGCAATGTGGAGAAATCTTGCAGTTTTAGCCCGAGCGGCTTTAAGGAGAGTTTGAATGTTTCACCCAAGCTTTTATCTGTGATATTAATTTGAGCTTCAGAAATGGCGATAAGACCAAAAAATAAAGCCACCAACTCTGAGGGCTCTTCAGGCTCTTTCTTTATGCTGTTGTCATCTTGTGAGGCAAAGTCGCGTTGGAAATTGGTTTGGCCTTGTTCATCAATGAATAAATTAACCCGAGGTGTTTTTAGGCTGATTTCATCAATTGAAATTGTGCCTGTTAATGAACGTAGTGCGTTGAAGTTAAGGTAAAAGCGCTCAAAACCAATAATCGTCGCATTTTGACTATTTTTAAAGTCTGCCTGTAAGAGCTCCAAAGATAGCGTATAAGGGTTAAAGACGATCTCTTCAATATTGACTTCCCAGTTTGCGGTGTCTTTGAGTACACTACTAAGCTGACTTTGCACAATGGTAGGTACGCCAAACCAGCCAAAAAGACTATAAGTGACGAATAAAAATAGTAGCCAGAAGCGCGTTGAGCGATACCAAAGTGTTGGATTGGTTGTTTTTCTTGAGCTGCTTGTAGTCAAAGGAAGTCCTACTATTTTTTTGAATCAAGGCATTCATTATAGGTGAACATCAGAAGGAGTAAATATAATGTCGAACACTCAAAGCAAAAATATTCAGCGTCCTTGTTCATGGTGTGGTGATGATGAACTATACAGGAAATATCATGATCAGGTATGGGGGCAGCCACGCTGGGATAGCCAGGACCTATTTGCCAAACTCTGTCTGGATGGCCAACAGGCAGGCTTAAGCTGGATTACTATTTTAAAGAAAGAGCAAAGTTATTATGAGGCTTATGATAACTTTGAACCTGAAAAAATCATTCACTATGACCAGGCTAAAATTGATGCCCTAATGCAGAACTCAGGTGTTGTGCGTAATAAACTGAAAGTACACTCAGTAATTAAAAATGCCAAAGGTTATTTGAAAATCGAAAATGATGAAGGCTCATTTTCGGAATTTATTTGGTCCTTTGTTGGTGGTAAGCCAATTCAGAATTTCTGGAAAAAAATGGATGATATACCCGTTTCAACCCCTGAATCAGAAGCCATGTCCAAAGCGCTCAAAAAAAGAGGTTTTAGTTTTGTTGGGCCGACAATTTGTTATGCTTTTATGCAAGCAGTTGGTATGGTGAATGACCACTTAGTAAACTGCCCCCAATGGTCTGAATGTAAGACGAGCTGATGGGCAGACTACAAAATAAGGGAATAAATTATGATTAATGGACGTTGTTTGTGTGGAAAAGTGAGCTATCAATACCAGGGTGAAATAGAAGAAATTGCCTTGTGCCATTGCTCACAGTGTCGCAAAGCACAAGGTAGCGCCTCCGTGTCCTTGGAGGTAAAAATTCACTTATCACTAAGTATTTAAAAAGCCCAAATTTAAGCCCTAGGCTTAAAATCCTTCGTTTCTTGCCCTTTCGTACCTTGGCTAATAGCCGCTCGTTGGTTATAACGACCAATGAGTTTACGTTGTAATTTTGTTTCCCAGTTTAATGCTTGTTTAATGGTACTTAACCAGGTTTTATTAAAAAGCTGTTTTGTACTGGCGATAGCATCGGGTGAACGTTGTTTGATTTGTTCTGCAAATTTGATCGCTTCGCTCATTGGGTCATTAAACACATGAGTGACTAAACCGAGTTGCTTAGCTTCTTTGCCTTTAAAGATGCGCGCTGTCATGGCCAGTTCTTTAATGATGTCGATATTGGCGAGTTCTCTTAGTGTGATCGTGCCACCCATATCAGGAATTAGCCCCCATTTGGACTCCATTATTGAGAATTCGCAATCAGGTGTGGTATAGCGGAAATCAGCGCCCAATGCGATTTGAAAGCCGCCTCCCCAGCACTTGCCATGCGTCACCGCTATCACTGGCACCGGGATGTCGCGCCATAAATAGCTAACGTCTTGGGCTAAATTGGCAATTTTGGTACCTGGTTTGACTAAGAGTTTCACCGCCGCCAGTGGGTTTTTAAACATGCTTTTAACATCTAGTCCTGAGCAGAACGCTGTGCCATCGCCTGAAAGGATAATTGCCCGAACTTCTTTGTTCTTTTTTAATTGTTTGGCTGTTTTTACAATCGCCTCAAACATTGGCATATCCAAGGCATTCAGCTTGTCAGCTCGATTGAGTTTAACGAAGGCAACTTGATCTTTAATTTCTAAGGTAACTCGAGCCATGTCTGTTCGTTTATTTGTTGTCATGTTACGCATTCCTAAGTAAGAAAGGCCGTTCATGGCCAATAAAAATGTTATCGAGAATTTGTGATTCTCTTTGTGTTAGTGTGCCCATTAACTCTTTTACACCTTTCATGCTATGGAACGAACCGAAACCTCGCATAATAAAGGCATGGAGTTCACTTAACCCGGCCATCTCTGCCGGTGTTTCGGTTATTTTTAATGAAAAATTGATGATCGAACTTCGGGCATACTTATCGAGCTTTTCCCCTAGCGTAGAGGTTAATTTGATTTGATGGGTGCGTTGAACTTGATTGTTGCAGTGCCGGTAGGCTTCGCAATAATTCTGCTCATTAATGTCAACATAGCTAAGTGTATGGAATAAAGTACTTGCAAGTTCATGATCTAATTTTTGGGTCAGTAAGTTCAATTCGACTAATAAGCTGACTGTATCAATGACTGCATTGGGGAGCAGCTTGATCATTTTTGGGAAAATACGCTCCAAATCCCTGTCTCGGCCGGAAAAATCCTGTGCGGAATAAAGCTCATCAAATAGAAATTTCAAACCTTGCGTGTAGTTTGGTGCGCTATAGAGGTCTTGATGGGTATGCTTTAGGCGTTCACTTTGCCAGTGAGTTAGTTGGATGAGTTCCTGGGATAGCTCATATTGCTGCTTTTCAATTTGAAAATCATGGTAGGCCAGCATCACCTCTTTTAATTTTAGAGCAGTTTTACTGGATATTTTGGTATTCTGAATTTTATCTCGGGACATACGTAGGTAATTTGGTTCCAGTCGAAAAACGATAAGACCCAATGTTATTAAAAAGTAGCTGAATTCGCGAGATGTATTTTTAGAAGTTTATTTGCTTGGGCTTTGCGGCATAGAACCGCAAACCCATTTTATAAGAAGCGAGCCGTAAATTTAGGCGAAAGCCGCAAATCTTCGTTCTCTTGAAACTCGGATTTTACTCTTTTTTACGCTTTCAGCCACCTTCCCTGACGGAATAGTATGCATGGCAGGAATCCATTTTTGGTCATCAAGTGTAATAAAATGGCTCATGGCATCGGTTTCAATAATGCGTACCGAATTAGGGCTATGTTGCGCACTTTTAAGCATTAATTCCTTATCTAAAATTCGATCCATTTTAGGGATCAAGAAGGTGCCGTGCTTGATGAGCTCATAAACTGAATGATCGGCTCTGTCCATCCACTCAAATAGGTTTTCAATATTACGCACGATGGTTAAATGATCTTTTGTGGCACTGAACATTTTGTGTAGTAGTTGTTTTTTGCGTTTATTCATTTTACCGAAAAACATCTGGCCATAAGACGAGGATGGCGTGCTATTAATAAAGCGGATAATCCAAGGCCACATACCGTGGCTAACTGGTTCTAACAAAGCAGACACTAAAGGGTGAGTCTTACCACCAGGAAGGGCCGGGGCCTCAAGAATTAGTTCAACATTTTCATACAATTCAGGTCTAAAGCTTAATGCCTGTAAAATGACGGCACCGCCACGAGAGTGACCATGAATACGGATGTTGTTGGTACTAGGTAGATTTTCCAGTGTTTGATTTAGAATACTCGCATCATACTCGATGGTGCCTTCGAGGTATTTAATTGGAATTTCCCAGTCGGCAGGTTCGGGCATTGGGCCGCTAACAGGAACGTGATAATTGCTGCAAGTTAATAGAATCAGTTCAGTGGATGATTCTTGATAAAGCTGGGTGAAGTAGCAATGGTTCTCTAAAAAACCATGTACCCCAATTACCGTATGCTTTGCTTCGCCACTATGGTTGCGAACACTGACAGCGCCTTTGCCCACGGTAAATACTTTACCAGAAAACATTTCGGTGTAGCTTTGCTCAATCGGCTTGATTAGCTTTCTTGCGTGAATGGCTTGCACAATCAATATCCTCATACCAGGGCAACTCAAGTAATGCAGGGTTGCCTTTATTTTAATAACCGCCACCAATCTATCGTTCTGTGGCTATATTTGTCTTACTTTATTTATTGCTGCTTATAGCATTGCAACTTTTCTTAGACAAATGTTAGATTATTTTTCAATAAGTATACGCGGCTATGGGTACAATGGAATAAACAAATGAACAAATATCGATCAATCTTTAAGTAATGTACTAACAAGCGTATGTAAACGATTGAATTAATTATGGCAGACCCAGAGAAAAACGGATGTTAAGAATTGTAATTAATGTTACTTTTTGCAACGTCTCTGTAAGGTCTCGCTGTTAAAGTTTTGTGGATACACTAGTATTCATTGCCTGAACTGCTATATTTATGGTTTTATGCAGTTCTAATATCCTGAAAGAAAAAACTAAAAATAATTAAAAAGGAGATTGGCGTGAAAGATACTGCCAAAAAACCATTAAACGGAGCTGATATAGCTTGGTTGAGAATGGATTCACCCTGCAATTTGATGGTCATCAATGCCATGCTCATCACCGAGCGCATGGACTTTTCAGATTTTAAAAACACCATAATTAATCGTTTTTTGTCTTTTTCCCGTTTTCTGAAGCGCCCGGTGATGTCTTCCGGGAAGTACTACTGGGAAAATGATCCCTACTTTGAAATTGATAATCATGTAAAAAAAGTAGCTCTACCAGGGGCTGCCGATAAAAAAATACTGCAATATTATCTTGCCGATCTGGTGAGTGTGCCTTTTGATGAAAGTAAGCCCTTGTGGCAAATCCTCTTTGTTGAAAACTATAAAGGCGGCAATGCCGTTATATTAAGGGTTCATCATTGTTATGCAGATGGTTTGGCGCTTATTTCAGTGTTTAACTCTATTACTGATGCCAGCTCAAATATTAAGCCTTTGCCATGCAGTGCACCTAAGCAAGAGAGCTTTTCAGATGAAGTGATGAATTCCGTTAAAAATATGAATTACGAGTGGCCGCGTTATCAACAAGCGCTTGATTCTGCTGCTATTAAGGCTGACAAGTATAAAAGCTTTGCTAAAAAAGTCTCTACCGACGGCATTTCTATTTTAAAAAATCAGGATGCACTTAAGGAACTTATTGGTGATGGTGTACGCGCTATGGCAGAGTTAGCGCAATTAGCAATCATGCCTTCTGACCCAAAAGAGGTGTTTAAAGGTCGTCTGGGGGTAAGAAAAACTTGTGCTTGGTCTGAACCCTTAAGTTTCGATAAGTTTCATGGTATCGCAAAGGTGATTGGCTGCAAGATTAATGATTTGCTGCTTTCCTGTGTTGCAGGTGCTTTTCGGGAAGAGCTTATTGCTGCAGGAAAGGAAGTTGATGGTGAAAGCAGGCATATCACCTTGCCAGTTAATATTCGTTCTGAAAGTGAAATGGATGCAGGGGGGGTACCCGAAGAGCTAGGTAATTATTTTGGTACTGTCTTTGTTTCCTTGCCGGTTAATATTGAAAACCCTTTAGAGCGTGTCTATAAAATCAAACACGATATGATTGCCTTAAAACAGTCCCTTCAACCGGCCCTATCGTATGGCATTCTATATGCCGCAGGTCTAATGCCGACAGGCGTCCAAAAGACCATACTGGAAAGTTTTGGTAATAAAACGAGCGCTGTTTTATCCAATGTACCAGGCCCCAGAAAGCCGAGGTATATTGCTGGAGCGCGTATACAAGAGCAGATGTTCTGGGTGCCGCAAACGGGCGATTTGGGACTGGGCTTGAGTATTATTAGCTATGCAGGTCAAATTCAATTTGGCTTGGTAGGTGACGCAGGCTTATTTCCTTCTCCTGAACGTATTATTAATCGCTTTGTGGCGCAAATAGATCGGCATCGTACAGATATTGTGGCGAGTTATATTGAGGACTTGGTGCAGCCAACCATGGCGACTTGATGTTTCATCAATTCAGGTTAAATATACTTGCTTCAAACTAGTTATTAATGATTGAATTCGCATTTTTGTTGGTCTGTTCGTTAATGGCCGATTATTTCGTTTAATAACAGGTGTTTCCCTCATGGAAAAAAATCAAGTACCCCTCTCTGATAAACTCAATCTTGAAACGGCTAGAGCTCCATGGCGAGAGCTGCAAACTTTTTTTGCCAGTGGTTTGGTATTACATGTTAAAGCCTGTCAGGATTTGCTTGTGGTGGCGGAGCAGCTTTCTGCTGATAATGCTGCTTTATTTAAGCAATGGCTTAGCGACAAAACAGTACAAAAAGTGAGTGACGAGCAAGCTTTGGCTTGGTATGAGGCTGATGTGCAATTATGGACTTTAGTGATTAAGCCTTGGATTTTAGTGCAAGAGGAAAATGTTTGATCTTTTAAGCTAATGGGGTGGTAGATGCTTATATTGGATTAACCTTCTTGCTTCGAGCGTAAAAACATTCCCAGTACCATAGCGCCTGCAAATAAAAACGTCTCCCAGTGCAAGTGTGCTAATGACGCAATTGCAGGCCCTGGGCAGTAGCCATAAAGCCCCCAGCCAATACCAAAAAGGATAGAACCCAGAACTAGATTTTTATCAATAACGGTAGATATTGGCAGCATGAAACGATTCCCCCAAAGTGGCATAGGCCTTTTTAATATAAAGCGGTAGCCAATTATTGTGATTCCCACGCCTCCACCCATGACAAACATTAAAGTAGGGTCCCATTGGCCGAATAAGTCCAGAAAATCGAGCACTTTGTTTTGGTCTGTCATGCCTGAAATAGATAAACCTGCACCAAAGAGCACGCCACAAATTAGGTAACAGAAAAGGGGCCTAAGACCGTAGCTTTTATTTGTCATATTTTTTGTCATAGTAGGTGTCTCATAAAGTAAACCGTCACGATACCGCTGGCCATAAAGATACAGGTGGCAACAATTGATCTTGTAGAAAAGCGGCTAATGCCACAGATGCCATGACCACTGGTGCAGCCACTACCTAATTTTGTTCCATAACCAACAAGTAAGCCTGCCAAAACAATAATGAAAATATTGCTGTCGATGGGGATAGGCTCAATACCTGTTATATAAGCTACACATAATGTGCCTAACACCATGCCGCTTAAGAAGAGTCCGCTGGATGAGAAATTACTGCGGCTATTTTGAACAACGTTCCAAATAAGCCCACTAATACCTGCAATTCGGCCATAAAAAAGCATCATCAAGCTGGCAGAAAGGCCAATAATGGCACCTCCTATCAATGCGATTAGGTAGTCATGCATGGTCTATTTCTCCATTTAAGAACAAAAATTTCTTTCAAGGTTTGAAGTATCTTGATTGAGCGTTTCTAAGAGTATGTAAATGTTAGGGTATAGTCGATAGACTCAAAGGAATTAGCTTGTTTAATGCCTTAACCGATAAGGCTTTTCTAATAAAGCGCACAAAATAATCAAGCGGTTTTTATTGCTCATTACCTTGAGCGTGTTTGCCGCTTGGGAAGCGTTTTTTTCAGGTTCTGAAGTACGGTTATTTACATTAGCTTTATATAAATTAGAGCCTGCTAATATATAGGTGTGTGAAAAAAAGTCAAGCTAAGTAGCAGCAAAGCGCTGAAGTTCTTTTATGAATTTAAATGGCTGGTCTATTAAGGGAGTATGACCACTATTGCTAAAAGCAATGACTTCGCAGTTTTTTGTATGGTCGGCAATTCTTAATTGTCCGCCACATGGGTACATCTCAGATTTTAAACCGACGAGTAGTGATACAGGGGTATTCAGTTTTTCAAAGGTAGCAAGCATGTTGTAATCTTGCTCAATATACGCTTTAAGACAGTAAATATAGGCTGACCAGTTTTCAACAGGCAGTAAGGTTTTGATGAGTCTCTCATTGGTACAGAGTTTTTTTGCAAGTGCTTTGTGGAGTGGTCGGGATAAGGCCGACACAAAAAAATCACCTAGGTCTTGCCAGAGTATTTGCCTGAGCTTTTTAGGGAGCTGAGAGTAAGGTGTATTAGTATTAATGAAAGGCATTAAGTCATTAACCAATTGCTCTTCTTTTTTGAGTCTTGCCTGATTGTCGTGACCGAAAATACCCCATGACCATTCGTCATTGTTTAAGGTTCGTGGACTTTGGTCGATATGCATATATGCAGAAACTTTATCGTCACCATAATTTTGTTGGTATTGAAGTGCAACAAAAGCCCCCATCGATATGCCGGCTAGTTTGAAGTGATCAAGGCGAAAGTGCTCAACGATATCAGCTAGGTCATCCGCATAATTGCTAATTACGCAGTTTTGGTTATGGGGGCTGCAGTGGGAATGACCAAAACCTCGCAAGTCAGGAATAATGAATCGGTATTTTTTGCTAAGCGGAAGCGCAAAAGGTAACCAGTGTATCGACTGCATACCGAAACCGTGGAGTAGTATGATGGGGGTATCACCCTTGCCTACTTCTCTTATGTGGATACAGTGCCCATCGCGCATCGTTATATTTGGCATATTATTGTTATATTAATTCGCTAGTTTTTATTGGAGTGGTTTCTAAGTGCTAGTTTAATCATGGCTTTATATCCTTGTCACGCAATGCTTATATTTAGAATGCAAAATATTACATTGAGACACATAAAGTTACAGTGATAACTGGATCGTGTGCAATACTTTTAAGTTAATCATTAATTTTTAGGCGTAAGCTTTTAGATGTAATACTTGGATCTTGTACATGTGTAAATATGATGGAAAGAATGCTTGGCTTAAGTTCAAAACTAAAGCTTTAGGGGGGGGGGCTATTCTGATTTTGATGATTTCAGCTTCTACATTTGCGAGTAGTCATTTAAATGGGCGCTTGGATACACCTTCTAAAGTTTATGCCAAAGTTTCAAATTCCTTATTTGTAAGCATTGAAAGAGTAGGTAAACGCTTACTTTCTGTTGGAGAGAGAGGGCTGATAGCCTACTCTGATGACCAGGGAAAAACCTGGGCGCAAGCTGAGGTTCCTGTTTCTAATGCATTAACGGCCTTACACTTCACTGACTCAAAAAAAGGTTGGGCCGTTGGGCATGGTGGGGTCATTTTGCATTCAAAAAATGGCGGGCGTACCTGGGTAAAACAGTTTGATGGTTATCAGGCAAACCAATTAATTCTTGAAAAAATACAGCAAAAACTAAATACGTTAAAGCAGGCGTATGATACCTCAGATGAACTGACGCAAGAGGATTTGCTTTATGAAATAGAAGATGCCGAGTTTGCCTTATCTGATGCCGAGTTTGATACGGAAATGGGGCCAGCAAACCCCTTTTTGGATGTTTGGTTTGAAAATGATCAGGTAGGTTATGTTGTCGGTGCTTACGGTTTTTTCTTTATCACGCTTGATGGGGGTGAAACATGGACTTTTGCCGCAGATCGTCTAGATAATATTGATCGTTATCATTTAAATGCGATCCAAGAAATTAAAGGCGGTGCCTTGCTGATTGCCGGAGAGGCAGGAACCTTATTTGCCTCTTTCGATAATGGGGGGGCATGGGAAACTTTAAATGGCCCTTACCAAGGTTCATTTTTTGGTATACAGCCTACGCAAAACGAAGGTGAAGTATTGGTTTATGGCTTGAGAGGAAATATCTTTAAATCGAGTGATAATTGTCAAAGCTGGGAGAAAATAGAAAGCCCTGTTACCACCAGTTTGGCCGGATCAAGCCTAAGTGATGAAGGTTTGATCACTTTGGTTGGCTTTTCAGGCACAGTCCTGACGAGTAAGGATGATGGTCAGAGCTTTGCTCTGCATGAACGTCATAGTCTAGACGCCTATAATGCAGTTGAAACTATAAATGGACGCGACTTGGTGATTGCCAGTGAGAACGGCATAAAGTTGCAATAAGCCAAATTTTACTCAGTAGTAAGAGCCCCACCGAAATGAAAACTTTAGTCTATACTTTTTAGATTAACAACAGCCTCGCCAGTCAGGTGTTTTATCACTTGGTTGCATACAGATATAAAAAGAAAATTATGGAACATAGTTCAGATAAATTAAGCGTCAAACTGGCAGAACCCTTTATTGAACGTTTGGTGTTTAATAATCGCATTGTGGTGCTCGTTTTATTTCTTCTGGTAACTATTTTCCTTTCGTACCAAGCCAGTAAAGTGAAACCCGATGCCAGCCTTGAGCGGATGATACCACTTGAACACCCTTATATTGTTAATTTCCTTGAACATAAAAGTGATCTGGAAAATCTAGCAAATTTTATTCGTATTTCGGTTGAAGCCAAGCAAGGCGATATATTTTCTGCTGGTTATATGAAAGCTCTGGAAAAAATCAGTGACGAAGTGTTTTATCTGCCGGGTGTTGACCGGACTGGTTTAAAGTCCCTTTGGACACCAAATGTCCGCTGGGTGGAAGTGACAGAACAAGGCTTTCAAGGGGGGACGGTGATACCCAATACCTATGACGGTAGTCCTGAGAGCTTGGATGAATTACGTCAGAATATTCTAAAGTCTGGCGAAGTGGGCCGGCTAGTCGCAAATAACTTTAAATCAACCATCGTTTACGTACCCTTATTAGAAAAAAATCATGAAACAGGCGAGTCATTAGACTATTTAGAATTTTCCCTTCTATTAGAGGAAAAAATTCGAGATCAATATGCTGGCCAAGGTTCTGTCGTGAATATTAAAATAGTAGGCTTTGCTAAAAAAATTGGTGACTTGATCGAGGGAATGTTTGCGATAGCAGGCTTCTTTTTAGTGGCCTTGCTTATCACCACTGTTTTACTTTTTACTTATTCTCGGTGTGTCGTGAGTACTTTTGCCACGGTCATCTGCTCAACGATTGCTGTGTTTTGGCAGATGGGTTTAATGCATAGTCTAGGATATGGCCTGGACCCTTACTCCGTACTGATCCCTTTTATTGTTTTTGCGACGGCAATTAGTCACGGGGTTCAGTATATCAACAGCATGACGCATGAAGTCGGTGCTGGGCATGAATTTAAGCAGGCCGCAATTAATACATTCAGGCATCACTATTTACCTGCTCTACTAGCGCTGGTGAGTGATGCAATTGGCTTTTTCTCATTAGTGCTGATTGATATTGATGTGATCAAGGACCTTGCTATTGGTGCCAGTGTTGGCATTGTGAGCATTATTATTACCAATATGATTTTGTTGCCTATTGTTATGTCTTACCTTGGTGTGACCAAACGAGGGGTTAGTAATGTGCAGCATGTTGAGGAAAACCCTAGCCCAATTTGGGCGCGTATTGCGCAACTCGCTAGCCATAAATATGCATTGATTTTTATTATTATGGCGCAATTTGGTCTGGCTTTTGGTTTGTATGTGTCTCAAGACTTGAAAATTGGTGAGCTAGATGAAGGCGCGCCGGAGCTTCACCCTGACTCACGCTATAACCTGGATAACAGCTTTATTACCAGTAATTACTCTACCAGTGCTGACGTGATGGTATTGATGGTGACAACACCTGTCGAGCAGTGTAATTCTTATGCAGTGATGGACATCATGGAGCGTTTACAATGGGATCTGAACCATACGGATGGCGTGCAGCTCAGTGTATCTATTGTCAATATCTCAAAGGGCGTGACAAAAGCCTTTAATGAAGGCAGTTACAAATGGCTTGAGTTATCTCGAAACCAAAAAATTATTGATACCTCGCTTCAGTATGTACCTTCAGGGTTTATTAACAATGATTGCAGCTTGGCACCAATTTTTGTGTTCTTGAATGATCACAAAGCAGAAACCTTACAACGGGTTGTGGAAACGGTAGAGGGTTATACTGCTGAATTTAACTCAGATGAAGTTCAAATACTGTTAGCTGCGGGGAATGCCGGTATTGAAGTGGCGACCAACCAAATTATTGGAGCTTCCCAAAATGTGATGATGATAGTGGTTTACGCTGTTGTTGCATTTATGGTGTTGCTGGCCTATCGCTCAATGAGAGCCGTGATATGTATTGTACTGCCTTTGGTGATGACTTCGGTGTTATGTACTGCTCTAATGACTTACCTAGGGATTGGTGTGAAGGTTTCTACGCTACCTATTATTGCTCTAGGGGTTGGTTTGGGGGTCGATTACGGCATTTATATCTATAGTCGCCTGGAAGAGTATTTGGAAGAGGGGCTAACGCTTCAACAGGCCTATTATCATACTTTGCGCACTACCGGTAAAGCTGTCGCTTTTACGGGTCTAACGCTCGCCATTGGTACCGCCACCTGGATTTTCTCTCCCATCAAATTCCAATCAGATATGGGGATACTGCTTACCTTTATGTTCTTGTGGAATATGTTTGGAGCACTGACCTTATTACCCATGTTGTCTTATTATTTTGTAAAAGATGGCGAAGAGGATGACTTGGAAGTTTACGAAGTATAGGTAGGCTTGTTTTTCTTCAAAGTGGCCACAAAAGCAGACGCTTCCCCCTCACCATGTCATTCCCGAGACAAGGTGAATTGCGAAGCAAAAGAGAGCCACCTGGGTGGCACTTATTCGGGAATTCATACTCTTGAATGTATCGAGGGCTGCATCTCTCTTTAAAAACGTAGATGCGACTCAAGGGGCTACCGGTGTGACAATGTAAGGTTACCTTGTTTCCTAAGAAGCATGTGTCTTAAAAGTCCCGGTGCCCGTCATAGCGGTCAGAAAGCTAATCAATAACAATTGTCAGCCAGTTAGAAAATTGTCCTTGAATATCTAAAGAGTCAAGCGT
>Ga0105348_1001898_pt1 | contig 13296 bp, 13 predicted proteins | sample EN8Hudsemesocosm_2_FD_83504 | JGI IMG/M metagenome (GOLD analysis project Ga0105348, IMG submission 83504) | Methane-oxidizing microbial communities from mesocosms in the Hudson Canyon - EN8C Hudson Canyon | ecosystem: Environmental > Aquatic > Marine > Cold seeps | place: Hudson Canyon... | reverse complement strand
ATGGGGAGTAGAGTTAGGTAAAGGGTTAGCTAATAATATTCAAAAAGAGCTTGAAACTGGAGACATAAACCCTTCTCATGATAGCTCTACCTTAGGGTTAATTAGTTACTATAAATCCGCAGGTTAACTTAAGTATAAAATATTTACCCTTAGCTGATGTTTTTTGGAATTATACTAATTGAAGGGAATCTTTAATTTAAATTATTTTAATTCCCCTCAATAAAATTGAGAACAATCTACTAATTCAGCAAGCCGTTTACTTATCGTTGGGTAAACGGTTTTTTTAGTTTGAAAATATATAACAATTATTTACAGAAACCCTCAATATTAGAGTTAGTTAATTGATTATATAAATAATATTTTGACCCTGTAACAAAATCTGTGTAACTGCCTATTATTAATACCCATAAAGGTAGGTCTATACCTTCTGAACGTTGAAAACAGGCCAAGAAGCTATTGATGCTTACGACCTCTGAGTCGGATCAGACGACAAAGGTTATTAGGTCGGATTGAGCAATATATAGTATTTAAAACTATAAGTTTGTGGCCAAAATAACTATGCCACTACAACCTTTATAAAAAGTACCTAAATGATGAACGTATATATGGCAGAGCAAGATAATTGTTGCTTATTATTTGTACATGTTGGAATATGTGATTAACAAAAAAATACATGGACGTGACTGATTATGTTTAAATCTAAAATACTATTGTTCAATTTTGCAATCATAGTATCTATTTCTGCTTTTGCTAATATTTCCATAACTCCCGTTCATTCCATTAATGAAATCCCTCAAGCAGCACCATTAAAAGGTAAGTACCGCTTACATTTACTCGATGTCGGTACTGGTCTATCTATCCTTATTCAAGGACATGATTGGAATTTATTATACGATGCGGGATCTGCTGATGATAAATCAGGTAATCAACTAAAAGGAAATTCAAATAGCAGAGTAGTATCATACCTGTACAAAGCGATTGGTAAATCTGGTGTGAAAAGCTGCCAACCAGCGGAAGATGGATGGAGTAGGCATACAGGCTCAGCTCAAAAGATAATTGATTACGTATTTTTATCACACCCCCATGAAGATCATGGTGTAATGTTGGATGATGTACTTGAGTGCTATAAAGCAAGCAATATTTATGATTCTGGTCGTATCAATAACACCGTTTTTTATAGACGTTTTATTGAGAGGGTATCTGAAGAAATCGGTGTGAAATATAAAACAGCAAAAGCACCAACAGCTAATAAAAAAGTAAAAATTAAAGGAAAAGAAATAGATCTAGGTAATGCTAATTGGAAACAATTTAAAGTGATGGATATTGTCCATCTAGATGATTCTGCATCTTTTACAATTTTACACGCGAACGGAACATCTCAAGAGAGTGATCCAAACAGCAATTCAATTGTGATTAGATTAGATCTGGGTGATGTTTCAGTTCTTTTGGTTGGTGATGCTGAATCAGGCCCAAGAAAAATGCCTTCAGCAGATCTTGATGGTCTTGAAAAAGAGCTTTTTGATAACTTTAAGGACTTAATTGATACCGACATATTACAAGTTGGACATCATGGCAGTTTAACATCCTCAAGAACGAAGTTTATAAAAGCAGTCTCTCCTAAAGTTGCATTAATTTCAGCAGGTCCTAAAAAATACGGTTCAGTCATATTACCTGATGAAGCCATAGTAGAATCATTGGAGTTTCAAGGGATTCATATATTACGAACAGATGCATATGATGGTGAAACTTGCCCTGTAGAAAATAAAATTGGTAGAAACGATGACCGCTCTGGTGGTTGCGCTAATTTTATACTGGAATGGTAAAAAAATCGTTTTATAACTTCTAAAATATAGAGTTTAAATTCAATGAAAAGGATATCAGTTTATGACTACTAAATTTATAAAGTTCGAATTCAAATCAAGTGATATTGACCAGTTCAGTCTTATTATTCAAAAATCTAACGATGATGATTTTCATGAGGAAATGGTATCGAATCCACAGAATTTTTCTTTAGAATCTAATGTTGAATATGTATATATGCTTAGAGTAAAAGGCAACTCTGGTGATAAGTGTGAATTAGTTATCAGTGGTGCTAGCAAGGCTAGATCACCTGTAAAAAGAAAGATAAATGCTGGACAAAATAGCGATACATATTTAGATCTGTTAATTGCATAAGGAGGATTAATAATGAAACATGGAATATCAATAACTTTTATCATTTCTTTATTATCATTTCCTAACTATGCAGCAGATAGTGATGCTGTGTCTTTGGGTAATGCGCTAAATACTGTTGGGCAAACTAAGGTTGATAATATTACCTCTGGAGGTGGTAGTTCATTTGAATTAACTGCTGGAGAAAAAGATAAACGAGTAAGCCTTAAATGGGGAGTAAGCTCTCCACAATCTGTTTTTACTGCGGTATTTTCTGTTCCAGCAGATTCAGATGGAAATACAGATTTAGCTAACTTAGATGGGTTAGCTAAATATAATACGGTGACATTGAATTACAAGAGAACATTGTTTGCAGAGCCGTCTGTTCCTCTAATGGATTTAATGAAGTCTTGTCAAAATATTCAAAAGAAATTAAATCTAAAAACTGATGAAGGCTGTGCACTGAATGATTTGATAGCAAAATATGATGATAATCCTGAAGTATTAGAGCAGTTATTAGAACTAAACTCAAAAGCTTGGGGTAATAAACCCACCATCTTCTGGGGGGGAACAGCTACCTATGGTAGTAAGAAAATGAATTATTTAGATGAGAATACATTTGAAAAAAATGATGAAACCAAATATGGCTGGTCAATCAGCGGCTATATAGGTTTATTTAAAACTCTAGATTCTGTTTGGGCATTAGAACTAAAGCGAGAAGAATCGTATAAAGATTCAGATAGTGATATCAAATGTCCTCCAAACTCAACAAGTGATTATGTTTCTTGCTTATCTGGAGCCATTGGTGCTCCGATTAAAGAAAATAAAAATATTATTTCACTTCATTATAGAAAATCATTTGAATCATTTTCTATTAGCCCAAGTATTAATTTTGATAATAAGTCTAATGAATTTGGGGTAGATATACCTGTATTTCTATTTTCTAGCTCAGATAAGCAATTTGTTGGAGGGGTTAATTTAGGATGGACTAGCTTAGATGATGATCTTACTTTTGGAGTATTTGTTGGAAAAGCATTCTCATTTTTTTAAAAAGGTAGCTGATGCTAATAGTGATTTGAAAGTATCTAATTCAAAAGCTAAGGATTATCTGGAAAAACATATTAAAACTATTTCTGATATTAAAGCGGTCACAGGCCATGACTTTATAAATGGCAAACAAGTAGTTGAAAGAAGTAGTTTGTGGACGTTCGTAGGTAGTATGCCATTCTCTTTGGTAGGAAGGTGTAAATCTGATTATTAAGAGTATTAATAATTAATTTATATTGTCATTTCATTTAAAATTTTTGGAGAAATTTCATATGTCTAAAACTAGGGAGTTCTTAACCATAGGTGTATCCTCTTTAATCATTGCTTTGGTACTTTCAACTTTAAATTATTATTTAACGTTTAAACCTGAGTTAGAGTCCGCTCGTAACAGTGAAAAATCAATTAAACTTACTGTCTCTGACGTAAGTAAAACATATCAAAATCAAATTTCCGATATTCTCAGTCAGAATCGGGATCTTCATACGTCACTAAAAGAAATGGAGAGTGAATTAGAATCCACTCGTATGCAAAGTTCAGAGATACTTTATGGTATTGAAAATAAGATTGATGAGGCTACAGCTAAAGGGTATTACCTTTCATTGTTAGATGAAAATTCAGATATGTCCAAATCCGTAAGGATGGTTGATTATTTTGATGATATCAAAGGGTGGAGAGAACATATTGTTGATGGTAAAAAACGTTATACTTTAATTGATGTTTATTATGCTACTGACCGGAAAGCTAACAAACCTTCAATTATGAAAGATAGATTTATAGGGAAAAGAGATAAAGCTAAGTTAACACAATACGGTATCACTCAAGTTAGCATACCAGACGTACATGAAATAGGTAACATTGAGACCCGTAAATTGTGGAAATTTGAATTTAGTGAAGACCCCGAAAAGCACATCACCATAGCTGACATACAAGAGCTAAATAGCACCGATTATTTTCAGAAAATTAAAAATAGCATAAAGGACTCTGAAGGAAAGAATGCTTTTATATTTATACATGGTTTTAATGTTTCTTTTGAAGATGCAGCAAAAAGAACAGGTCAAATTGCATATGATCTTGAGTTTAAAGGTGTTCCTGTTTTTTACAGTTGGCCATCACAGGGTAAATTTTCTAGATACACTGAAGATGAAGCTAATATCAAGTGGTCACAGCCACATATTGAATCTTTTATAGAGGATTTCGCATTGAATTCAGGGGTAGAAAATATCTATCTACTTGCACATAGTATGGGTAGTAGGGGGTTAACACGTGCATATGTAAACCTTCTGAAAAAGAATCCGGCATTGAAGTCTAAATTTAAAGAAATCATATTAGCTGCTCCAGATATTGATGCTGATGTTTTTAAAGATCAAATAGCTCCGAAGATGGCTGACATTGGCGCTCCTGTAACTTTATATTCATCTTCTGAAGATATAGCTTTAAAAGCATCACATGCAATTCATGGTCACACTAGAGCTGGTGATTCGGGTGAAGGGCAATTAATACTTACAGGTTTTGAAAGTATTGATTCAACCAATGTTAAATCTGATTTTATCGGTCATTCGTCTTATGCAGATAATATCGCAATCCTTTCAGATATGTATTATCTAATCAATCGAGGATTGCGGGCTGTTGAGCGAAGAGGCTTGGATAAACACCAAAAACCAGCAGGCGTTTATTGGAAGTTCAAAAAACTTCCTGATTGATATGTTTTAAGTCATAAGTCATTATCTGCAAGTTATCAAAGTATGGTAACTGGCAGGTTTATTCATGAACAAAAAAAATTGTTCATGTAAAGTTATCTATATTCAGTTTCACCACTGCTTTGCAGTGAAAATACTATTTATTCTTGTGGATCAATCGGATATTTTAATTAGCCGTTCTTAATAGTTTTGATACTTTAAAAAAAACGACCATTAAACTATACTGTGTTTTTATACAGTCATATTTGGTGGTAATGTTTTAATGAAATTTATTCCTATCTTAATTCAAGCTGGAATATCTGGTTTTGAATCTCCCGCAGCAGAATATAAAGAACTTGGCTTATCGTTAGATAAGCTTTTGATTTCAAATCCTGATGCAACGTTCTTTGGTCTAGCACAGGGAGAATCTATGATCGAAGCAGGAATTTTTGATGGTGATTTGTTATTAGTAGATAGGTCTGAAGATGTTAAAGATGGTGATGTTATTGTCGCTAATTACAACGGCTGTTTTACTTGTAAATATATAGATAAAAAATTTGCTAGATTGCTATCTGCTTCACCTAAGTTTTTACCTGTAAAGATTTCGCCTGAAGATGAGTTTCAGTTAGAAGGTGTTGTTACATGCTCATTTAGACTTCATCGAAAGTTGAGAGAATTATTAGCATGTATGCACTAGTAGATGCGGTTTCTTATTACGCTAGTGCTGAAAAAGTCTTTGATCCAAAAATTAGAAACAAGCCAGTTGTTGTTCTAACAAATAACGATGGCTGCATCTGTGCCGTTGACCCCATAGCAAGAAAGTTGGGTATCCCGAAATTCATCCCATATTTTCAAATTAAACATTTTTTAGCAAAACATAATGTGGTTGTTCGTTCATCAAACTATGAACTATATGCCGACTTAAGTGAAAGAATGATGAATGTGATCGGTCGGTTTTGTGATAATCAGTATGTCTATTCTATCGATGAATCATTTCTACATTTTAAAAATTACGATTCTCTCATTAAAGACTGGCATCAATATGGCCATGATATTAGACGGGCCGTTTGGAGAGAAACTCGGCTGCCTGTAGGTGTTGGCTTTGCTACTACACCAACGTTAGCTAAGGCTGCGAATCATGCCGCTAAAAAGCTAGTAGGTTATAACGGTGTTGCCGTTATTGATGATGATCGTTCACGAAAAGAAGTGCTAGAGAAAATGTCTTTAACAGATGTTTGGGGTATTGGTTCACGCCTTGGTAAACAATTAAGTATTTTAGGAATAAAAAATGCTTGGGAGCTAGCTAATCAAGATCCCAAATACATGCGTCAACAATTTAGTGTGCTTGTTGAGCGGACGGTGAATGAATTAAACGGTATTGCATGCTTAAATTGGGATGAAGTTAGACAAGATAAAAAAGAGATCTTTTCTACAAGAAGTTTTGGCCAACGTGTTGTTGACTATAATGCTTTAAAAGCCGCAATTACGAGCCACGGATGTATTGTTGCTCGCAAAATACGAAAGCAACGTTCTCTTATAAAGCGGCTGTTAGTATTTGCTTCAAGTTCCCCACATGATGATAATTATTATAAAAAATCACTCATCTATGAATTTCCTGTCGCTACAGATAACACACTAAAAATTGCGGAAGGTATTTCATTTGTTTTTGATCAAATATTTTTAAGTGGTGTAAATTTTTATCGGTGTGGTTGTGGTGCTATTGAACTAGAAAACTGCCAATTCCAGCAACAGGATATGTTTAATCATAGTGTAAATAATCCTGAGTTAATGCAGTGTTATGATCATATAAATAACCGATACGGCAACGGAATACTAGAAGTCGCATCGGCAGGCCAAAGAGAAAAATGGCAGATGAGGCGAAATTTCCTTTCGCCTGGATATACAAGTAGATGGAGAGATATCCCTAAGATTATTTGTTGATATTTAATTGGTTGCTCTAAGGACAATTATTTAAGATGCTTGTTGATAATCATCATTTTCTTCAACGTATTTCATAGCTGACTTAATTGAGCCAAAGTAATAGACCAACATTTTAAGTCTCTTGTCTTTTACATTTTGAGGTGTGTCTTGATGCAGAATGTCTAGCCATGCTTTGACTAAAGCCCATGGTGGGAGTTCTTGGTTCATTCTAATCATCCTTGAAGTTGAGTAACAACATAAGACTAGATGATGATCCAAGTTAAAGCCAACTAACCGCTTTGTCTATTTGGCTGTTATCTAAATAAAAAATAATTTACATTGTTAGGGGCAATGTTATCCATTACCAAATACCAGCAGATTGACACCGACTTTTTACCACATCATTATCACTATTCTGAAGGCTGATTATTTTTTTCGCTCTAGTGCACTCCCAAGCATCTACAGGATGCATTTTATCCCAAGCATTCATTAGTTGTAGTTGTGATTTACTCAGACTATATCGCTTGTAAGCCCCATCCATGTAAAGATATGTGCGAGAAATCTGGCCTCTAGCAATCTCTGGTGGCTCTGCTTTACGACTGTCTATTTTCATTGCGCAACTACCGAAGTCACTTTTTACAGAAGGTAACATAGTGAAGTTATAATTACTTCTTAGGGCGTTAACAGCGCCAATAGCAGGGTAAAGATTAAACATGTCAGCTTGCATGTATCGATATTCAGTGTTTATTTTCTCAGCACATTTACGGCCTTTAAATGCTTTGCCTTTGTTATCTATGCATTGCTCATGGCCATCACGCCACTCGCTAAAGGTACGACCGAAATTTTCGGCTGGCACAACATGTTCCCATTCTATCTTTTTAGCTCGCTTAACATATTTAGTCGTTGAGAAACCTTTAGGAGCCGTTACCTGTTTCTTAGCGTCAAATGTCGCACTGCAATAAATTGTTATACGGTGATTATTGTAAACTTTCTTTTCTAATGTTTTTTTAGCTTTACTAAATGATTGTATTTCTTGGTTGGCAGCTTTGCTTGCAAATGATAGTAACAATAAGCTACTAAATAGAATAATAACTTTTATCATGTTAATTTTCCGTACTACTTAAAGGGATATATTTCATTTGGCCATTGCCCAAATGCTGAAGCTTAAAATTTAAATTACCTTCATCGCTTTTTAACTGGATATCAATGTACTCAAGAATGTTTTTAGTTGATTTTCCAATATTAATGGCCATAGTTTTTCCTGGTGTTAGATCTCCATACGAAAACCAATAATCATCAAATGGTCGAAATGCCTGTGTATTTTTTGTTTCTTTGTAAGTATTTCCGGCAACAACATTAGACCATTTAAATCCTGAAGTGTTAGTGAGGATTACTCGGTCATAGTTCAGCATGTGCCAGTCCATTGACCATGAAAAGGAAAGACCAAATATTTCCGAATAGTAACTTGGTGCATTATCCTGAAGTAACTTAATAGCTTTATGATCCCTAAGATTATCTAGCCCTTGTGGAAATTGCTGCTTTATTTTAAGCAGAGACTCATAACAACTATCGTATGATTTAAGCTGGCATTGGATAGCAAAAGCCATAAAAGGTATGAATGTATTGTCGTTACTATTTTTAACGGCTTTTGACATGCCTTTAAGGCCCTCTATGTTATTTTTTTGAGTTAAATACTTTAGACCAGCAATAAAGTGAATAAATGTATTGTTTGGAGATAAAACCTTTAAATCATTCGAAAGTTTAGATATTTCATCTTCTCCTTTTTTAATAACAATACCTAATAATATCAACTGCTCCAAAATATCTATTTTTATATCCGCATTGTATGTAACTTCAGAAAGTTGTTTTAATGAATCGCTATAATTAGAGAAGGATTTTTCATAATTTTTTTGAAAAAACTCTGATTTGGCTAATGTGTATTTAATTGGGTAAAAACCATTAACTCTTGCGTCTAACTCAAGCAACTTAGAGTAATTATCTTCTTTATACTTTTTTTCGATAGAAACAAACTGCTCTGCGTCTTTTAAGGTTAAAGCATTAGCTTTTGAGGCATACTTCCTAGCTAACCTCAATTCAAATTCAAACTCTGTAAGGTACTTTTTACTTTTTAATTGATATTCTTTTAAGGACTCAGGTGAAACTAAAGTGTTGTTACCAGGATGTTTATTTACGAATTTTGATAAAAATGAAATGCTAGTGGTAGCACTTCCTCCTAAAAACATAAAATCTGCTGCCATTGCACCCGTTTTGGCCAGTGACATCAGCTTTTCTTTCTGTTCTTGTTTGTCTTGTGCTGCTAAAGCTGTTTCATGCTTTTGAATATTTTCAAAATTTAACTGAAGATCATCAGCCAGCCCTAAGAATCTTTTATAAATAGGAAGAAATTCTTCAGGCACTTTTTCCAATGCTATATTTTCAGTAAAAGACTCTTTAACAATTGAAGGGCTTATACCCTGTTTTACAAGTGCAAAGTTATAAACTAGATGATTATATGCATCAGCTTTAACATCAGCGAATGCATTAACTGAAAATATAGATAGAGCGGCAATTATTAAACGAAGGTACAACATTATAATCCTTTATTTCGGAATTTTGATTTGTTTACAGCTAAAAAGTATAATAGTTACTTCTAGCCCTGTTTATCTTTTTTATAAAACTGGCATTGTGGTAAAGCCATTTTTATTAAAAATTCATCTGTGGTTTCTACAGCTAATTGTCCATCCGAAATACTAGCAATAGGTTCTCCCGCTAAAGTAGTGCTAGCTTCTTCAGGTTCCAAATAGCAATATTGTTCAATGGGTTCAATTAAATTATCAGGCAGGTAATTTTTACCTGTAACAACGAACTCTCCTGTTTCAATTTGGCTTCGTAAAAAAACGGTAAAGCTAGTATCTATTATTTGTTCTGATTTAGTATTTGATTTAGCTATCTCCTTGAGAGATAGGCTTGTTTCTTTATCTGTTTTTTGCAAAATAGGTTTTGGTGACTCTAAAAAGAACAGCCAATAGATAATAGCAATAGTTAAACATATTACTGATAGAGCTGATGATATAAGGATAAAAATCATTGATCTATTCATTAAACGTTGAGAAGAATACAACTTCGAGAGTTCAGTTCTTTTTTCAACTTCAACATCTATAGCATTATTCATTGCGGTGAAATTGGACGTACTATATTCCTTTTTATGCGACAAATTTTCTATAGTCATTTACGCCACACTTTCTTTATCAGTATCTAAGTTACCAACTGCGCGATTAGAAAGGTTTATCAAAGTTTTGTCATCTGTATAAAGAGGAACATGAACAATTTCTTTTTTAATAACTTCTACTGGTACATCTCTAAATATAACTTTTTCAACAGGCACTTCTTTAACAACTTCTTTAACAATAGTTTTATAAACAGGTTCTCTAGAAAGTTTTCGTCGATATGTTACATATCGTCTAAAAGTCATTAGAAGTTTAGTTAATGAGTGCTTAATTCCTTGTTTTTTAGCTGTTCTATCACCTCGTTCTGGTATCGTATTATCTCTAATGACTAACGAAGCAAGCGCCAGAATTATACCTGTAAACGCGATCAATAATGCAAGTGAACCAAACCAGAGCGTAGCTATAGTCATAACATCTTTACGCTCTACATCCGCAGCGCTTTCTTTGCCCCAAAACCATTGAGCCATCCTATATACTTGATTATCTCCAACCTTAATGTTTATTTGATTTCTCAAATCAACTCGCTTGTTTTGTAGTATAAGAATTGACTCGTCTATATCTGTCACTACTTGGCTATTATTAGATAACCTTTCATAATCAGTGTTTCGAACTGATTTATTTTCAGTTTGTTGTTGTTGAAATTGTTCCTCAGTATCTAAAAGCTCCTTTTGGTGTTTGCCAACAATAGCTTCAATATCCTTTTCGCGACTACCTACACTTTTACTAATATCAATATTCAACTTTTTAATTTCAGAGTTAACTTCATCAATTCTTTTTTGAAAGGCGCTTCTAATTTCTCTTGAAGCTAACTGCTGGTCATTGCGCATATTTGTTTGCTGATCGGTCGCATTAAGGCTATTTAATTTAACACGCAAAGTTTCAACCATTTGTCTTTGCGTTGCTAGCTTCTGCTCCCATTTTTTGGTGACAGAGCTAGACGTAAAGAATGAATCATCTATTTCAGCTTGAGCTTTGATATCCATTTCTTTAAGGTTTGATTGTTCTCTACTTAACTGACTTTGCAGCGTCCTTCTTTGCGTTGACAGTTCTGTAGAAGCATTATCGATAGCAAGCGAGTGTTGTTTAGCTAAACGAGATACCTCTTCCTTACGTTCTTGATAAATAACATCTAGTTCAGCTTGTTTCACCTTAACCTGTTCTTTCAAGGATGCTACAAATTCGGTTTGAATGCTCGCCCTAAGCCTTTGAATTCTATCCTGGATAACAAGAGACTGGTTTTGTCTTTGTTCAGATATTTTTGCATGTCGATCGTTATAATCTTTTTCAATTAACTCTGATGTAAGGTTAGCTAATTTTTCTCGTCGCTCTTGCAATGGAGGAAGCTTCTCTTCAACGTTTATTAACTCTTTCTTATACTTATCGATAGTAAATATTAATGCTTGAAAATTTCGCTCAAAACCATTCATTGCGCTCTCAAACGTAATTAATGCAATGAAAAATAAACTAAAACCAAAAATGACTTTCCAAAGGGTTCGGGATGTATGATAGAAAGCTTCTACAAAAGGAATTTTTGTCGCTTCTACAACAGCAACCATTAAAAAAGGAACAGCAGCAATAAATACGTTGGTATAATCACCAAAACCCATCCCTGATTCTCTATACAATTCCATTTCTGTAAAGCTGGTGACCATAGACATTATTGCAATGGCAACACCTATCAAAATAGCAAAACCTTCAATTATCCAGGCAAATTTGTATAAAAACTTTCCTACTTTTTCTCTTTCAGGGGAAATTTTTCTAAGTTGGGTCGTTGGAGCATTAGCGAGAGTATCTTCCATTTTATTATTTTCCATTTATCGTAAAGGCAATAGCTTATCGGTTGTAATACGTAATTATTTATTACAATATAAACATATATTTACATAATTTTCTTGCCTTAAGTTGCTTCAATGTCCAATTTTTTTAAAAATTCTGTTATTTGCCTTGTTACATTCTTCCTTTTAGTTAGTTGCGCTAATGGGAATAAAGGAGTTCAAAGTGATAATGTCTCAATAGCGCCAAAACAACCAGAGACTAAAAAAGGTGGAAATGCACCGAGCGATGAGCAATCAACCTCCAACGATTCAGAAAAAGACGCTTTAAATAACGATAATACTAACGCTTCAAGTACACCTCAAAATGAGAGTGCCCCAACAGCACCAGAGCAACAAGAGACTAAAGACGATAAAAGCTCACCGAGCAATGAACAATCAACCTCCAACGATTCAGAAAAAGACGCTTTAAATAACGATAATGTTAACGCTTCAAGTTCGCCTCAAAATGAGAATGCGCCAGTATCACCTGAACAACAAAAGACTAAAGAAAGTAAAAACTCACCGAACAATGAGCAATCAACCTCCAACGATTCAGAAAAAGACGCTTTAAATAACGATAATGCTAACGCTTCAAGTTCGCCTCAAAATGAGAGTGCCCCAACAACACCAGAGCAACAAGAGACTAAAGAAGGTGGCAACTCAATTGGGAAAGACACCCCCAGCCTAAATGAGAAAAAAACAATTAAAAATTTAGATGAAATGAGTGATAAAAAAGACACAAAGCCAACCAAAAAATGGAATATGCAAAGAAGAATTGTCACGAAGAAAAAAGATAACAATTAAAAAGGATTAATTAAATGGATTTATCAATTTACCTTAACATGATGATCAATGCCGCATGGTATTTGATACCAATTTTCATGTTTGCTGTCATCATAAAGTCAGCATGGTTTAAAGGTGTACTCGGTGAGTGGCAAGTTAACTTACTCATTAAGTTTTTCTTAGACAAAAATAAATATCACCTTATTAAAAATGTAACGCTGCCAACCGAAGATGGCACGACCCAAATAGATCACATCATCGTATCAAAATATGGCATTTTCGTGGTTGAAACCAAAAACATGAAAGGCTGGATTTTTGGTAGTGAAAATAAAAAGCAATGGACGCAAAAAATATTCAAGCACACATCTAAATTTCAAAACCCATTGCACCAAAACTATAAACACGTCAAAACGTTAGAAGCTTGTTTGAACACAAAGAATGATACTGTTTTCTCAGTCATTATCTTTATTGGCAATAGTACCTTTAAAACCAAAATGCCCGATAACGTGAGGTTCGCGAGAGGTGGTATTGAATATATTAAAAGTAAATCAGAGATAGTTTTTAATGGCGAAGAAGTAGCTAGCATTATTGAACAAATCGAGAGAGGTAGGTTAGAACGAGGCTTTAAGACTAACCGCCAACACGTTAAACATGTACGGAAAATTGTAGAAGTAAAGT
>Ga0105348_1001896_pt1 | contig 13318 bp, 13 predicted proteins | sample EN8Hudsemesocosm_2_FD_83504 | JGI IMG/M metagenome (GOLD analysis project Ga0105348, IMG submission 83504) | Methane-oxidizing microbial communities from mesocosms in the Hudson Canyon - EN8C Hudson Canyon | ecosystem: Environmental > Aquatic > Marine > Cold seeps | place: Hudson Canyon... | reverse complement strand
TATCGGAGCCAGTGACGTTGGGGTTGTTCACGTCATCAATATGGCTCAAAAAATGCTGACCGTGGATGATAAGTCTGAACCACAGATTAGTCTGACGGGTAAAACACGACAGCAGCATTCAGACTCAGATCTATTTATTGATGGCGTGGGCAACTTACTGACGCACATAGCCGGTTGTTGTGACCCTGTACCAGGGGATGAAATTGTTGGCTATATAACATTGGGGAGAGGCGTTTCTATTCACCGCCAAGACTGCAGTAATATATTGCAATTGCAAAGTGATGAACCCGAGCGGATTATCCAGGTAAGCTGGGGTGAAGCGCCGCGTAATGTTTATTCTGTTGATATTATGGTCGAGGCTTTTGATCGGCATGGTTTGTTACGAGATATTACGACGTTGTTGGACAGTGATAGGGTTAATGTGAGCGCTATGCAGACACTCTCCGATAGGCGTAAGAATACGGTGGACATGGTGTTCAGTGTCGAGATTAGTAACTTTGCTGAACTCAGTCGGGTGTTGGCGCGCTTAAATCAATTGCCGAACGTGGCATCCGCTAGGCGCAAACATAATTAAGTCTTCACCGTTTTAACGGTATCGAACAACCGCATAAGGCCTGCATTAATGCAGGCCTTATTTTTTTGTAGAGCATGCTAGGACGATCTATGAGTAAAGACACCACCGAAAAGGCTCAGAGTAATGTGGGCCAAACTTATGGTCTTGAGGACTTACTGACGTTAATGGCACGTCTTCGAGACCCTGTTGATGGTTGTCCGTGGGACATGAAGCAAGATTATAAGAGCATCACGGCATCCACCATTGAAGAGGCCTATGAAGTGGTGGATGCCATTGAGAATGATGACTTTGTTCATTTACGTGAAGAGTTGGGCGATCTGCTGTTTCAAGTGATCTTTTACAGTGAGCTATCCCGTGAAGCATCGCGCTTTGCATTCTCTGATGTCGTCGACGACCTCACGGCTAAGCTGATCCGCCGTCATCCCCATGTCTTTCCTGATGGTACTTTGGTAAGTCGTATGGGAACTGTTCGAACAGCAGACGAAGATGCGGAAATTAAAGCGCGCTGGGAGACCTTAAAGCTGAATGAAAGAGCAGCAAAGGGACAGCGTAAGGTGTTAGATGATGTACCGTTAGGGCTACCGGCATTGACAAGGGCCATTAAACTTCAGAAGCGCGCAGCGCAAGTGGGTTTTGATTGGCCTGACGTGAGTGGGGTGCTTGATAAAATAGAAGAGGAGATAACTGAGGTCCGAGAGGCATTGGCCAGCGGAGATCCTCTTGACCTTAAGGATGAACTGGGGGATGTTTTCTTCGCGCTCGGCAATCTGTGTCGCCATCAAAAAATTGATCCTGAAAGTGCTGTGCGCGGCACCAATAAAAAGTTTGAGCGACGTTTCGCTTATATAGAGTCACAGTTGGCTATCAAGGGAGGCAGACCAGATTCGGCAAGTCTTGAGGAGATGGATCGCCTCTGGGATGAGGCGAAACTGGTTGAAAAACAGGGTGGATGATTAGGGTAGCTATTGCATAGGATTAGGTGACTTTATCTAAACGATGTCGGTGTTCTTTGGTCAGTTTGAGAAACTTTGGGGTAATACCGGCGTCTTCGTATATCTCATCGCCCATTTCATCGATGGCAACTACATTGTTGCCCCTTATATAAGGCACCGATTGCTCAAAATCATCCAGTGCTGCACAGAGTAAGTCGGCAAGTAATATTTCGTCGGTTAATCGAGGGTATATGAAGCGAAGCTGCTGAAATTCTTCGGCTGCACTTAAAGGCAGTGAAATGTCGTAGGCTTGCTGGCTTACTGCTCCTTGACCAAATTGCTTCCATTTGTCGCTGATGTTCTTAAAAGGTTTCATGCGTGCCTCAGTGTTGAATGCCTAGGTTTTTCTTCATTTGAGCGAGTGCATGTGTAATTAAGTCGCTGGCTAGCTCGGATTCTGACCTGTGTGGGTATATTTCATGAAGTGCTGCGAGTTTTGCGGCTAATTCGATCGGAAGGTGAGGCTGGCTTACATTTTCTTTGTTGGTGGAGGCGCTGGGCCGCCCCCAAGTTTCGATGATGTCTTGTATCTTCATGCGGCTGCCTTCTACTGCTTTCTGATGACTAGAATGGCCATAGAGTAAACTCTCTATATATAGTTATAGCTTAGCAATTTGTCTTCGTGTGCTATTTGAGGCCGGAAAAGTGGGTTATGCCACGTTTTAGCAAGTATTTTTCAGGTTCATAGCGGTTTGACTTTGCAGCGCGAGTGTAATGAGGCGTGCCTCTTCTATATATAGGCGTTGGGGCTCTTCGGTAGATAGTACTTTCTCGGATGGGTTAGTTAAAACTGTCTTTGTAATGCGGTATTTACCCGATTCTAATCCCTTTTAAATCAGTGGGTTATAGATGTTGTTAGGGCGTTTTCTGGTTGATCCTTGTGATTGGATATATCTCCGTGTATCTTAGGCCACCATTTTTCAGCCTTCTCTTCTAATCACCTCTGCGGAAATACTTAGCAGATGGTCCCTGAGAGATAAAAAGACTACAGGAGCATTTAATCCAATGCGTATCATCTTATTGGGCGCGCCAGGCGCGGGTAAAGGTACTCAAGCGCAATTCATTATGGAGAAGTTTGGTATTCCACAAATTTCTACCGGGGATATGCTGCGCGCAGCGGTAAAAGCTGGCACGCCTCTGGGTTTGCAGGCGAAAGATATTATGACTTCAGGAGGCTTGGTCTCTGACGAACTGATCATCGGCTTGGTAAAAGACCGTATTGCTCAGGATGACTGTGATAAGGGGTTCCTGTTTGATGGTTTCCCACGCACGATTCCTCAAGCCGAGGCTTTACAGGAAGCTGGTGTGGCCATTGACTATGTCATGGAAATTAATGTCGATGACGAAGAGATTGTGGCTCGTTTGAGTGGTCGTCGTGTGCATGAAGCTTCTGGCCGTATTTATCATGTGGAGCACAACGCTCCGAAGGTTGCCGGCAAAGATGATGAAACGGGCGAAGATTTGGTTCAGCGGGCTGATGATACTGAAGAGACAGTACGCAAGCGCCTAGGTATCTACCATGATCAAACAAAGCCTCTGGTTGGTTTTTATCAAGGTTTAGCGGAGAACGATGCGGGTGCGGCTCAATACTCTTGCGTTGAAGGTGTTGGCAGTTTGGACGATATCCGTGAGAAGGTTCTTGCTGCATTGAACTAATACTCTTGCTCTTTTAAGTAAGAATCGAATAGGCTCCATAGGAGCCTATTTTTTTGCCTGAAGTTTACTGTTTTGTTGAGAGGTGTGTTGTGTCAAATAAGTGGGGTGTAATTCTCGTTAATCTAGGGACACCGGAAGCCCCAACGCCCGCCGGAGTTCGTCGCTTTTTAGCTGAATTCCTCAGTGACCCAAGGGTGGTTGAAATCCCGCGGCTGATTTGGAAGCCGATCTTGTATGGGATTATTCTTCCGTTCAGAGCTAAGCGTGTGGCCAAACTCTACAAAGAGATATGGACAGAAAAAGGCTCGCCGCTTAAGTCGATTACAGAGGATCAAACGGCTGCTCTGCAGACGAGGTTGTCTGAGATCTACGGTGTTGAAGCGCCGTCGGTCGTTTATGCCATGACATATGGTGCCGTAAAGTTGGCTGACCGAGTGGCCGAATTGGAAGGCCGGGGTGTGGAACGAATTTTGGTTTTGCCGCTTTACCCTCAGTACTCAGCAACGACAACGGCGGCGGTGTACGACCAATACGCACAATTGCTAAGCCAACAGAGGAACATTAGTGATCTCATCGTGCATAAGAGTTATTACGCTCGAGACGATTATATTCATGCCTTGACGGCATCTGTTCGAGCCTATTGGGAGGCTCGAGAGCCAGCCAATAAGTTACTTTTCTCCTTTCACGGTATTCCTAAACGCTGCGTTGAGCTGGGTGACCCCTATTTTGATCAGTGCCAGGCTACCGCACAACGAGTTGCAAATGAGCTAAAGCTGAATGATGACGCATGGGCTGTGAGTTTTCAGTCTCGCTTAGGCAGGGCTGAATGGTTGAAACCTTATACTGATCAGTTGCTGAGTGAGTGGGCAAAATCTGGAGTTTCCTCGGTAGATGTTATTTGCCCTGCATTTGCGGCCGATTGCTTGGAAACAATCGAAGAAATTGACGGTGAGAATCGAGAACTGTTTTTAGGCTCGGGTGGTCAAGAGTATGGGGTGATTCCTTGTCTCAATAGTAACCCAGAGCATATCGCAGTGATGAGTAATATAGTGGAGGAGTACGTTCGGGTAACTCATCGTTCAACAGGGAATCAGCATTTTGTCTGACCCTGCGCGGTGATTCTGAGCCTTAAACACCAGCTTATTGCTGGTGTTTTTATTTGTGTCATTAGGTTTATCAAAGATTTTCACTTCTTATTTGATTGATTCCTTAGCTAAAACCGTGTTTTTTTAAAAAAATCGCCTGTTTTTTAATTAAAAACAATAAAACTTAACCATTAGGGGTGCAAAAACTCTTTTTTTTAAATAATATATTCTTGCTTAACTGTGGCAATTTATATATGTGCTATGGTTCATGTGTTAATGGATGGGTATTTTTTTTTAGTCGAGGAGACATAAGATGGCACGAGTAGCGAAAAAAGCGCCTAAGCGTTCTGCTGCGAAAACCAAGCCGGCGGTGAAGAAATCAGTAACGCCTGCGGTTGAGAAAGCGCAAGAAGCATTTAATAAAGTACAAAAAGATGTAGCAGCACAAGCCAAGGTCGTTGAAGCCGCTCGTAAAAAAGCAGCTGCAGCTAAAGCAAAATCAGCAAAATCTAAGAAAGCTGCGGATAAGCGCGCCGCGGCGAGTGCTAGTCAAGCCGTATCAAAGGCTTCTGCTAAGGCAAGTACTCTGCGTACTAAGTCATCGGCAGCTAAGTCTCAGCTGAATAGTGTACAAGCAGTTGTTGCGGCAGCAGCAAAAATGGAGGCCTTGAAGGCTTCATTGGCGCAGAAGGCTGATTCTGAATTGGCTACGGCAGTTCAAGCTTTCGAAGCTAAGTGGAAAAAGAAGCGTGCAGCGGCGGATGCGAAGAAGCTTAAGTCAGTGGCTAAGAAAGCAAGCACTAAGACTAAGGTAGCGGATGCAAAAGCGGCGGCAAAAGCGAAAGCAGCGGCTAAGAAATCGGCTGCAAAAGAAAAGGTAGCGGCTCAGAAGGCGGCGGTTAAAGCCAAAGCCGCTGCAAAAAAGGCAGCGGCTAAAGCAAAGGCAGCTGATAAAAAGGCAGCGCTTAAAGCTAAAGTAGCGGCTAAAAAAGCTGCGGCCAAGGCAAAGAAGGCTGCTGCACCAAAGAAGCCAGCTAAAGCCAAGGCGAAGAAGCCAGCTAAGGCAGCGGCGAAGAAGCCAGCTAAGGCAGCGGCGAAGAAGCCAGCTAAGGCAGCGGCGAAGAAGCCAGCTAAAGCAGCAAAGAAATCTGCAGCTAAACGCGGTCGTCCAGCGAAGAAGTAACTCTCTGGTGTGTTGGAAAACCCCCTCACCGCAAGGTCAGGGGGTTTTTTTTCGTATGAAATACCGTCCGTTAATCGCCCTAGGGCTTTTTTGGCCCGATGTAACCTTCTCGGGTGGCTTACTTTTTTATACGAAGGGTTTGGTAAATCACTTCCAGTGCTAAGAGCTACTGTATAGATTTTGTAAAATCTGCGAAAATTGGCTCACTTTTCTGGGGCCTGAGCTTCGGTGTTCTGTTTTTTTAAAGGTGAACGTTATGCCCTCTATACTTGCGGTTGATACCTCTTCCGACTCTTGCTCCGTTGCCCTCCTGAAGGATGGGGAATGCTCTACCCTATCAGTTGATGCCCCGCGAGAGCATAGCCAGCGACTGCTTCCAATGATTGATGAGCTTTTGAAAAGCCGAGCCATTACTTTAGGCGAGTTGGACGCCATAGCGTATGGTCGTGGCCCAGGCTCGTTTACCGGTTTGCGTATTGGTCTTGGTGTTGTACAAGGACTTGCTTATGCTGCCGATTTACCGGTCTTGCCGGTATCTACATTACAGACGATGGCAATGACGGCGCAGCGGCTGCACAATTTTACGGCGGACCAGCCCTTGCTTGTGGCTCTGGATGCGCGGATGTCGGAAGTTTACTGGGGGCACTTTGCTGGTAAAACGGCAAAACCCCTCAGCGACGAATATGTAGCGGCGCCCTCAAAGTTGGCGGAGTATTTATCGGCTCAGGAGAATATCGCATCATTTGTAGGCTTGGGGCCAGGTTGGCACTACCCTGAGCTACAGGCGCTGGGTTTACCTGTTGAGCATCAAGATATTTCCCCTCAAGCGGAGGACATCTTAAGTTTAGCTTTGCTTGAATGGAATGCTGGTCGTGCTATTACTATAGAAGATGCACAGCCGACATACTTACGCGACAGTGTGGCTTGGAAGAAACGTGAACGCATACGTAAACCCTCATGATTTCTTACAGATAGATTTAGCCGTGGTTATCTAAAGTTGTTATTAAAGGTGTGTTTACAAAATGGATGTTTTTCAGTTAGCACTGTTGGCGCTGATTCAAGGAATTACAGAATTCTTACCAGTCTCGAGCTCGGGACATCTTATTTTACCTGCCGCCTTGTTGGGGTGGCCAGATCAAGGGCTGGCTTTTGATGTCGCGGTTCATGTGGGTTCACTCTTGGCTGTTTTGGTTTATTTTAGGCTAGACCTTATCGAAATCGTTTCAGACTGGTTTGGTAGCTTCCGCGGGCAACATACGCCGCAAAGTAAGATCGGGTGGCTGGTGATACTGGCTACTATACCTGCTGGGGCGGCAGGGCTAATCTTTGGGGGTTGGATAGAGGATAACCTTCGTTATGCGTGGGTTATTGGGTTAACAACAATAGTCTTTGGGTTGTTATTGGGTTGGGCGGATTGGTTTGGTAAGCGCCAACATGCTCTTTCGATGCTCAGTTGGCAAGGTGCCTTATTGATTGGTTGCGCACAGGCATTGGCGTTAATACCAGGCACCTCACGTTCAGGTATTACCATTACGATGGCGTTGATGCTGGGATTGACCCGTCAGGCTTCAGCGCGTTTCTCATTTCTTATGTCTATTCCTCTTATTACCCTCAGTGGTGCATACAAAGGTCTGGACCTTCTGAATAAGCAAGATACCGACTGGAGCATGATGTTGATGGGCGTAGCGGTGTCGGCAGTGAGTGCGGGTCTCTGTATTCATTGGTTTTTAAAGCTAGTTGATCGTGTTGGGATGCTACCGTTTGTAATCTATCGGTTAATATTGGGTGCAGGTCTGTTCTATCTCATATACGCGTAAGTGATGTTGTCGGCCGACAAGGTAGTGTTGAGTCCGAACAGGAGGCTACCGGTTTATTTGTGAATAGATATTTTATGGAGAGCAGAGAGTGTCACTTGTGAATAAGACAGAGTTCAATCTTGAATTGATGGATTTTTTAGCTAATTCACCTACACCGTTTCATGCGGTGAGGTCGATGAGTGAGTCTTTAAATAAGGCTGGTTTTGAGTGCTTGGCAGAGCAAGATGCTTGGCAATTACATCCGGGTAAACGTTATTACGTGACACGTAATAATTCATCGATCATTGCTTTTGTATATGGTCGAGCCCCGCTTTTGGCTGGCGGTATTCGAATCTTGGGGGCCCATACTGATAGCCCCTGTTTGAAGGTCAAACCTCAGCCTGAACTTAATAAGTCAGGCTATTTTCAATTGGGGGTTGAGGTCTATGGTGGCGCTCTCCTAAACCCTTGGTTTGATAGAGACCTTTCTCTTGCTGGAAGGATCAGTTACCGGACACCAGCCGGTGCGGTTGAGCATTCTCTGTTGGACTTTAATCGAGCGATTGCGGTAATTCCAAGTCTGGCCATTCATTTGGATCGTGAGGCAAACACCAAGCGCAGCGTGAATAAGCAAACGGATCTCCCACCTGTATTGATGCGCTCTAAGGCTAAGGGGGAGCCGTCTGCGGATTTTCGAGCTCTGCTTAAGTCGGAGATGCAAAAACAGGGGCTGGGAGATGTCGATGAGGTTCTCGATTATGAACTGAGTTTTTACGATGTTCAGCGCCCAGCCCTCGTAGGTTTGGAGAGCGAGTTTTTAACCAGCGCCAGGCTTGATAATTTATTGAGTTGTTATATTGGTCTACAAGCCCTTTTGAGCAGTGATGGTGAGCAGACGGCTTTACTGGTGTGCAATGACCATGAAGAAGTGGGCAGCATGTCTGCCTGTGGTGCACAGGGGCCGATGCTGGAGGATTTTTTGAGTCGTGTCCTCCCAGATACTGAGGCGCGGATACGTACGTTACAGTCTTCCATGATGGTTTCGGCTGATAATGCCCACGGCGTTCACCCTAATTACGCCGATCGACACGATGCGAACCACGGTCCGAAGTTAAATGATGGCCCGGTTATCAAGGTCAATGCGAATCAGAGTTATGCGACTAACAGCCAGACTTCAGCGTTGTTTCGCCATTGGTGTCACGAATTGGATATTCCTGTTCAGACGTTTGTCACGCGCACAGATATGGGGTGTGGCAGTACCATTGGTCCTATCGCTACAGCTGAGGTCGGGGTGCGTGCAATTGACATAGGTGTTCCCACCTTCGCTATGCACTCGGTACGAGAAATGGCCGGTGTAGCAGACAGCCATTATCTATACCGTGTACTGTGTCACTACTTGCTACAGACCCAGCTGACTTAATTCTTATTTCCCGTACTATCGAACATCAATTTCTCGTCTTACCTGGGCTCAAGCTTCTTGAGCCGTTAGTGGTGAGTTCTTTTGCAGGATAAGTGGACCGTGTATGTTGGACTCGAAGAGCCAAGCTTTGATGAGCGCGCTAGCGGCGTTCAGCCCTTTTGACAGTTTGGATGAGCCATATCTCGAGAAGATAGTCGAACAAACTCGCACGGTGAAAGTAGCTAAAGGTAAATTAATTTTCCGGCGAGGAAAACTCGCTGAGCACCGTTACTATTTATTTAAGGGCCAGGTTGACCTTGTTGACTCAGGTTTTACAACGACAACAAGAATGGCGAAAGACAGTAACCATCGCTACGCACTGACCGAGACGTCGCCGACACAGCTCTCTGCTGTGGCCAAAAGCGAGGTGATTTTGATCGAAGTGAATGCTGATTTCTTGGATCTTACTCTGGCTATGAGCCAAGCGCCGAAGGAAGAGCAGGCGGTTGCGGCGGTGCAAGCGGCGCCCATGGAGGATGTACACCTCTCTCAGGCCCATATCCAAGTAGAAGAGGAGGGTGTTGACTGGATGTCTTGCCTGCTTAGTACGCCATTGTTTAGGCGAGTGCCGCCTGCACACATTCAGCAGTTATTTACGCGGTTCCAATCACGGCCCGTTAGAGCCGGTGAAGTGATTATCAAAGAGGGGGAAGAGGGCGACTACTTCTATGTTGTCGAACAGGGGGAGGCCCTGGTGACGAGTGTTGTCGGGCATATCGATGTTACCTTGGCTCCGGGTGACTACTTTGGCGAGGAGGCACTAGTCGGGAACACTAAGCGTAACGCGACGATCACTATGAAAAGTGATGGTCAATTGATGCGGCTGGGTAAGGATGACTTTACAGCCTTGTTACACGAGCCTGTGCAGAACTATATTAGTTGGGATGCATTACAGGATTTAAGTAATACGACCTACCAGATCATCGATGTTCGATTGCCTATGGAGTTTCGTCATCTGCATTTAGCGGATAGCCGAAACTTGCCACTGATGACATTGCGGCAAAAATTAGCGGACCTCGATACAAGCCTTCAGTATGTAGTATCGGATGATGCTGGACGACGCTCCCTCCTTGCGGCCTACCTTATGTGCCAAGTGGGGCTGAATGTGGTTATTTTGAAAGATGCCGGTTTGTATTACCCGGAGGCCCTCTAAAGTGATGGCCTAAGTCTACCAGGCTGATGAGTTCATACGTATTTCTGAGCTAGCTGACTTACGGTATTAGTCATTTTTGAATGACCTGATAAAGCGCCTGAGATTACCTCTCTTTATACTGCTGGTATAAGCCCCTTGTCGGTGCTGTTAAGTACTACGTAGACGGGCAAGGAATCCTTAAATCTTGTATTATGCCTTCATTATTATGTTAGGCGAGACGTGCCAGTACGGCGCCTAGGGCAACAATTGGGAAGCAGTGGCTATTATGACAAAGAAACGTATTTTGACGGGTATCACGACAAGCGGTACACCGCACTTAGGTAATTATGTGGGCGCCATTCGACCCGCGATTGCCGCCAGTAAGCTCGACGATAATGACTCTTTCTTCTTTTTAGCGGATTTTCACGCGTTAATTAAATGTCATGACCCAGAAATGGTGCATCAGTCTACCCGCGAAATCGCCGCTGCTTGGTTAGCGTTTGGCTTGGACCCTGAAAAGGTGGTCTTTTACCGTCAGTCGGACGTGCCGGAAGTGCCTGAATTAAGCTGGTTGTTGACGTGTATGACTGCTAAAGGCCTGATGAACCGTGCGCACGCATACAAGGGAGCAGTTGATGCCAATAATGACGCTGGCAATGATCCTGATGCCGGTATCACTATGGGGCTCTACAGTTACCCAGTATTGATGGCGGCTGATATTTTGATGTTCAATGCCAATGAGGTGCCTGTTGGCAAAGACCAAATCCAGCACATAGAAATGGCGAGAGACTTAGCGACCCGTTTTAATCATCACTTCGGTGAAAAGTTTGTACTGCCAGAAGCCGTTGTTGATGACCATGTTGCCGTGCTGCAAGGGTTGGATGGCCGTAAGATGAGCAAAAGTTACGGTAATACAATCCCATTGTTTCTAACTGAGAAACAGCTAAAAAAGCATATTAATAAAATCAAGACCAACTTATTAGAGCCGGGTGAGCCGAAGGATCCTGATACCTCGACGGTTTTTCAGTTGTGGGAGGCTTTTGCAACTGAGCAACAAACCGTGGAAATGCGCCAAGCGTTTGCCGATGGTATTGCTTGGGGTGAAGCTAAAAAGCAGTTGTTTGAACTTATTAACGGCGCATTAGCTGAACCTCGTGAGCGTTATAATGACTTAATGTCTCGACCTGAAGAGATGGAAGCTATTTTGGTGAAAGGTGCTGAAAAGGCGCGCCGCTACAGTAAACCATTGCTTGAAAAATGCCGTAAAGCCGTCGGTATCCGCCCGCTAGGCTAAAACAAGGGTTCCTTTAAAAGGCCTGAATAGGACTGCTGACCGGCGGTTCTGTTCGGGTTTTTTACGTTTTGGGCTAGAGGAGCGACACAGCCTTTCGATACACCTCCATTAATCCTTTTTGTCGCTCGGTGGCATTGGCAGAAACGGCAAAAACTGACTAACCTTGCTGTAGTACTTTGGGTTGAGTAATCGTTTAAATCAATCAAGTTGAAGGCGCTGTGGCCGATAAGTTGAATTGGGATATCCACTAAATTACGAAGGTACCCCCTTGTCAGAACGTTATAAATACGCGTGTCTATTCACTGTGTTTTCTTGGTTACTCAGTATTGCAATGCTGCTGTTGAGCGATAATCACACGCTGAACATTGCCACGTTGGTGCTGTGCGCTGTGGCGTCATGCTCAGTGTTACTCCGTGGTGCTCAGCCTCCTGAGGCTGCTGATTCTAACGACTCCAGCTCACTGTCTGAACGCGTGAGCCTGCATCAACAGGCGATTGGTCATGTTGACGAACTCTGTTCACATGTTGACCTTAATGGTGTCAGCATTCGCACGGCCGTAGAAACAAATGTGACGAACTTATCCAGTAGCTTTCAAGGGCTCATGTCTAAGTCCTCCGAGCAGAATGATGCGATGAAGCAACTGGTCTCACGCATCTCCGGTCAAGGGGAGGGCGCTGAGGGCCGTGTGACACTCGAGGGTTTTGCCTCAGAGGTGGGGCGAATACTCGATGACTATGTGAAGTTGTTTATTGATGTCAGTGATAAAAGCATTAGTGCGGTACACAATATTCAAGACATGACCGAGCAGTTCGACAGTATGTTTGCCTTGATCAGTGAAATTCGAGGCATAGCTGATCAGACCAACTTGTTGGCGCTAAACGCGGCTATTGAGGCGGCCCGAGCGGGGGAAGCTGGCCGAGGTTTTGCTGTGGTTGCTGATGAGGTTCGTAAATTATCCAAGAGCTCGAATAATCTGAATGAACAAATTCGTGCTCGGGCAGAGCAATCAAAGGCCACCATTACACGGGTAGAGAAAGTGGTCGGTGAAATAGCATCTCTTGATATGACCATTGCTATTGATGCCCGGGGTCACCTCGACGGGATGCTCGCCGAGTTAGAAGGGGTGAATCAGGATGTAACCACTGGCGTTGAAAAAGTGGCCGCGGTGAACGCTCAAGTCCAGGCCGATGTCTATCAAGCGGTCACGGCTTTGCAGTTTGCCGATATTGTTGGTCAAGACGCTGAAAAAATACGATTGTCAGTACAGGGAATCAAAGCCATTTTAGGTGTGCTCTCTGAGGTGAATGTCTCGGAGTTGTCGCCTAGGCATGATTGGCCTGCATTGAAAAACACGTTAGATTCAATCTTTGATGGTAATTCGACGAGCGACATTGATGTGTCTACCTCTGGCACGGATGACGAGCTGTTTTAGCTGTGTTGAAAAATAATTTGGCTGCATCATGGTTTAGTGATCATGATATTGAGAGAGTAAGGGACGTTTATGACTATTAAATCACGTAAAGTGACTGACAGTGAGTATGAGATAACACTGGGTGAGACCTTCGATTTTAATTGTGTTGAGGAGTTTCGCACCGCTTATGAGTCGGCTGATGACGGTGGGAAAAAAGACTTTGTTATCGACTTTCGCGCCACTCATTACATGGACAGTTCGGCGCTCGGCATGCTGATTAACATGCAAAAGTATTGGCAAGAGCGTAATGCGACCATTCGTCTAATTAATACCAACCCTCAAGTGAAGAAGATTTTTTCTATTTCACGTTTTGATAAGAAATTCACCATCGTTTAATACGGCACATCACAGCTAATCAGATCGGGATGGTCTATGAAAGTATTGGTGGTAGATGACCACACTTATAATCGGGATCTGCTGGGGTTTATTCTTGAAGATCATGAGTATGAGTATCTAGAAGCCAAGGATGGCAGTGAAGCGGTCGAAATGGTCGCGACGCATGATGACATCGAGATTGTATTGATGGATGTCAATATGCCCGTTATGGACGGTTATGAGGCCACAAGGATCATCAAGTCGGCCAACCCTGACCGTTATATACCGATTGTCTTTGTAACGGCTCTGGATGATGAAGATACGCTAGCAAAATGTTTGTCGGTGGGGGGGGATGACTTTG